>Ga0209337_1000641_pt1 | contig 28160 bp, 40 predicted proteins | sample LinPmetageLP53_FD_184044 | JGI IMG/M metagenome (GOLD analysis project Ga0209337, IMG submission 184044) | Marine viral communities from the Pacific Ocean - LP-53 (SPAdes) (version 2) | ecosystem: Environmental > Aquatic > Marine > Oceanic | place: Pacific Ocean | collected 2010-02-08 | reverse complement strand
TGCTTGATATACCTTTTTTTTGTAGTTGTTTCTTAGCTTGGTCAGTCGCGTCAAAGAATTGCCCTATCTGTTTACTAAGACCAGCTATGGATTTTCCAGCGGCTAAACCTGTTTTAATTCCTGCAAGAATTGTAAGCACTTCCATACTTACATCCCATCGCTGCGCGTAAACTCAACGGTTTTCTCCAAAATCGCTACCCTAGATTGTAACTTAATAATCTCCATCATATGAGAAGCCATGCCCCCCATATCATCATTGATCATGTCAATGTCTTCCCAGATCTCATTGTCGCCATCTTCCATGTCCTCATAGACCTCTGACAATATATCAATGATTTCTTGTAGATGAGCTGTATTACGCTGCACATCTCTGATTAGATTTGTTTTATCAGTGGCGTTATTCTCAACAGTCAAAATATTTACTGTTTCTTCCAAGCCTGATATTGTACTAGCTTGCTGAGCAGTCCACCAAATAAAACCCCCGATTTGAAGTATAACAACTCCAACTACAGCAATACTTACTTTTGGTAGACCTTCCATCTAACTTAAGCGTTTGTAAACTTTTTGCCGCGCAAGGCCGCACCCGTTCCGCGCTTAGTGCCAGAAGTTACTTTTGCCTTTTCTATGTTAGGCGTCGCTACTTCTATTAATTGACAATAAGGTATAGAACCCTGTCCTTTAATCTCCGCTTTTGTTACCGGTTTCGGCGCATCGGCGCCACGTCCACTTACAATTTTAACTCGCATTATTGTCTCCGTTGCTGTTGTGCCTGTAATCTCATTATTTCACGTTCTGCGCTCGCTTGCAATTTTCTATTTGCTAAGCGCTCTTGTTGATCCATACGTTCGTCAAACTCGCGCACGCGCTCTTGCGCTTTTGATTGATCCAACTGGAGCTCGGCCTGATCGTTGGAAATGTTTGCCTGAACCTGCTGCTCTCTTATCTGAAGCTCTTTTTCTTTCAACCCAATTAATGGATCGGGGGCACCTTGCTCACCTGAAATCTGAGCGGACAATTGTTTCATTGCCTGCATCTCCTGCGCAATATTCTGTGCAACCAACTGTTCAAACTGAGCCTGCATCTCTGGCGTCATCTCCTGCCCTCCGAGCTGCTGTAGAGCCATCTCTTGTGATTTCACGCGCGCATGATCCATGACGTGCTTCTGAAGTGTTACCGCAACCATTGGTTGCTGTTGAACAATGCCAGAAGAACCAAAAACAAGATGGGCCATAATATGCGCGTCGTGGTTTTGCCCCTGAAAAGCTCTAAGCTGTATTTGATCCAAGGCATCAATGTTCTCTTGAGCAGGATCTTTAGGTTGCGGCTCTTGAGAAGGTCTAGGCTTAAGTATCTTATCAACATCCCGAACCCCTAACGCATCGTACATACGTTTGTAAGCCTCGTACATATCGTGAAGATCTGGCGCCTGCGCCGCCATCTGCATCTGTGTCTGTGCCAAAGCAATGCGTTGCGCTTGACTGAAAATATTTGGGTTTGAAACAGGGACAATATCAACCCGATCATCAAAATCCTTGGCCATTACAGCCTGATCGTCCCCTACAACTGAAAAAGGGTACTCTTGCGGTAAACTATCGGCCATTACACGCGCAAGAATTTTAAACTCGTTCTTCATCGCATAGTGTAAGCGCTTATGAACAGCGCTCATTACACGAGCCCCCTGCTCCAGCATAGCAACCGTCGTTCCGACAGCGGCTTGTTGATTGCCGTCCCCAACCTTTAAATCCGTAATAGTGGCAAATCGCTGACCCGCCTGAACAACAAAACCTAACAAATTAAATAATGTCTGGTCGGGCCCCTTAAAAGGCAACGGCATCAAACTATCCCGTATAGCCCCGCCGGGGCTATCCACATCTCTAAATTCACCGGGCTGTAAAGGCTCCGCATCTTCCCTGATCCGTAGGCCGCGAGCCTTAAAACCCGCAGGAAGATTAGACAACGTACCCGCATCAATCAATTGTCGCAATGCAGCGGTCGCGGTCCGTGAAAGACCGCCAATTGTATGAATTAATCCTAAACCATAAAACCCAAATCCCGGCAAAAACTTATAATGCGTAAAGTAAGGAATCTTTTTCTTCTGTTCGTCGTCCTCGCGGAAATTTCTACGTATTGCCAGTATCGCACCAGTGTCCTCGGCTATGGTAACAACATAGGGAACCATAATGCCCGTCGGTTCGCCCTCTTCGTCCTTTTCCTCAAAACCCGGTAACTCTAGATCTACGTGAAATTCTAATAAAGTAACGTCATAATCAATGTTTGAAGCGGACATCCCGTCAATATCATCAATCGTGTCTGTTGTGTCGTCTGTCGGCGCCTGTGAAGGGCTTACAGGAACATCAACATAGAAACCCCCAACCTGTAATTTGCGTAGATTGTTCCACGGCATGCGTATTTCTTGCGCAACAAAGGGAGAAGTCTCCAAATCAGCCGCGTCATAAGGCACAACAAGGTTCTTTGCCGGTACGAATTTGCTTACCGCGCGGCCCATTGCTTCATCAAAGTATGTTTTCTTAAACGTTGAGCCTGCTAAAGGCAGATAAAACAACATTTGATCCATTTCAGGCGTATATTCTTCCATAACATTCGTTATGTAGTAATTCATAAACTCCCGAACGCGCTTAGACTGCGCTTCTTTCTCAGGCGTAAGTTGCCCCATAATTTGTGTTCGAACAGGCCCTTCTGGTGGTAAGAGCTCGTTAAAAGCCTGCGCCTGAAATTGTGTAGCGGCCTCGGCAAGCATAGGATGCGTTACGCCCGTGGCGCCGCGAAACGGCTGCGTTCTTTCTTCGTATTTAAAACCAAGAAGATCCAACCCTTTATCGTACTCTTCTTCCCAGTCTCCGCGACTTTCTTTACCCGAAACAAATTGAGAAATAAGATCACTGGATATTGAACCCAAATCACCAGAATCCATGTCCTCGGCTAAATTAGCAAAAAAATCCCCGCCATCGGATAAAGACATTCCCTGCGGATCGAAGTCTACAATTACCCCACCGTCCGCTTCGTCAATAAAATCAATGCCATCTACAGGATCAGAAAAACCAACTCTTGTACCCGGCATCTCTATGTCAAGATCAACCTCCGCGTCATCTATAATAGGATTATCATTCTCGCGTTCTACAAAAGAAGCAACTGGATTCTTTGGCCGTAGTCCCATACTCTATCTCCAATGTTAACGTAAAACTAACACGTCAACTATATTTTGACTAGCGAAACATATTCTTCGCTGTTTCATTCAAAGCCCCTATTCCGCCCATCGTTTCAACCTCACCGCCGTCCGCGAGGCGCCGTGATAGAAAAAAGTGTCGGATAAATTGTTCTTTGGTAGGGTTGTTCTCTCTCAAATATTCATTAACCTGTCTGTCTGTTTCCGGTCCTAGATTTGTTTCAGGCGCCGTTTTGTATGTTCTGAACAAATTGTCAATTTCAGGGAAAGTTAAAACCTCCCCATCCTTAAAGGTAATAGCAGGGATTTCTTGACCATCAAAGGTATAGGTATCAATAGAAAACATAGGCTCCCGTTCTTCTCTATTTAACCGTTCAATAAGTTCCCGTTCTTGATCTTCAAGCGCTTGGTTTTCTCTTTGTCTTAAACGTTGCTCGTCCTGCATTTCACGCGTGAAATCACGCTCTTCTAAGCCCTGAATGAAACCTCTTTCCTCTTCCTGAAGCCCCCGACCAAACTCTCTTTCGCCTTGTCTTAAATTATAATCTTCAGCACGGGGCTCTTGCTCTAGCGACCGACCTTGACCTCTTAACTCGTCATAAAACTGTCTTGCGTCCTCTCCCATTGAACGACCAAACTCTCGTATAGAAGATCCAATACCTAATTTACGCTGCTCTTCTTCTATAGATCTATCACGAGTGGGCGCCATGTCTAACGACCCAACACCCGTCTTAAAAATCTCGCCGCCCGCGGCTTTGCTAAAAGGAATTCCATACTTCTCTTCAAGCTGCCTCTTTAAATAACGAATATTCCTGTCAATGTCCTCTTGAGGCAAACCCTTATCGTAACTACGATTAAACTCCTCCAAAAGGTCTTGCCGCATGCTTAAACGAAATAAATCTTCCATCGGCTTCATCATTATACTATCCCTCTTAAACTTCCAATTCCCTGCGTAATAGGGGCCGGTATCTCCGCAAATAAATTAGGCGGCTGGTAATTGCCCGTGGGCAGCGGGCCACCTACTAAATACGGATTAAAACCCTGAAAATCATATGCAAATTGATTGCTGTTAACAGGGCCCGAATAAGCCATAGGATCGTAAGCAGCTGCCGTTGTTACGGGAGGCTCACCAGTAAACCCCGGTGGAGTTGTTTGCACCGGTTGCATTATATCATCGTCATAACCATAATCTACTCCTGCGCTACCCCCACCATCGGCTGGCGAGCCGTGAAGCATGAGCTGTCGTTGATCTTCGTTAGCCTGTTGCTGTCGTGCCCTTACGTCCGCCATATACGCATCAACTTGCGCTTGTGTCATGGATTGACCGCCTTCACCAAACATTTGCTCCCTCGGCGTGTACTCCATACCTAAAGCCGCACCCAACATACCACCGCCAGCTACCGCGCCAGCAATGCCCGTCGGAGCTCGGCCAGAACCAAACGGTGTGGCGCCCACGGCATTCGACGCACGGCCAATGCCGTATTTAAAAACACCACTTTCCGCTCCCGCTTTAGCTTCCAACGCAGAAACATAGCCATCTCCGTCGGTATCCGCTTGTACGCCGCCAGAAGAACCGAAAACTGCGCCAGAAATCCCTTTGCCGCCACCGTCCTGCATATCAATATCTGGCGGTATCCACACGCCCTGATTATTATAATACCCGTATCCCAGAAAGTTGGGCTTGTTCTTGCCGCCATCTAACGGCGGAACCTTCGTAACAAGCTTGTTTGTAGAACCGCTGGCCGAAGTGTCGGCGTTTGAAGTGGAAGTGTTTGCAGAATACTGCCCCGCAACGTTTGGATTCTTATTCTTTGTGTCAGCAACAGCTTTCTTTTTCTTGTTTGAAGCTTTCTGCATCCTATCGTCATAAACCTTGTCCGCAAAAGCAACCTTCTGAACCTTGCCGCCAATGTTTACAGCCTGACCATGATAACCCGCCTTCGCCGCCGCCGCCAGATTCTTAAACGAAGGAGGATCTTTCTTGTTGGCCGCCGTGTTATCCCGCGCCTTAACGTCAGCAGGACGACTGTCATTGTCGTCACTCGATGAACTGCCGCCAGAGGAGCCCCCATCCGCAGAACCACCATACGCGACCAACGGCCTCAATACATCTAAACCAATTAAATTAAGCAGCGTTTTCATGCCATGCTCCTTTGTTAGGGAACGATCCGTCCCTCTTGCCTCTGTGCGCCCGGACATCAATTACGTCAGGATATTGTGTGTAAAACTGCCTGCGCATCTCCTTGCACATCATCAATACATGATTTTTGCTGTAAGGTGCAATCATATCTACAAAAACTAATATGTCGCCCTCCCTCCGCGCAAATATCTCCGCACCACTATATTCTCGACTCTGAAACTCTTCTTCCGTCATAAATGCCCACGTAATAAAACCAATGCACTTTCCATCAATATAAAATAAACGAATATTCTCATTATCTATAGCTGGCAATAAACGCCAAGAAATCGTAGCAGAAGGAAAACTACTGTACGGCTCAACCGTAGCCCACAAACTTAAAGCATCACGAAGCACATTAGACATACACACACCCTACATTAAACCCAAAAGAAAATACAGATGCAATTTAACCGTAGTATATTCGCCGCTCAACGTAATTATTACCCTCTTCCCAATCGTCCGTGGGCAGCTGTACAAAATTACCCTGCCGATAACGCATCAACGCCTGCGTCGTGCTATCAACATAATCGTCATACTCCCCATTCGGAAACGCCGCACACTCCTCAATTAACTCATGCGCCCACTGCTCATCTGGCGCCCAAACCATCCCCGCCTCAAATAATGGCGCTATACTATGTGCCCGACTCACCTTGTCATTCCCACGACTCGGCGTAAAATTCACAACAGGTATGCCCATGTTCCGCAGCTCGTGCGTCAACGGCGTGCCCGTCGCCTTCGCCTCAATAATCACGGTCTCTGGATCCCAAAACTGAAACTGCTCCCACGCCTCGCGCTTGAGCTCAGGAAAATCCCACCGACCCTTCTTCGCATCCAAAAGTATTAAAGACGGCGCCCCTTCACTCTTAGGATAAAATACACCCCACGTCGTTATAGCGGAGTAATCCGCAGTCTCCTTCTTGGAAAATGCCGTGTCATAACTCTGTATCACATACTCTAACTCAGGGATCTCATCGTCTTCCCACACGTTCCACCACTCACGGCGCAAAATACTGTTATCGTCGCCCGTGGGATCCTGTTGGTACTGCGCGTTCCATTTGCTCGGCGGAATAGACGCCTTCACACGCTCAAGGTCATCTAAAGGCCAATACTCTGGCCAACACGATTTGCCGCTCGGCATAATAGCAGGAAGCTCAACAACCTCCCATTGATCCGCCTTTTCGTCCCTAGACTGCGATCGAATAAGCTGCCCCGTTAAATCCTTTTCATGCCACCTCGTCATAACAACAACAATCGCGCCTCCCGGCTGTAAACGCTGGCGCGGTCCGCCAGTGTACCAGTCCCACGCGTCGTCAAAACCATTGTTCGACATTAACGTCTGCTCCGAGTGCGGGTCATCAATAATTACCAGATCACCACCCCGTCCCGCTAAGTTCGAGCCCACACCAACAGCATAGTACATGCCGCCGCGATCCGTGTCGAAACGCCCAGAAGCTTTTGAGTCTGCCGCTAATCGCGTGTCAAAAAGTTCCTTGTAATCGTCTCTGTCCAAAAGGTTCTTAACTTTCCTACCAAAGCCCACCGCGAGCTCGGTTGTGTGTGTCGCCTGAATGATCTTCATGTTTGGATTGCGGCCCATCATCCACGCGGGAAACAAAAAGGATGCAAATTCTGATTTGGTGTGTCTCGGAGGCATGTTGACGATTAATCTCTTCAATTCCCCAGATGCAATCCTCTGCAATTTTTCTGCGATTATCTTATGGTGGTTTCCTGCGATGAATTCTGGCCAAATAAGTTTTACAAAAGTAAGGAAATCTTCGTACGACCGCTCCTTTTTTTCGATCTGCGCTAACCGATATTGAAGTTTCAGTAATCTTTCGCTGGCATTTTCTGAAGTTATAGTCGGCATCGAGGCTCCTGAAACGCATCACCGTATAAGATTCTATAAGATGATATGTTTTAAATTTTTAAAAATTTTTATACCCAAACTTTTACCAGCAAAACTGAAACATGCAAACCTTTTTACGTTTTACGATGTTTCACGTGAAACATTTTATAACCAATTGAAAATATTCATATATTTTTATTTTTGTATTGTTAGTGACGAATAGGCATTTTATGCGCGCGTGTTGGGGGGGTGGGGTAAAATTTTTTTGTTGCTTAAATCGTTGTTTTTGCTGCATTTTTTAGCCTCAATTGGATCTGGGGCCCCTAGTCGCGGCGCGCGGATCATGGCCAGCCGGCAGCGAAAAGTGAGGCAGCTGCCGGCCGATGTTGCACATTTTCTTTAGTAAAACGGCCAGCTGGATCTGGCGCCAATCCCCAGCGAACACGGCACGCGGCGCGCGGATCTGGGGTGTTAGATGTATGTCAAAAGATGCCAGCCCTACAAACAAACACGGGAATTAAAACACACAGTCGGCCGGCAGCTGCCGGCGTTCGCGCTGCCAGCCCATAAGTTTTAGGATAACTGGGGACGGCGCGCGGGGCGCTGTTTTACCGATTTTTAACAGGCATAAAAAAAATCCCCGCCAATTAAGGCGGGGATGCGTTTTGAAAGCTTGTAAGCGCGCTGGGTGCGCGAACTGGTGCAATTAACAGAGCTCAACTCTGTTTAGCGTCGCGCATCTATAGTGCGTACCTATTTGAACGCGAACGCGCTTATCTAAATAGTTCTGGATAAAATAACCTATCATTGAATTTTTGGGCGTTCTAAACCTCCAGCCCAAATTGGGCTCGTACTCAATAATAGCGAGCTCAAACTGGGGATTGCCGACGTGACTATTTTTTAAACGTTTAACAAGTTTAAGGCGCCCAACATGTTCAGTAATATTTTTCATCAAACGCCCTCCGCGATTTCTTCCAGCTCACACCGTAAGCTATCAACAGCGGTAATATGTTCTTCAATATTATCTGCGATTTCTTCGCGTTCTTCGCCTTTAGTTGAATAGCGCAAGTTTTCTGGCATATTTTCGAGAGCTTCCTGCTCGGCTTCGTATACCTCTTCAAGTTTTGCATGCGCATCGTCCAGCTTTTCAATAACGTCTTTAATGATTTTTCTACGTTCCTTATTCATATTACCAGCCTCCCATTTCTTCACGGCGTTCATTCTGGGGTTTTACAACCGCCAAACAAGCAGCAATCGCAGCTGCTGGCGTTGTGGCGTTCTTATCGCTTAGTTGCTCTAAAATGTCGCCGTCTTCCCAGCATTCTATTAAATAGTCCCAGCCGTCATTATTGTAATTATTTAACGCGTGCTTTCTAACCGCGTCGATTAGATCTAATTCGCAAATATTTGTCATTTGATTACCTCACATAAAAAAGGGGCAGGATTGCCCCAGCCCCAGTTAAATAGTAAATTTCAGTAAATGTAAAGTTTTAGTGAAAACCTCAAAAATTATAGCGTTGATATTTTGGGGCAGCATGCGCGCGCGGAATGACTACCCGCAAATCCAATTCTTCAAATTCCATTTTTCGGGAATAGCGCCCAGCGTCATTATTTTCATTATATTCTTGACAAAATTCGCGCGCTTCCTGCTCGCAATCAAAAACTTGGTTTTTATAATAACTCTTAGGGCCTGCGCAGGGCTCTAAGCCGTTTGGATATTTGGGGTTATCGCGCCACCAATCGCGTTTAAAACAAATGTAAGCCATTTTTATTTATTCCCCTTTAATAAGGCATGGATAAGCTTAGCCTCTTTTTTGCTAATGGGTTTTTTGGATGTTGAAATTGCCTTTTCAACAGCGTCTTTATTATAGTCAGTCATTTAATTACCTCCTCCGTTTCTTCGATTTTAAAGGACACCGCAAGGAAACCATATTCGTCGGCGGTAGTTTCCCACTTGTGAGTTGGGCATGTATTCAACCATTCAAAGAATTCTTCTCGTGTCATTAGTTACCTCACATAAAAAAGGGGCAGGATTGCCCCAGCCCCAGTTAAATAGTAAATTTCAGTAAATGTAAAGCTTATCCCGTTTTTGCTTCGCTGGTTTGTTTTGAGCTCTTCTCAATAAAACACTTTAAAGCTTTTTCATAAGTCTCAAAATAATTACCCCAATTCCAATTTGTTTTTGCGTCTTTATTCCAATGAGCAACGACGTAGGGGTGCAAATCATTATCATTGCGACGAACTAAAATAGCATAATCCCCGCCAAGCCTACCATGATATGGCGCTTTAGCTAAAACGGGAAATGAATTAAGCTTTTCGGGAACCAATCCGCTGGGTGGGGTTTGATCGCTTCCCGCTTTATCAAACAAACTTATTGCTAAATTCCAACCCATTGCCGCAAAAAGCGTTGCAACCGTTCTTTCCCCGCCGCCGTGCTCTTCAATTTTAGCGTGCAATTCTTCCCAATCTTCTGGGGTGTGAAAAAAATTTAATCGTTCAAACATTTTGTGAAACCTTCCATATTCAAAATAATATTAGCCATAAATGGGAAATAGTTTTCTAAAACCCGTTCTATAAGTTGATCGCTGGGGTTTTTGTCTATTGAGCCCAAGCGCTCAGCCAGTTCTATTATATCCCCGTTATAAACGGGAATAGGCAGCGCGATGCCTGCCAGCCAATCAATTAAAGCTGGTCTAATCCCCATTTGCTCAATATCTGATTTTTTCTCGCGTTTAAAACGTTTGGCCAGATATCTGATTTTTTCATCTTTAGACGGCTTTACGTGTATTAGTTTGCCGTCATAATCAAAATCTAAATTTTCCAGAATAAACGCCTCATAACGCGGCTTATATTTAGTGTGATGTACTTTCATTTTATGACGCCTCGCGAAATGGGGTTATGACCGCGCTGGATGCAATCGACTGCATTGTATGAAAAGCTATTCCAGATCCCATGTCCTCTATAGTACGTTTTGGCATAACCAACGCGAAGCAATTATATTCTGAGCCGAAATTTACAATTGCAGGATTTAAACCAAACTTTTTAATAAAAACTTTCGCAGGACTTATTCCAAGCAATTTAGCCATTTTACCAAAGTCCCCAACATAAGTAGGGTCTAATTGTATTTCAAAAGGCTTGCCGTTTAATTTTTGATAACATTCTGGCTGGCTATCAATTTGTGGAATTATGCGAGTAGTATCTGGAAAAGTTGCATCAATATACTGACACTGCACGCCGTTGATTATGGCATGCTCTTTTTCAAAGTTAATTTCAATATCCCCAGAATTAACTTTTATGCCTGTTAAAGCTTTTTTTAAGTCTTTTAAATCGACTATTAAATCCAATTTATTTGAGGGAAAAGCGGATTGTGAAAAATCCAATTCATCTTTAAAATAAAAAGCGCGATGCCCGTCTGTTGATACTAAGCGCACCCAATCCCGCGTAATAATAAAATGAACGCCGTTTAAATAATAGCGAGTTCCCTCAGTTGATGCGCATATCATTGCGGCTTTAAGGTATTTTGGATTAATAGTTATTTTTGCATTAGTCATTTTGACCTCCATAAATTAATTATGTAAAAATCAGTAAACTATGCAGGTTTTTTTGTCAAATAAAAAAACGGGGCTTATTTGCCCCGCTTGTCATTATCATGGCGATCCCAACCTAATCGCTCATAAACTTGTTTCAATTCTTCATCTATATCTGTTTCACCTCTATCCAACCATTTAGCGAAATAGTCTAATAGCCAAATCATTGCGGCGCCTCTTTTTGTTTTGTTATTGCGTCAAAAAGATTTCCCCAATTATCCCGACTATTCTGTTTATACTTTGGTTTTGTCTTCAAACCATTTTGACATACCTCAATAGCCTGCGATGCATGGTAAAGACACATTTCATATCCAGCTGTTTTATTTTCTGGAGCTCGCTTTACCAATATCCAACTTGAACCGTTTTGATTGCGGCTATGAAAAGATACTTGATGAGGTCTCAGCTTTACCGCGTTATGCTCAGAATATTTCAATTCCAACAAGTGAAACTGCCCGTCCGCGTTTATGAAAACGTCAGGAAAACCAAGCCCCGCCCAGTTTTCAATTCTCTCCATTTTCCAAGACTTCCGAAGCATCCTCACTTTTTTCCGAAACTGTCCCCAAAACGCGCTCTCTGGCTTTGTCGCGGTTTTTGTCGCTTTTTTCGACGGGAGTGATGTCAATAGTGACTGGGTCATAGGTTTGCTTTAGCTCTTTAATAGCGTTTAACACTTCTTCTTTAGACATGCTATCAATAGTTCCATGTCGTATTTCAGATTTATTAACGTAAATATCCCCTTGCGCTTGCCCTCGACGGTATTCGGCTTGGACGGCAGCACTAAACGCGCCGTTATCTAATGCAGCATCGCGGATCGTTTGTAAGTCTTTCAGGTGCCGTTTATATTCGACGCCATACTTTTGATCCAGCTCCGCCCTGTATTGCTTAATCGCTTTAACAACGTTGGGTTTAATTGCAGGGTTAGTTAGTTCGTGGGCTCGCACGTGCGCAGACTTAGCAGGATATCCCGCGTTAGTCGCTGCATCTCTCATGGTTATCTGGCCATCTTTAGACACAAGCTCTTTAACAAAAAGCTCCTCGCGCCTGTTTAACGGTTTGTCTTCGGGTAAGTATTTTTTCAGGTATTTTTTCTTAGGGCGCTCAGCACCTTCAGGAATGACATAACGATCCGCTTTATTCATTTTTTTCTCCTTCGTAAAATAAAGTAAGTCCACTCTAAACCAAAGGATATATTTTTGTAAACACGCTTTATGTATATATAGCCAGAAAAACAAAATTTATTTTTTTTAATTTAAAACCCGCATAACGACTTTTGCCCATTAAGCACGGTTACACCTGCCAAAAAACAGTGTAACTAACTTTGTAACTAATAAGCCCTTATATAATAAGGAGAATTAAGCAAAGTTACACGGTTACACTGGTTGCGGCTACTTTTTAGAAATTTATTTTTTTTATTTTTCTGGCCGTATATACATATAAGGCGTTTATTATGTACCGAAGGCCGCGATCAGGAATTCGCGCATTTCTTTCATCTTATGAAAGACTTTGACGCCGTGCGGCTGCGGGAGGTGCATTTTATAAGTATTTCCCTTTTTGGATCGCAGAACAAGAATGTCGATCCGATCATCATTTGGCAGTACATAGTAATAATCTGGCAGTCCGCCTTCTTTTTTTATTTTTCTAATTTTAGACATGGTGTCCTCCTTTTATGTAACATGGCATAAAAAAACCCCGCCGTGAAGCGGGGTTCGTTGGTTATGTTTTCTTTTGGATATTGTACCCATGTTCTTCGCGATAGCCTTCGATAGCAGAGAGCTTCTCAAGAACCTCGCCCCAGTCGTAAGCGCAGTGGCCATCGAGGATCCCTTCGTGAGAAAAGTCCATAGGCTCGCCCTTGGTATCAACGTCTTTGTATCCATCTACCCAATACTGGGAGAAGCGGTCACCATAACCATAATAGCTGGACACTCTTTCGATATTGATTGTGACGTCCAGCTTTTTAGCAAAGCGTTGTGCTTTGGCTCTGTTACTGGCCGCGTGGTCCACGGTCTTAGGCTTACGAGCTGCGTTTGGTATTTGTATTTTACCGTCGTTAATTAGCTCGTGAACCGTTTCGACTCTACACCGTCGCTTCACATATTTGCTTCGAACGCTGACTATGTCTCGTGTTCTTCCGCAAACGTACCGTCGGCCTTCGACCAATTGGAAGTGATTGCCTGCAACGATCAAGAAAACTCGGCCAGTGGTTCGCATGTCTTTTGAACCCTTGAGCCACTGAGCTAACGTTGGAGCGCTAAATCTGGTGGCAACCGTCATTTTCATTTTGTGAATGTTACAAAGTGACAGGGCTCGAAGAACGTGGTGGGTTTGAGAACCCGTCACTTTCCTTTGACCGCTGACATGTCGGATCAGCCTTGCAGCTTCTCCTGTAGTCATTCCCGTTACAGCGCTGATCACAGCCGGTCCGCAATACCGATTTGTGTCGCTGGTTGTATTGTTAACTGGTTTTATTTTAACCATAATATTAACCTCATTGTTAAGTTGGAATAGACATTATCGGGATCAATTGTTTCACGTGAAACATTGCCCTAGTCGGCTAAAATCAACGATGTCAAATAACGTATCAAACTTTGTTTGATACTTAAGAGTATCACTGTTTACTATTATTTACTACGCGACATAACGTCGCACCCTAAATCATTGTTTTTAAAGGGTTTTAAATTGTTTCACGTGAAACATCAAAAATTAGGTGAAATTGTAATGCCTTCTTTTTCGAGCTCTTCGTATTCTTGGATCTGATTTGCGAGCTCCGCGAGCCGCGGGTCGTTGACCCCGTAATCCCAGATAATATCGTCGTAATCTTTTTCAGCAGATTTGCGCGAGGACACGACGTCGATAAGGTTTTTTTGTTTATTTATAAAAATCATTAGTGGATCGTGCTTTCATCTAATTCGTCTATAAGGGATGCGGCGGTTATACAAAACTTGGCCGCGTCTATGACGCTTTGTTTATCGTTGGTTTGTTGGAGCATACTAAGCAGGACTGTTTGAAGTGCTGATGTATAGACGACGTGGGGCTCACAATCATAACCGAAGCATTCGTCGAGCGCATCGGTTATGACCTCCGTTGTGACTTTAGCGTCTATAATCATATTTTCTAATTTATTGGTCATACTTAAATGTACCACGGCGCCGCGTTTTTTACCATTTATCTTTAAAAACTCTTTTAAAGATGCTGTCGAGCATTTCGTCGATGGGTTGTTGCGCGGGTGTTTCTTCCTGCCCCCACATAGCCGAGCCTTTTAGAACGAGCGCGCTGCCTACAATATGACGATCTGCCATTTTGCTGGCTTCGGAATTGAAGGGTAAATTTTTTAAGAGCCCTTCTTCGTCAACCATGAGCTGCATAAGGTCAGTGTCTATGACCATTTCTACATAACCCCCGACTATCTCTTGAGCTTCTTTTAACGTGGGTTTTTTATCTGTTATTGTTGTGAGCATTTTTTTTCTTTCCGAATCTAAATTAATTATTTGCACTGTCCCTAGACCGCCGCATTCTTCGCAATCTTCTGTGACTTCTTCCAAAGAGGGTGGGCTATCTCTACATAGCCACGGCTCTGGCCGTTCGTATGATATTTTACCCGTGCCGCTGCATTCGTCGCAATTTTCGACGGTCGCTTCTACTTTCATAATATTACCTCCTTATTTTTTTACTTGACAAACCCATGTATCTTATATCATCTTATATTTGTCAAGTAACAAGGAGATGACAATGGAAATTAAGTATCATATTTTGGAAAACCACTTTAGGCAGCAATTGGACGCGGTTAAGGCGGACATAACTTTTTTTGAAAATCTTTTGAAAGATTGGAAGAAAGCGGATCGTGAGGCTTTCGAAAAAGAAATACCTTACTACGGTCAGATCAACTGTTCGATCGAGCGGTTGGAGAATGCCCTTAGAAATTTGCAGGCGGATCTAAGTGAAAACACTCTTATGATTAATAGGGATCTGATGGATCGGTTCAAGAACCTTGGTAGGAAAGCGGGGGTTAAATAATGTTGTACCGGGTTACTGTTGAGCTATCCGAAGCTATTGAAGCGGATGGTGTTAAAGAAGCGGAAGAGAAGTTTCTCAACCGCTTTGAGTTTGCTGATGTTCGGAATGGAACGTGGCGCATTGAGCCCGATAAGGAGGCGGAATAATGTGTTACGAATTCCATGAACCAATGCCTGAGTGCATTTCCACGTTTGTCGATACGGCGTGTGAGCTGAGCGTCATACTGGGTGCGGCGCCTGTTTCTTTATCTCGTAACGGGCGCGTCTTGGCTTGGGACAATAAAGACGGGGAAGGGGGTTACTTTATGGATTTAGTTTTGCAGGACGATGGCACGACTAAAGCCATGTTTGGCGAGCATACTGAGCAACGCTTAGCCCACGAAGCTATTGGCTATTGTCGCTATCAAAACGTTAAAACTGAAATGTATTGGGAAAAGCATAAGGAGGTAAATGATGAGTAAAGAAAACGAAGACGTCAAACGACGCAAAGCATTGGCTATTAGCTTGGGCGAGCGCACGGGTTATGATTTGCATTGGACGCAAGTCATTGACGATAAGCACTGCGTTTATCTTCACAACTGGGAATATCCTGACGACGTGGAAGTGTATCATAAGCCGCTCCCCATGACCGCTGAACCGTGGATGGACATTCTTTATGAGGACAGCGCTTTTCTTTATCAGGGCGCCGCGCTCCCAGAGCATTTAAAAGAGCGCACCGCTAAGCGTATTCAGGACTATAAAGAATATGAAGAGGAGTGCGAAAATGCATAAGTATCATTTTTGTTTTGATGGCGACTACGGTGCTATGTTTGGCACGATCGAAGCCAAAAACGAACAGGAGTTCTATCGAATTCTAAAAGAAGATCACAAGCAGGACATCAATGCTGATGGCTGCTTCGACTGTCCCGTTACTGGGGACGAAAAACCTTTAAATTGGTAAGGAGAAAACAATGCAATTATTAAATGTAGAACAGGTCGCGGAAAAAACGGGGCTATCAGTACAAACCATATATCGACGCGTGCGGCTCAATACCTTCCCGCCACCCGTTAATTCGATGTACGTAAAGTTAAAAAAACTCAGAGGCAAAAAACATTGGGCTAAAACTGAAATCAATAAATGGGTTAAAGCGAATGTTAACGCCAGCAAAAAAACGCCCGTGGCGCGTGATCGTATTCGCACGATAGAGAAGCCAAAGGTCGATCCCTTTGTGGAAGCTGTCGAGCGTTCTATTCAGGGGCAACTGGTGGCGGAAACTGAAAGTCAAAGACGAAAGAGGTTGGTTATAGGGGCGTTGCTTATAGCGGTCATTATTGTTGGTGTTTTGATTTGGAGGACCGTATGATTGAGTATTTCACGGCTCTTTTGATTTCCTATAGTGTTCAAGATCAAAAAATTGACACGGCTGTTTGGTTTGAGAGCGAGAAACATTGCGCTTCGGCCATGAATAGCGGAAGTGCAGATGGTATTTATAACCATCTGTACGACCTTTATGGCAATGATATTATGATGACATGTCAGACTACCGATAAAGTGTCCAAACTCATCAAACCGAGGATACGACCTGATGGCGGAGCTTAGCAATCACCCTTTAAAAAAAGGAATACCGTTAGAAAACTATCGAAAGTTATCTGAAGATGGTTATACTATAGCGGAGACCGCTCGCGCACTGAACGTATCTCCACAGTGCGTATACATTCAAGCGAAGAGGTATAATCTTTCTTTTCGTAAGAAAGATAATCGTGGTGGAAGGAGGCAAATTAAAAATGACTGAGGATAAACGTATTCCATTACATTATTTAGATAAGCGGACGTTAAAGTATTGGAATACCATTGTTGATAATCTTGAAGATAAGGCACGAAGAAACGATGCTTCGTCGAGCGCGCAACAGGATTTATGGCGCGCTCAGGCGCAACTTAACAAAATAACTTCAAGATGGCGTAATAAAGGTTATCTTGTTTAGATAACTATTTTATCTAATTCTTCTCTGGCGGCAGTGTCGATCTCTTCTTTTTTAGAATCGTCCCTAGCCGCTTTATTTTTTACTTTTTGAACCTCCACAACCTTCAAATCATTTGGTGTAAGGTTTTTACTTTTCCAAAATTCAAACATCAGGCGCAATTGACCCCCAATCGTGCGCCCTTCAATGAAAGCGACGGCCACCAGCTCCTCGTAGGTTTCTCGTGGAACAAGCACACTTGCCCATTTTTTTGTATCCATGTGACAAAACCTTTATTTTATCTGAGAATATATAAGATTTTATAGAAAGTTCAAGAAAAAAACCCTCGTTTCCGTAAGGAGGAAAAACGAGGGCCAAGTGTGAGGTCAATATGTCAACGCGAGAACAAAAGAACCGCTTTTGACTTCTATCGAGCAGTACTTAAACCAAGTTGATTTGCGGATCAAAGTTTAAGTCTCTTTAGTTTCCCCCCAATTTGCTCCAATGTCAATATCGCATTTGTTCGGAATGCATAATGGCATAGAATTCTCCATGATTTCTCGTATTTCTTTAGCTTTTTCCAAGTTTGGCACGCTAAATGCCAATTCGTCGTGTACTTGGATGAGCGGTAGATGCCCTGCTTCGTATACTTTGACCCAAGCCGTCTTAGTCATATCTGCGGCAGACGCCTGTATCAAACGATTAAGCGCTTTGTATGTCATTGCACGCTTTAAACGAGTAGTTGCACCGTGGGCCGCGACTGCTTCGTCGTAAGGCATGGCTTTATGCATATCGAACGTATCTGGCTCCCAGAGATTAAATCTACACTTTCGCCCTTGCAAGGATCTTATAGATCCGCTTGATCGTCGATCTCCCAATCTACGCTGTACCCCTCCGTTGAGCTGCTTTAGAAAAGGCATTTTTGAGTTAAATTGTTTTAAAATGTTTTTGGCTTCTTCAACGGACACATCTAATTCGCCTGCAAGTTTGTTCACGCCCATGCCATAAATAATACCGAGCCCAACGGACTTGGCTGCTTTACGCTTGAGCCCTGTCATTTCTGCAACCATCGTATGGAAATCGGTGTCTGGATCATTTGTATATGCATCCACCATGTCTACGACGCCACTTAGCTCTGTTTTGGTGCTTTTGCCGTATGCATCCGCGTAATGAACCGCGATCCGTGGTTCCTGTTGCGAGAAATCTATGGACGCCCATTGCTCGCCCTCTTCGGGTAGGAACAGGCTTCGGATCATTGGCCCCAGTTCTGGATCCCGCGCAGGAATTTGCTGAAGGTTGGGGTTAGACATGGAAACACGGCCAGAGACCGTGCCGCCATCGTCTGATCTAATTTGATTGATATGCCCATGAATGCGCCCGTCTTTACCAACAAAGCGCAAAATGCCGTCGATAAAGGTGCCATTGATTTTATTATACGATCTTGCTTGTACTATTGCTTGCGGCAGCTCGTGCGGATGGTCGCTTAGGAATTGCTTGGTAAATGACGGGGCGCCCTTTTCTGTTCTGGGATATTCGAGCCCGACTTTATCGAAGGCTTTGGCAATGGATTGCGCGGCCCAGATTTCTACGTCCTTTCCAACAGTCTTTTTAATTTTGACCATTAATTCTTTTTCACGCTTCATAACGTGTTGTTTGCTGCGCTCGGCCTTATCGAGATCGACCCGCACGCCCCGCATGGTCATATCGACGAGACACGGTAACAACTTGGTTTCAAGCTCCCAGATATTCCAAAGATCTTCTCTATTGAGCATTATTTGGAAATGCTCCCATAGTTTAAGGGTAAGTTTTGCATCCTGTTCTGCATACTGCCCGACAAACTGGGCGGGTAGCTTCCACATTTCGCTTTTAGGATCAACGTTAAATTCTTTTGCCGCTTCGACCAGATCTTTTTCGTTTTTCGTTTGACCCAGATAATCATAGCCCAGCGCGTTAAGGCTGTAGCTAAATCTATTTTCATCTAACAGATTGGCGGTCATCATAGTATCTATGATACGTCCGTTGACTTCGAAGCCCATTGCTTGGCACCAGCCCAGATCGTACTGGGCGTTATGCATGACCTTGTCGCACTCTGTTTTAAGGTGCGCTTGTAGCCATTTCTTCACAATGCTTTCATCGATATTGCCGCCGCCAAGATGCCGTGTTGGAAAGTATCCAGACCACCCTTCGGTGGCTATGGCATAGCCAATTACCTCGCCGTCTTTAGTGGGCCAGCCCGGTCCTTTTTGCTTGATGTACGGATCTCTTGTTTCTACGTCTATACATAGAACTTTAGCTTCACGTAGATCTGGCAGCTCCGAGGGCGGAACCCATTCAGTTTTTGGCGTGAATAGTGGAAATTGCATTTTTGTTGTTTTCATCCTGCTCTCTTTGATTTTTTGTAAATTCTGCACCCAATGCGGAATACCCACATTTATCCACCCATGAATCTAGATGGTCTATGGTTTCAAGTAAGCGACTGGTTTTGACCCAGTCCATCATTAATGCCACGTGTGCGGGGGTTATTTTACCATGACTTAGAAGGGCTGCACTTAATATGAGGTTCCAGCCGTCAGCAATGCGCTCATGGTTTTCAAATGCATCGCCATAATCTTTTGCGCGGTCTCCGTTTACTAGGTTGTCTGCCTTGTTTAAAATTTGTTTACGATTCATATTATATAACTCCTTGTTACGTCTTCCGGTTCAACGATGTATAAATTTTGTCTTGTTCTTGTAACGCCTACGTAAAAAACACGGTGGATATCGTCGCCACGCTCTTTCAATGCGGCTGTTGTTAAATCGGTAAACAAAACAACGTTGTCCGCCTCTCCGCCTTTTGCCCCGTGGATCGTGGATAGTTTTATGCGAGGCACGGCATTAAATTTTTCTTTCCTGCGCAAGAGCGACGTAATGTATATTTGATCCACCATTGGCAACTTATCCATCGCTTCATGCCAGATCATGGTATCGTTTGCTCCTAGCCCGTATTGTAGCTGCAAAGTCGGCAGATCAAAAACTTTGTCTTTATCGTGGACACTAAACCGTTTGAAGCCCCGCGCAATGCGCACCCCGTTTCCTGTCATATAATCGTATATTGCCTGCGCGGTATCACAATCTATCTGGTGCCCTTTTCGTAGACGCTCCCACCCATTAACGGCGGTGCTTATCTTCTCGGATATGGATCGGTGTCCGTTACGCTCAAAAAGGTATCCGTCGTACTTAAGCTGCGTTGCTACGCTAGACAGCATGTAGTTTGCTTGCGCTAACACGAGCCAATCTCCCTCGGACATGTCAACTTCGGAAACACTGTAGATGCGTTGTACTTTTCCTGTTTCTTTTCTGGGCAAATACTTCTTCGGAAATCTATTTTGTATTCTAGTAGATATGCTCTCGGCAACTTTGTGTACTTCTGCGGGTATACGATACGACTGCTCAAGCACTTCAGAACCGCTTGGCAAACCTATAAAATGATCGACGTCTGCGCCTGCCCATTTATAAATGGCCTGATCGTCATCCCCCGCAGCATACATGCTCTTTGCCCTTTTATCCAAGGCATGCGCAATGTCCCACTGTAACGGGGATAAATCCTGAGCTTCGTCCATGAAACATAAATCAAACTCTGGGCAGTAATTGATGGCATTGTCTACAAATTCAACCAGCATATCCGTGTAGTCAATCAAACCATGCGCGTTCTTGTAGTCGTGATATGCTCGGTTAACATAATCTACTGTCATCCAGTCTTCTTCTAAACTGCTGCAATTGTATTCGGTTCTTAGGCTTGTCTTTTTCAACCGTGACAAGTTGATTAACCCTATGATTGGATGGTCTGACGTTATGAGCCCGACGTCGTCGTCGTCCAACGCTGCCGATCTTATCGTAAGTACTATGCCAATCTTATTTGATAGCTCGTCAAAATGCTCTCTCTGCATGAGCTGGTTTTCTTTAATGCCTAACATCATATAGGCCAGAGAATGCAACGTCCTAAAATACGGAAGGTCTTTGTCAGGGTTCAGGTCAAAGCGCCGTGCGGCGCGTTCCTTGGCTTCATATGCAGCTTTTCTGGTAAAAGCTAGGAACGCAATATTGCTTGGATCTGTACCGCCTTGAATGGCTGTATCTACCATGTTTAACAGGGTTGTTGTTTTGCCCGTTCCCGGAGGGCCGAATATACGAAACATTAAAACGGCGCCTCATTATTTGCCCCAAAGTCGGGGGTATCCATAACAACTGTTACGTTATCAAAAGAGGGAATGACCCAGACGCGCACGGCTTTGCCCTTGATCTTTACGACGGTGCTTTCGCCGTTGCGATCCCGTAAGCGCTGGGCAATCTTGTGTGACTTGTACTCAAAGAATTTGTTTTTACGCAGATGCGCTTCAAAGTCTTTTAACCTAAAATACGTGCGGCCTTCGTCGTCGTCTGTAAAAGGTCGGCGCAATAATATTTCTTCCCTGACTTCTGCTTGCTGCATTGTTGTACAGAACTCTTCCAGATAATCATAAAACTGACCGTCAATCGACGCATCCTCGGACACTTCTACTATGGCGCCCTCGGTTTCTGTCATATCCATGAGCAACTGATTAATCCTAGCTTCCCATTGTTCCTTGCGCGCGGTTCGCGGTAGGTGGTTCAACTGCTCTACACAAGACCTCTGGAATTGGCTCTGGTTCATCAACGCTTCTGTGTCGAGCTCCAGAGGCTCCCCGTTAACGTCCATAAACCATACTGGTGGGATAGAGTTGTATTTGCGAAGGTTCGCGATTGTAGCGCCTGATACAGCCGCTCCTATGCCATGTTTCCTAGTTCTACATAGCTCCGCATTACAATAACTGTTGATGGGCGCGTCTTTGCATTTAAACGCATAATCTTTTTTCTGAAGCTGCTTAGCAACGATGTTGACTTCGCTCAACGGTAAGGGCGGATCCAGATACTGCATATTGTAAGTCAAGATTTCTGCCTCCCAGCTATCGGGATATGCTTTGCGCAGATAAACGCCCAGATTAAATAGGCCGTTGTTACGCCCACCTTCAGAGATACGCTGCTTAGCTAGTAGCTGTAGGCATGGCGGTCCGTCGGGTAACAGCTCATCCGCCTTTTCTTCTACTGTTAGCGCAAGCAGTTGCTCGCGTGTTTGAACATGCTCTTTGTGTAATTTAAAGAAGTCTTCCAGATCCGCCGCCGCGCCATCGTCGTTAAACGCGTACCGCAATCCCATTTCCTGATCATAGTAAGGTAAGTTCAGGAAGTTCCCTACATCCCCCCGATCCAGAAACAACTTTACTTGCTTTGGAAACACCTCTGATCCACCGTAACCAAGAGCCGCAGACATGTGATTTAGAACATCCTGCATTTCTCTAGCTGGCACCCAGTCGTCTACAAAAATAAACAGGTGGGCGCCGCCTGATTTGGATCGGCATACAATTAGAGGCAGCTTTATTTTTCGAACCCGCTCAATAATCTTTTTGTGGTCAAGCGGGTATTGATCGACGTCGATACAACCCCACTTAACTTTGTTTTCTTCATTAATCGGAATAATACCAACGCTTTGGCCTTTGCCAGATAAGTGGCCTTCCCAAAGCTCCGTGGTCCGTTCTTCACGAACGACAGTGGCTTTCCCTGTGTTTTTGCCGTTTGCCTGCTGTTTATTAACTTTGTACGTGCCAAAGGCTTGCTTCAGGCCGTCAAATATTTCGGCAAACTTTTTTGCGTCAGACATTTCAACCTCAAGAGACAATTAGGGTCGCAACTAAGTGCGACCCATTAAAATTAAAACGGTATTTCAGTACTGTCGTTACTACCGCTGTTTTCGTCATCCTGAGAATGTTTAACGTTTACATCACCCGCTTTTATAGATTGAGCAAATTGCTTTGCCTGCCCATAAACAGCGACTTCATCTACTTGCTTATCTAAAGAAATGTCCCAGCCGTGCCATGCACCTTTGCTGTTTTCCTCCTTTACAGACTTGAGACTATACACATGACTAAACCGAGGCATTAGAAACGGCTTGCCGTCTTTACCTGTAGCCATACGGCCCTGCACCATAGAATTCCACTTACGTGATTTCTTAAGTTGAGTTGACTTCATTGCAATCAATGCAGGCTGCGCAGTCCCTTCTTTGTCGATAACCAATACAAAATGCTGATGGGTATCTTCAATATAAGTCCCGTCGCCGCCTGTGACATAATCACGATTATCTTCTTTTGAGCGTTCTGTATCTGGACGCTTTTCATCTGGAGTAAAGATATTAACAGGAGCTCCAGTTCCAGAACCACGTGGCGCCCATTCAATAAATCGACGTTGATACGCGCACGGTATGACCTTAACGCCATCTTTTCCTGCAAACAATTCTCCAGTCACCGTATTATAAATGTCCCCTTTTCGAGCATCTTCTAACTCATCAAGCAGAGGGTCTAAACCAGATAATATTTTGAGAAACGGTAATGCAAGATCGTCTTGCGTAATATTTTCATTACCAACACCCGCATCCTCTTCGAAGATGGACATGTCAAATGCCGCAACATCTGTCTTTGTTTTTGTTGCTACTTCCTTACCAGCCATTATAATTTTCCTTTCTTAATAACTGCGCGCTCTCCTACAAAAGCACCAAATAAATCCATAGGGAATGATTCCCCATTTTCTACACGTTCACGCACCCACCCTCGTAGAGTGGAGCTATGCACGCCTTCTTTCTGCTCAGGCACTAGACCTTTCCTGCTGATATCTGATAAAAGCTCTGCGGCTTTTTTATCTTCGCCTCTGCCAAAACTGCAAGATACAACGTTCTTAATAATGTCGGAATGATTGTTGTCTCGCAGCCATTCAAATGCTTCTTCTTTCTTTGTCGCGGGGATAGCGGCGCCGTATAAAGGTTTCACTTCTACCTTGCCCCCGTCCGCTAATGTGAAAGAGGAAACTCCGAGCTCTGTAAGCATTGACGGCATATCTTCATCCGTTAACTTAAGTAACTCTTTCTTCTTTTCCTTTAGGTATGTGTCGATCTTTTCGATCTCTTCTTCGGTTTCCCGAATTCTTTTTGCTATTTCAGCAACTGATTTCAGCCCTTCACCTGATACGGTTTCAACGCTGTCGGAAGACGAATCGTCCTCCATTAAACTTAGAATGCTACTCATGTAAGCTCCGTGTTCCGTGTTTCATGTTTCGTTATCAAAGAGGTTTGTAGCCTCTTGCCATCTTATATATTTCTATATAACGTAAGGTGTCAAGGAGAAAAGAAAGATGTATGAATTTAAGACTGAACCATACGAACACCAAAGGCAAGCATGGAAGGAGTCTTGGCGGAAAGAATACTATGCTTTGTTCATGGAAATGGGCACAGGAAAGTCCAAAGTTGCTATAGATACTATGGCTTCTTTGTTTGAGGCAGGGGAGATAGACACTGCTTTAATACTGGCGCCCAAAGGAGTTTATGACAACTGGATACAAGGTGAAATACCCACACACTTGCCAGCCCGAATCAAACATAAAATACTTCGCTGGCAACCTTTGGTATCTAAAAAGTTCTTACAAGAACTTAAAGATTTTGCCCTACCTAAGTTCCGAGAGCCCGAAACATTGCATATATTTGTTATGAATATTGAAGCGTTTTCTTCAGGAAAAGGTTCTGAAACCGCCTTTGATTTTCTAAAGTTAAATCCAAAGAGTCTTATGGTTGTGGACGAAAGCACTACTATAAAGAATAGGCAAGCACAGCGAACAAAAAGTATAATAAAATGTGGCCGATTATCCAAATACCGTAGAATTTTGACGGGCTCCCCTATTACAAAAAGCCCTATGGATTTGTTTAGCCAATGTGATTTCCTATCAGAAAAATGTTTGGGTTTTAATTCCTTCTTTGCTTACCAAAGCCGTTTCGCCGTCATACAGAAGCGAACAATGGGCGCTAGGTCTTTTAACGAAGTAGTGGGTTATCGTCGCTTAGAGGAGCTCACAGAGAAGCTGGAACCCATTAGCATGCGTGTTTTAAAAGAGGATTGTCTGGATTTGCCGAAAAAGATTTATCAGGCGCGTATTGTTCATCTTACCTTAGACCAGCGCAAAGCATATGACCAAATGAAAAAACATGCGCTTGTGCTTCTCGAAAATGGGGAGCTCACAACGACGCAAAGTGTGCTTACTCAGATTATGCGTTTACAACAAATAACCTGTGGGCACCTTAAAACAGACGAAGGCGAAATGCTTAACCTTAAAAGTAACCGATTGAATGATCTGTTAGATGTTGTTGAGGAAGTTAACGGCAAAGCTATTATCTGGGCAACGTGGTCACACGATATTGTTGAAATCACAAAAGCGCTTAAGAAAAAATATGGGGAGGACGCTGCCGCGTGCTATTACGGAGAAACACCTCAAAGCGAACGGCAACAGATTGTAAACACGTTTCAGGACGAAAACAATCCGCTACGTTTCTTCGTGGGGCAACCAAAGACAGGTGGTTATGGCATTACGCTTACCGCTGCCACAACAATGATTTACTTTAGCAACAGTTACGATTTAGAGATACGGCTTCAATCAGAAGACCGAGCGCACAGAATAGGGCAGGAAAAACCTGTAACCTACATTGATTTGCTTGCAGAGAAAACAATCGACGAAAAAATAATACAGGCGTTGCGTAACAAAATTAATCTGGCAGGACGTGTATTAGGTGAAGATGCAAAACAATGGTTGCTTTAGTTACCAAACAAAGAGCCAATGCCTGCGTCCGTTCCTTGCTGGCGTTCTTCAATTAACTTCGCAATAGGGTCATCTGGAAACACCGTTGAATATTGCGTTCTCTGGTTATTATTGCCTGTACCACTGGGGTTAGCCACGGGAGGAATTGGCTGTAGTGGTACAGGCTTATTCGGCGCCGTCTGGGGGGAATCGTTGGACACCGAAGACAAATAATTTTCAAGCTCTTGTTGAGACGGCATTTCTGCGGCTTCAGCCATAGAGCCCAAATTGACATTTGGAAATGTAAATTCTTCCATATTTTCTTCTATTTCTTCACGAGAGGGCACAAAGCCTGCGTTAAATAGGTAAGTTCGCAACTGACGGTTGAGACGAATGGCTTGATTATTTGTTCTACCTTCAACACCTTTAGCTATAATTAGAGACATTAACTTTGGATCTTCTGCGGCTTGCACTAAAAGATCTCCTAAGTATTTTTTGGGCATGTAAATAAAACGATTAGCGGCCTCTTGTGCAAAGAAACCCGGCACCTGAATAGACCCACTCATGCCTAACGCCTGTGCTGCTTTTGTACCTCCCCGCGCACCAATAACACGGACAACAAGCTGTACAAGACTGTCTGGTAGCTCCATTTCAGGAACAATACCCGGTTTTCCGCTTTGTAAATTTTTTTCAACAAAGGACATTTCCCTTAAAAGTGTATTAAATCGTGTTGCCTCTGTATCCGAAAACATCCCTTGCTTACGCATTAGGGTAAGGAGAGAGTCTTGGCCGCGAGCCAAGGGCTTCGTAAAATAATCTTTGTACGCTATTAAACTTCCTTCTCCTTTACTTTTATGCAGTCCTGAATAAGCGTAGGCATGATCCATAATAGAGGAACGCAGGCCGTTAAAAACATCGTCTCCCGCGCGTCTTGAAGCCAACATTAAAGCATTCATATTTTTTGAAGGAGTAGCGGTCCTATTGTTTGGATCCCCAATAATCGTACCAATTACATCTCCGGGGCGTTCATCTTTGCCAAGAAATTTTCCAAAAGCTAATTGATTTTTCAAACTTTTTTGAAACAAACTATTTTCATCAGTTGTGTCTTTTAATATTTTTTGAGCTAAAACAGCCTCTCCTAACTCTTCTTTAAGCGACGGAAAACGAGATAATGCCGCGTCGTTTTTGTTCATCCAAGTGGTAAGACCTTCCATGTTTACGCGTCCGGTCTGCGGGTTATAAAAATCAGATACGGCACTTCGAAGCATTGTTTCTTGCGCCGCTAGGACTGTGCCTAATTCCTTTGCTGAAGTGTCTGCAAATTCTTCACCAACGTTTTTTACTAAAAATTCTGCTGCGTCCTGTAGCTGTAGCAAATTCAAATTTGTTGAATTGACGCTTCCGCCCAACACCTTATCTTTTAACAGCTCTGGAGGAAGTCGGTCGCTCCCAGTTCCTTTTTTTGATAAAACAGTGCCTGCAAAACTTCTTGTAAAAACATCATTAAAGGCTTTGCTGAAGTTAAAGGCGTTTTGCAATGTTTGTTGATTTTCCGTCAACATTTTGGGGTCAGCCTTGTCCCCTGCGTTTACTTTTAAACCTAAGTCATCCAATGCAGCTTCTGACATTTTGCCATAAAAGTGTGCATTTCTGTATTGTCCAGCAGCAATTGAGTCTCGTGTGTAAGCTAACATCGTGCTTCTAAACTTCATTAAATCCCCAACGGTGACATCTGGGTCTGCTTGAAAAGGATTCATATCCTGAAAAGTAGGCGCCATTTCACCACTAGCTTTTTGTTCAAGCCTAAAGTCTGCTATTTGTTGTATCTTGGCGTCGTCTACTTTTTTTAAAGCTTGAGCGTAGTCAATCATTTTTTCTGCATATGACGCTATTCGATTACGTTCTATCGCCGAATACTGATTCCCGTAACGTTCTTCAACACCGTAAACACCTTTTTCGCGATATTTTGCCGACGTTCTTGAAAGATCTCTAATTAAATCGTCCCAAGGAGCGCCCGTCATTTCTTTCATCTCATTAATGACTTTTACCAAGTCATCGTTCCCTCTGGAAAGAAAACCCCCAGTTAAATTGTTTTCAACTTCTACTTGAGTATGGCTATACTTCTGTGACCAGTTTTCCGCCGTTTGTGAAAATTTATTCGCACGATCTTGCAGGATTTTAATTTCATCCTTGGCCTTGTTATACCCTTTAGTGTAATCATCGACTTGATCAACATCTCTACCAGATACACGAGCAACAAACTTCGTAATTAAAGAGGGCATCGGCTCCTCTGGCAGAACTTCCCTTTCCATAATTCGGTCAAATGTTTGAATGACATTAACGGGGTTTGCGCTGCTTTTTTGATTGACCTTATTGTAAAGAACTTTTTCTTGCTCTCTACCCAATTTCATTACACGACTAATGCTTTCGCTTATAATTTTACCTGCTGCCGCGCCGTCGTCTTGCTTAGTGGATAAAGATTTACCCGCAGTCTCCATTGCATCGGCTAAAGAAGAGTCAAGCAAAGAAGAAAGTGTTTGTTCGTAATTCTGTAGTTGCACTTGCGCCGCAAGAGCCAAAGCCTCTGGATCATCCATCTGAACCAAAAGATCCGCTATAGAGTTCATTGCCTCAATATTTTGTTGTGTTGCTTTGTTAGCCGCAGGAGACGAACGTTTACTTCTTATTAAAGCATTGTTAATCAAAGCCAATGCCGGACTTTTTGATTTAAAGGCAGATCGTATTTTGC
>Ga0209337_1000640_pt1 | contig 28161 bp, 24 predicted proteins | sample LinPmetageLP53_FD_184044 | JGI IMG/M metagenome (GOLD analysis project Ga0209337, IMG submission 184044) | Marine viral communities from the Pacific Ocean - LP-53 (SPAdes) (version 2) | ecosystem: Environmental > Aquatic > Marine > Oceanic | place: Pacific Ocean | collected 2010-02-08 | reverse complement strand
AGAGTAGAATCAACAAACACAGGGGCAGGTGGTGCTCAAATGGATCTATTGCATTTTACAACCTCACCAGCAGATGAAGATACTCACGCTGTGATCAACATGGGTGGTTATTACACAGGGTCAACAAGTGTTTATGGTACACAAATAAAAAGTATATGGACTGATGTTTCAGAAAGACACAGTAGATTAGAATTTACAACCTGTGATACAACAGTAGGTACAGCGTTAACGTTAGCGCATGATAAATCCGCAACTTTTGCAGGAGATGTAACTTTAGATCCAGCTGCTAACACAGATGTTAAATTAAAACTACATACAAACTCAGGAGCGTTAGGTGACGCTTATAGTTGGAACATGGTCTCTAGATCCTCTGGAGCTAATTATAACTTTGAAATACAGCAAGGCACTACAACTGTAATGAGTATAGGTAATACCGCCGCTGTCGCAGGACATCCTGTGACTTTTGCAGGTGATATAGAATTAGCAGCAAACTTACACTCTACTGGTCAAAATTTAAAGTTTCACGCCGCTGGAACCCATGTTATGAATATTGATATAAATGGTAAAGTTTATCCAAATACTCATAACGCGTACGATTTAGGTCATAGCGCAAGTTTAGCATGGAGACATATTTACTCTTCAGGAACAATAGTAGCTAACAACATATCAGTTGCAGGAACTTTATCTGGAGCTGGTTCTTTTGTTCCAGTTGGCGGAGGAACTTTTACAGGTTCTGTATCAATACAAGCAGATGATGCTGATTTCTTAGTTAGATCAAATGACTATACTATATCTCGTATTATTTCAAGAGGATCTTCTGGTGCAGATTTAGATAAAGGTTTGTTCTCATTAATGAGTTCAGATGGTACTAATAACAATGTAGAAAAGGTACGTATAGATTCAGCTGGTGATTCTTGGTTTGAGGGAGGATCTCTTAGAGTTGCAGGAGGAGGTTCTTTTAATGTAATAAACCATGTTAACACAAGTTCAGTTGCCACTCAGTTTATGAATGGTAAGAGAACATCTGGTACTGTTGCAATTGGAGAATTAATATTCTCTAACAATAATGACAGTGTAGCAACAGTTGCAGGGTTTAGAGATGGTGCAGATAACAAAGGTTCTTTAGTTTTTCAAACACAAGACGGTGCTAATGGCTTTGGAACAAGATTAACAATTAAAGCTGATGGAGTATCGATTTTTGAGAAAAACCTAAGAACAAACGGAAATTTACAAGTAATAGGTGCGGCTGCAGAAATATGGATAGGAGATAGTCTAGGTGGTGGAGATGGTGGATTTATAAAATGGAATAGTACAAGCGATTATTTATATATTGGTAATTCTTACAATTCAGCATTTAATGAAGACATAAAAATAGACAATACTGGTGATGTAACTTTGAAAGAAAATTTACATCTTTATGATTCTAAAAAAATAAACCTAGGTTCAGGTGATGATCTACAATTATATCATAGTGGATCAGTTGGCTACATTGTAAACAGAGAGGGTTCTTTTGCAATTGAGCAAGCCAAACAAGATGGTAATTTAGTTTTTCAAGCTGATAATGGTGCAAATAATAACACAACAGCTGATTATTTCTATTTAGATGGTGGTAGCGCAGCGCATGATGGTAGTAATACAACAGAAATGTATACTATATGGAAAGATAAATCAAGAATAGCCGTAGGTAATAGTAAAGATTTACAAATATATCATGATGGTAGTAATTCTTATATAAGAAGTAGCACAGGTTGGTTAAATATGCCTACATCCGGTAGTGGTATTTCAATGGCAAATTCTGACTTTAGTAAACAACTTGCTAGGTTTTTAGTAGATGGTGCTAACGAATTATACTATAATGGAACTAAAAGATTTGAAACAGTATCAGGAGGTGCTAAAGTAACAGGAGATCTTGAAGTTACTGGCAGTTTAACAGGTGCTGGGACTTTTGTACCAGTTGGTGGTGGTGAATTTACAGGACCAATACAACCTTCAGGTGGTTTGTTTGTCAAAGGTGATACACACATGGGCTTTGTACCATATCCTAGAGGTGCTCAATATAGAAGTGATAGCTCAACTGACACTGGGTATATACTAATAAAACTACCAACTGATGTTGGTAATTCTCCTGATGACATGATTTCATTTTACGTGGATATATATGATTATACCACTAATGAAACAATTTCTGTTTTTATAGGTGGTTACGTTTACAGACATACGCCAACTAGTTTGAATTGGGTTCATTGCACCGCTATAATAAACACTAAAAGACAAGATAAAGATTTTAATGTAAGGTTTGGTCATGATGCTACCAACTTCTACGTTGCTATTGGTGAAACAACTAGTGTTTGGGCGCATCCAGGTATAGTTGTTAGAGATTTCCAATGTCACTACAGAAGTAATGCTGAGCATTATGTTGATGGTTGGGCTATAAGTACTGAAACAGCAACATTATCAGGTGTCGATGAAACTCAATCAGGTAATTTACCATCTTCAAATGGAACTTTTGCAGGTAATATAAGTGTTGGTGGTGGTCAAATATTAACACCTGCTGGATCAAATCTTGCGTTAAATTCTAACACGGGTCTTGTTACTGTTGGAGGTAGTATTACTGCATCTGGTGATGCTAGTGTTTTTGGAAATGCATCAGCATTATTTGTTGATTCAGCTAATACTAATTACAATATACAAGCTGCAGATGGTATAGCTTTTGGTGGTTCTGCGTTTACATTCGCTAATATGTTTGGTGATTCTTTTGGAAATATAACTCTAGCTGCTAATGCTTACCCAGCAAACACAGGAAGTGAATCTAAAATAACGTTTAAAACTTCAACACAATCTGGTGGTACATATACACCTTTAAAAATAAAAGGAAAAACCTCTACATTTGCAGGGCAAATAGCTGGACAAGATGGAACAGATTTAGTTACTAACGGTTCTTTCTCTGGTGTTGCAGACAATACTAATGTTGCCACTTTAACAGGTTGGGATGCTTATGGATCTGTTACTTCTAGAAATGTTGTGGGTGAGCAATTAGTATTAGTAACAACAGCGGCTAACACAGGTGCTTTATTAACTGTAACAACAGTGGTTGGTCAAGTATATCACGTTACAGCAGATACTTCAGGTGATACAGGTACTAATGGTATTCACGTTAACACTACAGCAGAAGGAGCTATTAATCACTCAACAAGGGATGGTGTAGACTTTTACTTCACAGCCGCGGCAACGTCAACACTTATATATTTTAGAGCAGGAACTAATGCTGCTGGAACTACTAACTTTGACAATGTCTCTGTTAAAGAAGTTGTAAGTTATCACTTAGGTGATGGTAGATTAAACATAACTAAACAAGCTGCTGGTGACGCTAGATTAAAACTTGTAACTACATCAGGTGGAGATCCAAATATAACATTTAATAGTAAAGCTGCTAATAGAAGTGCTGTTATAAACTTTCAAGACGTAGGAGTTCAATCAGGTCAAATAACATACAAGCACAATGGTGACACGATGGAGTTTTACACAGGTGGATCTTCTTCAGCAAGCCATTTAGAATTAAAATTAAATGAAACTACCGGCGCAACGTTTAGAACAAAAGCATCTTTTGGAGGGGATATAGATATAGCACAAGGTGCTTTAATTTCCCGTCAAAATTTAACAGACGCTCCAGTATTAAGATTAGTAGATACTGGTGTTGCTAACTATGATGTTTTCTTTCCTGACAGTAGCACATATAGACTACAAACAAATACTACTAGCACAAAAACTTTTGATGTAAAAAACCTTGGTACTGGTGGTTTCAATCTTGAAGTTGGTGGTGGTATTGCATGCAGTGGTGATTTAAAATCTACTGCTGGTAAATTAGATATAACAGGTATTGGTAGTTTTATTACACACGGTACAGCTTGGGGACTAAATCTTAAATTAACAAATACAAATGAAGATGCTAGTCCTCCAATATTAACTTTCTTAAAAGACACAAACTCACCTGCTGATAATGATTACGTTGGTTTCACAAACTATAGAATGGATAACTCTAATGGAGATGAATTTAGTTGGGTGGAACTTTCAGCTTTAGCTCTTGATGTAACTGATGGTTCTGAAGATAGTGCATTTAGAATTGGTACTTGGGGTGGTGGTGCTGAACAACCAAGCACTATATATGCTTCTTCAGCAGCAACTGGTCCAAGAGTAGGAATAGGAACAGCATCACCTGACAAAGCATTAACTGTTTACGCACCAGTTTACGCTGGTATAGATATAAAAAATGCTTCTACTAAACTTTGGGAAGCAGAACAATATTTTGCTGACGAAGGTTATCAGGGTATTTATCATTCAGGTACTAAAAAAATACAATTTAGAGCTAATGGTGATTCGTATTTTAATAGCGGTAAATTAGGCATCGGAACGACTTTGCCTGATATGCCATTAGATGTTGCTGGAAATATTAGGTCAAGAGTCGCGAGTAATACTGCTGGTGGATTTTATATAGGTGAAGGAAATACAGCAGAGGCGTTTGGTTTACTGTCTCAAGGAGCAAATGGTTATTTTAAAATAAGAGATGAATATCACAATGCTGATAGATTTTATATTGCAAATACTGGAGAAGTTGGAATTAATAACACAAATCCTGGAGATTACGATAATGAAGCAGATAACTTAATTGTATTTGATACAACAACCCCGGGAATTACTATTGCAACTGACACAACAACAAGTCGTGGTAGTCTTTTATTTTCTGATGGTACAACAAATGATGAAAAATATAGAGGAGGTGTAATATATGATCACGGGACAGGCATGGGTGGAATTGCTGATACTATGTATCTTAGAGCGGCAGTACATAGTTATTTAGCATTAGATCCAACTGGAAACGTCGGTATTGGAACGAAAACACCGTCATCTAAACTTCACGTTACAAGTGATCCAGCGAATGGTGTATATCTTTCTTATTTATATAACTCTGGTACTCATGATTCCTCACACGGACTAAATGTTCAAACAGCTGCCACTAATATAGCGGCTTATGGATTAAGAGTAAATACGGGTGGTGATAGCAATGCTTTAGCGGTAATGGGCAATGGTAATACTGGAATTGGAATGGCAACACCAAACTCTAAACTTCAAGTAAAAGGAACGGTAAATACTCTTCTTGCTCATTTTGGTGGGCAAAACAATACTAACGGTCAATGGCAAGGTATAAGTTTAGGTTATGCAGAAAATGCAAATGCCGCATATAGAAAAATCGGTATTGCAGCTAAAGCTTTAGGAGATGGCGCAGCAAGACAAGAATTACACTTTTTAGTTAATTCAAATGCTGATAGTAATAGCGCTGGTATTGGTGACACTAAAATGATGATAGATAAATTAGGTCACGTAGGAATTGGACTAACTGATCCAAATAGTTACTACGGTGATCAGCTTGTTATAGCTGCACCTGATGAAAATGGAATCACAATAACAGGAACAGGAACAGGTCAAAAACAATATTTATGTTTTGCAGATGGTAGTACAGGTGCTCAAGCTTATACTGGTTACATAGCTTATGACCACGCTGATGATTCAATGTCATTTGCTAACAATGGAGGTAATAATAGATTAACAATAAATTCTGATGGAAGTATTTATGCTCCTGGTTTAATAGAAGCAGGTGGTAGTTTAGCTGCTGGAGATGGTGTCGCAGGTGCTCCTGGATTTAAATTTAGATCTGATCCGCATACTGGAATGTATCGTATCGGTAATGATACTATAGGAATGACAACAGGTGGTTCACTTGCTTTAACTATAGCCTCTAATGGTGACTGTACGGCTGCTGGTGATGTTGTTGCTTACTCAGATGAAAGATTAAAAACAAACATTAAAACTTTAGATGGATCTAAGGTTTATGAAATGAGAGGTGTTAGTTTCACTAAAGACGACAAAGAAGGTAGTGGTGTAATAGCACAAGAGCTAGAAAAAATAGCACCTGAGTTAGTAAATAGTGATAGTGAATATAAGGCTGTAGCTTACGGTAATATAACAGGTTATTTAATTGAAGCTATTAAAGAATTAAAAGCTGAGATAGAAGAGTTGAAGTCTAACAAATGTAATTGTAATAAATAATGGCAGTTCCAAGTTCAGGTTCTATAAGTTTATTAGGTATATGTAGAGAAAAACAAAACGATGACTACACAGATACAACAGCAATACAAGGTGGAGCAGGTGGTAATGTTGTTGGTGGTAATGGAACTATATCTTTAGAATCATGCGCTACAAGTGGTGGCAATCACGCACCGCAAGTAGTAATGGAAGCTACTAATACTAATTCATTACTACACCCTAATAGTAGCACACCCCACGGTATGAGTGAGTTTTATGGTTACGATCATGATATAACTAGTAGTGGTACTTGGTATCATAGTAGTTTTTACAGATCAGCTGGTGTATCTGGGACTGGTGGTAATGCTAACAACTGGACTCATACATCAAAAGCAAATGCATGTGCTGCGTCTAATGGACCAGGAACATGCGCTCAAATACTTTATCAAGGAACATTAGGAAATGGTAGTGTAATATATTGGGCATTTAATGCTTGTAGTGGACACGATGGTCCTATGCCTGGTGCTAACAGATGGTTAAGGATTGATTCTGTAGCAAACGCTGGTGGTACTTCTGGCTGTGGTGGTCAATATAGTGGCACAACAGCTTCTACAATAGATAAAGTAATGCAAGTAAATAATTCTGGTGTTGTTTCTAATTATCAAAGCTGTACACCTGCTAGAGTTGCAATACCAGTTTACAGCACGCATTCAGGTAAAGCAGTGCTTGCTTGTGGTCAACCTACAGATACAAATTGGTATTTCCCAAGCGTATCAATATCTGTTAATGATCAAGTTTATACAGCGGCTACTGGTACATCAACACCAAGCGCTGGTAACTATGGAAACTGCGTTATTTGTAGTGTTGGTGATGATACAACTGCTAGATTTACAGTAAATAATAGTGGTGTTGTAACATCAGTAAATTCTTGTTAATATGAAAATAGACGAAAATAAAATAAAAGAACATTCAGGTGTTAGCTTTAGTGTAACTAAAACAGAAGGTATTTCTAAAATAGATTTTGGACATGGAAAATCAATAGAAAACGTAGATTATTATGGTAAGGTGTTTTTAGGTGATTGTGATCCTTGTAAAAAAATAAAAGCTTTGTATAATGATTTTACTTTTAATAAAATATTAATAGGCGGCTTAGGTTTAGGACTACTACCACAATATGCTAAGTCAGTTAAAAACTGTAGCGTAATAGATGTTATAGAAAATAATCAAGAATTAATAGATTATGTTGACTATTTAGAATCACCTATAAACATAATAAAAGGCGATGCATTATCATATACACCTAGTAAAAAATACGATTTAATATTAATTGATTTATGGTGGGAAGAAAAAGATGTAACACAAGAAATTCAAGATAATATTAAAAATAATTATAATTCCTACTTAGAAGATAACGGTAAAATAATGATACCTTTATTAGAAAAAGAAATTAAATAAAATGAAAATAATATTTTGTGTTCCTGGTAGGAATTTTAGTAACAATTTTTTAACATCATGGACAACTCTTTTAAAGTATTGTCACGAAAATGGTATAGAAGCAGAGTTAAGTAATGGTTATACATCTATAGTTCATTTAGCTAGATATACTTGTTTAGGTATAAACCCACAAAGTGATTGTAATCCTTGTTTAAATCCTTTTGGAGAAGAAATAGATTATGACTATTTAATGTGGATTGATTCTGATATGGTTTTTAAACCGGAAGATCTACAAAAGTTAATTGATGCAGATAAACAAGTAATAACTGGGTTAGCAAAAATTGAAGCTTCTAAGTATTATGCTTGTTGGGTTGGTAAAGAAGATTTAAGAATAGATCATAATTTTCTTGAGAAAAATTCAGGTGTTATCGAAGCTTCTTTTACTGGTATGTCATTTATGCTTATAAAAAAAGGGGTATACGAGCTTATGAAATTTCCTTATTTCACAGTACCAGGAAATTGGAAATGTATATCTGAAACAATGGCTTTTTGTCATAACTTAAAAGCTACAGATATAGCAATACATGCACACTTAGATGTAATAGTTGGACATGAAAAACCTATAGTATTATAACATTTATACTATTTTGATTAATAATCAGTGGGTATAGATAAAAATTTTTATTAACTTTGACTGAATACTTAATGAAAAGTATTCATTAAAATATATATTATGGCATTAAAAGGATCTTACGTTTACAAAGGAATCACACTTAGTGATGCTTATGTAAAAGTTACAAATGTTGGTTACTCATCAAATGAGTACACTAACAATCAATTAAAAACAGCTGCTGTATATAACTCTGATGGGTCTATAAAAACGGAGGCTGTTTATGAAGACGTAATAGTTAAACAAACTCAAGGCAACTATACAGCTAAAGTCTGGAAAGACAAAGCGCATAGAGATACCGCGGGTAAGTACAACGATGACTTCGCTTCAGTTAATGGAAGTTTTGTTATGGGGGTAAGCTCTAGCGCAAAAAACCCTGTAGTTCAAGCTTACACAGCTATGAAAGCTGAAGACGCTTGGAAAGACTACACAGACGTATAACAGTTAAATAATTAAACAATTAAATTTAATAAAATGGCAGAATCTAAAATAGAAGATATTACAGTTAATGAAGAAAAAAAATTAACTGCTGATGAGTTAAAAGAAGTTCAAAGTTATGATCAAAAATTTCAGCAAATACAATTTGGTTTGGGAGAAGTTTTAATATTGAGAAACAACTTAAAAGAAAGAGAAGAAAGTTTGTTGAGTCAATTAAAAGAAGAAACAGGAAATCAAAATAAAATGAGAGACTCTTTACAGGAAAAATACGGTAATGTATCTATAGATAAAAATACAGGACTTATTACTGATGCTCCTCTTGAATCTCCGAAAGAAGGAGAGAATGCAGTATAATAATTCTATACTTGAACAAACAGTAAAAAGAAAAGGTTATAAATGGTTTAGTAGTGGAGACTATAATTTAAACATTGTAGGTATTAGAAACTCCAACACTAAAAATAAAGTAACCAATGCTTTTGATGATGTTCTTACTCTTTCTTATAAAATAGAAGGAAAATGGAATTATCATGAGTTTGAATGTACAACAGATCCTGGAACTCATTGGGTAGAAAATATACTCAAAGAATCAGGAGTAGCAATACTTAAACCTGGTCAATATAGAGGGTCTCATAAAATAGGATTACATCAAGGAAAATATGAAGCTCTTAGACAAATGAAACCTGTAAAGGTTTATAGAGATAAGAATAAAGATGGGGTGTATGATAAAAATGAAGACTCAGTAGAGATTGGATTATTTGGAATAAATATCCATAGAGCTACTAAACATGCAGGCAAAAAATCTAAACAAATAGATAAATGGTCTGCTGGATGCCAGGTAATTGCAGCTGCTGATAACTTTAAAAAGTTCATGGAGTTAGCTAATATGGCTAAAACAGCTTGGAGTAATAGTTTTACTTACACGCTTATAGAATCAAAAGATATTAAAGTAAATAAAAAGTAAAGCACATGGAATAATTTAAAACAATAAGACAATGACATTAAATGAAATCGCATATAACATAGCTGATGCTTCTGGCAGAGGTACAAATGCGGCATACATAGAACGTCTTAAGTTTCAAATTAAATACTACAGGTCTTTATTAATTAGAAGAGATCAGGAAAGAAATACTTATCTACCTGACCAATTTATACAAACAGTAGAAATTCCTATATCTATTGTAAACATTAATGACTCTATAGAGTTTTCTGCAGCTATAAACGGTCAAGGACTACATAAATCAAATAGTCAAGTACCAGATCCTGTAAGATTAAAAAGAGGACTTCCTTTTTTTCAGGTTGCGTATTTTAAAAATATATATGACGGATCTTTATCAGTAACAGCTGATGAATTAGTTGCCTCTATTACTACAAATACAAGTGATGGTACAAACAATAACTATACAAACGTTGCTACTACTACAAGTGGTAAAGGAACAGGAGCTGTTCTTAGTTTAACTGTAGCGGGTGGTGCTGTAACTGCTATAACTGTTACAGGAATAGGATCTGGATATTTAATAGGAGATACTATAACAATACATAAAGCTACCATAGGAGGTACAGCAGATGTAGTTATTACTATAGCTACAGGAGATATTGATTCTACAAAAAAGATTGTAGAAAAAGTAGATCTTATACCGATTACTCCGGGAAATTCAAAGTATGCATATTTTACAAAGTATAATCAAGCTAACCCTAAGTATTTTTATCAAAACGATAGAATCTATACATTAAATATTCCTACTACAGATATTGTATTAGGAGCGGATTATAAACTTCCTAAATTGTTTGTTAGAGCGATATTTGAAGATGTAAATGACTTAAGAGGCTTTACATATCTGGGAGAAGCATGTTATAATGATAATATGAATTACCCAGTTACAGCTGATATGATACAGATGATTACACAATCTATATTAGCGGGTGAATATCAAATAGAAAATCAATTAAACACTAACGAAGAAGTACAACCAGATGAATAGATACGGAGCAAAAGATATGTTTGAATACTATAAAAAAAAGTATCCAGACACCGATGTAACATATACTCTTTACAAGTATATTATATCAAAATTTAATAAAAAACTAGTAAAGAAAGTTTTAGAAGGGAGTGAGTTTTATTTAGGATATAAACTAGGTACAGTAAGTATTAGAAGAATAGAAAGAAATTTTGATAAAAAAAGTGTTAATTACTTTGAAACAAAAAAGTTAAAAGCACAAGGTATAGATAAAGTAGTATATTATACAGATGATCATTGGTTCAGATGGTATTGGGCTAAAAGAAGATGTAAAGTACCAAATAAAAGTGTGTACAAATTTTCTCCTACTAGTGGACCAAATGGTATAAAACGAGCACTCTCAAACTTAATACAAAATGATGAGTTTGCATTTTTAAATTATATAAAAAAATGAACTATAAAATAATAAGCGCAAAACATGTAATTTCTAAAGTTTTTAGAGACCTACGTATCAATGATGAAACATGGGTATTAGATGCTATGGAATGGATAGGTGAAGCCTTAGATTATATAGGAACTGTTTCTACTACAGAAAGAAAAGCATCTACTATAACTATTGCTAATCACAAAGCAGCTCTTCCTATTGATCTATTAAATATAATACAAGTAGAATATAATGGATCTGCTTTAATGTATGGTACCGATGTAGCTGGATATGATTTACCTAATGGTAAAAGAACAACTACAATGACTCCTAATGGAACAACAAGTGAAACATTTAGTTCTTCTTATACTACTGATGTTAATAATACTAGTAATAACTCTAGCGGGTTAACCTTAAGAAGTACTGCAAACAGTGCATATGGAGGAGATTACTATATAATAAATAATGGTAACATTCAAACACCTTTTGAAAGTGGAACTCTTAAAATACATTATAATGCTTACCCAACAGATGATGATGGATACCCAATGGTTCCAGATAATGTGTATGTAAAACAAGCATTAGAGTGGTATATACTTAGACAAATGCTTATGGGCGGATATGCACATCCTTTATTTACTTGGGAGTTTACAGATCAGAAATGGGGTCAATATTGTGTAAGTGCACAAAATGATTTAGCATTCCCATCAATAGATAAAACAGAAGCATTTAAAAACATGTGGGTTAGATTGATACCAAATATAAATGCGCATAGAGACTTTTTTATGGGTAATCAAACAACAGAACAGATTCTTAAATAATGAAGCTAACACAAGGGCTATATAAAGATACGGATCCAATTGATCAGTTGCAGGGTACGTACCCTAATGCTAGAAATGTGCTTATTAATAAGATACAAGGAGCTGTAGCTAATGAACTTGGTTTTGACAGAATTACAGATTTAAATAAAAAGATAATAGGATCTATACCTATTATAAATGATGAGATTATTATATTCTCAAGAGATGATGACTCTACAAATCAAACAATAACAAGAACCTACGCTAAATATCAAGTTACTATACCTAGAGCTATGTCTGGTATTTTAACAATAGGATACACAAATGTAGATGGTATACCAGGTACTACTTCAGTAGATATTACAGACCTTAATACTATTTTTACACCTTCACAAGCTAGTGCTCATCTTGTCTATATAAACGATCAGAATCTTGTACTACAAACTAATGCATCTACTCCTGCTAGTAATTTTACTTTTACTTTTAGTGTAGCCCCTTCCACAGACTCTGATAATGTAGTATCCGGTTTAACAGTTGCATTAATTGCAAATAGTGCTATTACAATAAATGATGAAGAGTATGAATCAGAAATTGGTAGACTTAATAAAACAGGAACTTATACTCCTATTCTTAAATCTAAATCATTAAAGTTTGTTTCAGATAGTTTTATTAAAGGGTGTTTTGTATTAAACTTTAAAAAAGAAGTAATTATTGCATTTACTGATAACAAAACTGCTCCAAAATTATTAAACATAAATACTTTACCTTTTGCAGTAGATAGCACATCTAAAAAAATATTAGATGAAAGAAATATTGTATTGTCTTATTTATTCCCAGAATATAAAAAACCTAAAATTGTATACCAAGAAATATTAGACAGTGGAGGAGCTTTAAAATCTGGTACGTATTTTTTTGCTTTTGCTTATGAAATGGCAGATGGTAGTGTAACTAATTATACACCTTTAGATGGACCTTTTATTGTTACTAACTCTACTTTAGAACTTTCTGGTAGTTTTAGAACAGACATGCAAAATAACTTTGAGACAGTCTCAATGTATGATGGAGCTGAGCCAGATAGTCCTACTTCTAAATCTATAAAGTTTACATTATCAGATGTAGATACAAGATATAAATATATTTATTTTTCTGTTTACAAAAAAATAGGAGGTGTTACAACAAGCGAATTTGTTAAAAAATTAGAAATAGCAACTGCTACTGTTGATGAATTAGCAGATGACTCTCTAGAATATGTAGGAGTACAAACAGGAGACGAAAATAGAGATAGTTTTATTATAACTTATACTGGAAAAGAAACATCTAGCACATTATTGTTAGAGGATATAACTGTAGGTAATGATACTTATAGTACAGCTAAAAGTATTACTTACTTTGAAAGTAAATTATACTTAGGTAATCTTACATCTCATGAAGATTTTAATTATCAACCATTTGCTATGGATATTAAATCTGAATGGGTTAGAGATTTTGTAGATATAAACTCAGTAAAAGGATCATATAAAGACGAACTTATGGTCTACAACAAACGTGGATTCAGACCTGATGAAGTTTACGCTTTTTATATATCCTTTTTATATAATGATGGGACTTGGTCTGGAGCCTATCATATACCAGGGAGAGAAAAAGAATCTGTTACAATAGCTCTTCAAGACTCACAGAATAATTATCTTACTCCTATAACAGTACAAGAAGATATAAAACTAAGTGATGTTGTATTAGGAGATGTATCTTCCGGAACTATTACAGCTACAGATAGAGTCAAATACGAAGAGATATTTCAACATGATTTAGGAATAAATGATAGTGTTAGATGGTTTCAAACAAGAGACACTGCTAGAGTTGATGGTAAGATGGGATTCTGGCAAAATGAAACTGAAAAATATCCTGATGATGAAACTAGTTTTGGATCTAGTTCAGGTACTCCTGTAAGACACCATAAGTTTCCAGGTTATTCTACAATGAATGGATTAAATACCACCTTTGTAGACACATCCGCAGATGGATCACAACAAGCTACCGGTACAGGAGACTTAGTTGTAATGGCTTACATGGATGAATGTGACATAGACTTAAGACCTGACTTACCTAATGAAAATGATGATACACAGATAAGCACTGCTGGATCTGATAGTGGTAGCAATAGAATAGATCATAATCAAATATTTAAACGAGAACGTGTATGGCATCATTTATATTTGTATGTATCTAATTCTAATGGACAAGCAGCTCCTGGATATTATCTATTAGCTAAGTCTAGAGATCCAAGAGAGTTTGTTGTTAATGGTAAACCTTATTATCATTACTTAACAGATTCTAAAATACAAATAAACGGAGATATGAGGTCTGGTGGGTATCAACATTCTGTTGTACCTCCTAGTCAAATTGCTTCGGGTAGTGTACCTATAACTGAATTATATCCTAATATGCTATCTCCAGAAAATGCAGATACATTAGCTGACGGATTTGATTTTGAATATGAAGGAGCTGGTATGGGTAAAAATTTGGGTACTCCAATACCTTCTTTACCTTACAGAACAACACAAACTTTCTACTATGTTAATGGTGCAGAGATTAGTAACTACCAAGGTAAAATAATAGGATGCTTTTGGTGGCAGTGGTATAAAAAACCTTTTTGTTTATCAGGAGCTAAACATTCACAAGCATACAGAAGATTATGGGCAGAAGGAGTATATACAAGAGGATGTGGTAGAGTACATAGTAGCTATGATTATACTATGAAATCTGATCCAATTATATCTGGTCAAGAAGATCCTCAAGTTGCTATTATAAATTCTTTTTGGAGTAATAGTTCATATAATGTAGGAGCTAGTAATGGTAATGGTATAAAAACTATTAGACAAGGAGTGGAGTTTGAATTTACTGCTACTTTAGGTAATTATTTACAACCTAGTTTTATAACAAGTCAACCTTATGGAGCTATAGGTAATGGTACTGTAAAACAAACTAACACGCCTTCTGCTATTGATAGTAGTACTATGGCACCTGTAACATTTGATTCTTTCCATTTTAACTCTAACGGTTTAGCTAATCAAATAGCACAGTCTCCATTAACTTCTAATAATAATTTTGCTGCAGCAACTACAGGTAATTTTTCTAAAGGAGTTTGGTCTAATGGTAATTATACTTATACAGCTAACATAGCACATACTTTATATTTTACAGGTAAACATGGTATAAAAGTTAAAACAAATAGACTATCAGGAGCAGCTGCAGGAGATCTTACTGTAAAACATCAAGTAATATCAGGTATACGTAAAATACAAAAATTAGATATAACAGATACTGATACATGGATAAGAGAAGATGTATATAGAAATAAAGAAACAAAAACTGCGGTATTAAAAGCTACAAATGATATTTTACTTACATCTACTATGGGTGGTAATTTTACTAGTGAAGAAACAGAAGATGTGTTTAGACCGGATCCCCATACAGCTATTAGTTTACAAGCAGGAGATGTGTTACAATTTTATCATGAAACAGTTGTTACTGGTCCTAGTACTATTTCTCATAGTGCTTCTGATTATAAAACTACTATTACTTATGAATATAACTTACAAGTATTAACTTATAACTATGCATTCCCTGAACCTTCTTATAGTCCATACTCAATGAATGCGGCTATATTAGGTATTAAATTTAGTAACATAAAAATTCCTAATCAACTAAAAGATAAAGTACAAGGGTATCAAATATATTATGCCGAAAGAGATAATAGAAATCAACAAACGTTTGATCAATCTATTGCTTTTCATGGCGCTCCTCATGCTTTATATCCTAACCAAGAAGGATCTTATGCAGGACACCTTGTACCATTAGGTAATTTATATTTAAAAGATGGTAATAATAGTTATGGCGATGCTGGAACTGGATATACTGGTTCTAATTGGGTTCAAACAGATAATGCTACAGATACTACAACAGGAGGAGGTATGAGTTTAGATATACATCCATTATCTAAACAACATAGAATTATACCTTCGTCTTTCCGTTTTCATGGATTTGATGTATTAAGTAATAAACCTACTGTACAATCTGCTTATATAAAAACTGTAGCTACTTTAGGTTCTACAGATTATTCAGATGTGTTAAGCACAGCTAGAATTACAGCAGAGACTGGTTCAGGATCTGCAAGTGAGTACGACGATAGTGTAAGCTTTACTGCAGACCCGGCTAATGCGGATGCACTAGGAGTTTATAGAAACGTAGTAGGATTAAATTCTACGGTAGATACTTTAGTACAAGCTAGCTATAATCAAATATGGAATAGATTTGCAACTTCTACTACAGTTGCTAGAAACCCTTCTTTCTCTCTTGCTACAAATCATTATAAACAACTAAGACAGTTACAACAACCTTCTTATGTCCCTGGAGATACTGTGGTTAATAAGAAAAGTATTACTGTTAATAATACATTTGGAGAAGAGTGTTTCCATGCATCTATAGTACATTATGATAATGAAAAAACTTGGAGCGAAATAAACCATCACACTGGATTTATATCATCTGCTGTAAGTGGTAGTGTAACTACTTATACTCATCCTCAAGGCTGGAGAGAAATAAAATCTCACTATGAAAAAGAAGATGGTACAGATATAATAGATCAAACAAAAGGACCTTATTATAATTTAGTTGATTTAAAATCATTTAAAACAAATGTTTACAATAGTTTTTACGATCAAAAATTTATATCTACTAATGGCTACTATTCAATAAGTACTGTAGATAAATTAAACTTAAGGTTTAATGATTTTATAATAAAATCAACTGCACCTATTTATGGTGGAGATACATATGTTAGTATGTATGGAGTCAGACTTACAGCTCCTATATATTACTCTAAGGGTAAATCAACTCCTTGGTATCAATCAGACAATCAGTTTAAAGCAGCTAAAAATATATTCTTTTTCCCTGCATATGCTACTTCTAATGTAGGTCTTAGACATGCTAAAACTAGTATTATAGATAGTTACTATCCTAGATGCGGTATTGGATCTATGGCAAGTACTGGAGAAACTACTACAGCTAACTCTACTCTTGATAAAAAGAAACAAGCTTTACATAACTGGAGAGCAAGAGCTGTAGACATAACTAACACCAACTCTTTAAATTATAACTCTGATTACAATGCTGTTAATAATTATAACACTGTAATAACATATGATAATAGAGATCAGTTTTTAGGCTCTTTTCCTTATAGAGTTATACGTAGTCAATCATATGGAGAAGAAGATAAGACAATGAGTCTTAAAGAATTCAGAACAAATGATTATTATGAAATGCCTAAAAATAGAGGGCAGTTAGTAAATGTAGAAGGTATAGGAAAAGAACTTCTTATACACCACGAGCATGCAATATTTAAAACTACTACTAAAGATGTTATTGCTACAGACAGTGCAACAGCTACTTTAGGAACAGGAGACATATTTAATTTTGCTCCTACTGAACTTATAACTACAGAAAACGGTTATGCCGGTACACAACACTTATCTTCAACATTAATTAGTAAAGTAGGATATAGTTTTGTAGATGTAGAACAAGGTAAAGTATTTTTAGTTGGTAAAGATCTTAATGAAATATCTAATAAAGGATTGCGTAAATGGTTTAGAGATAATTTAACATTCTTAAATACAGCTGTAGAAAATAATGATACAGCGTTTAATATAGGTGGATCAGGATTTACTACAGCTTTTGATGAAGAAAATAATAGAATTTTACTATCTAAAAAAGATTTAAAACTAAAAGTTTCTTTAGTTAAAAACGTACAAGTTCCTACAAATGCTAGACCTATTAATCCTTATTGTATTATAGGGAGTGATGGTAATCCTACGGGACAAGTGGCGTATGCTAATTTAGAAATATTAGATCAATATGGAGAAATTATAGAAACTGTTCTTAATCAAAACAGTGGTACATATGCTTCTTTTTATGTAACTCCTTTTACTGATCTTACTGTGTGCCCACAAAAACCAGGGGTTTCTTTAAACTGGAGTGGTAATGTATGGGAAGGAGAAAAACCTAGACTTACAGCTACATTAACATCTGCACAAATAGTAGATTTTACAATTACTGTAGCGTATACGGGAACTTATAATGAAGGAACAGGAGTACCTCCTACTAGTATTGTAGTACCTGCAGGAGCTTTTTCTGCATACGTAGAACCATCACAAGCTATACCTACAGATACTGTAATAGAGTTATCTCCTACGGAAACCATTATAGCTACTATAACAGCTATAACTAAACCAGGGATTAATAATCAAGGTAATGCTATAACTATAGCAACTGCTGGTACAGATTTATCAGGAGCTCAAACTTTAATAGTTTTAGATTGTCCGGTATTAGCTAATGACAGCATAACAGGTATAACAAATGGTGGAGATAGTACATTTAATATAATTACTAATGATAGTATGGGATCTACTGTTTTAGGAATTAATGCTGTAGTTAAAATAAAAAGTTTACCTAAAGATAGTGGTGGTAATGTTATTGGTGTATTAAAAGATCCTAGTAATAGTGATGCGGTTCTTAGTGTGGGTAGTGCTTTAACAGGTCAAACTATTAAGTTTAGTCATACAGGTGGAGCTAATTTAACAGGATCCTTCCAATACACAGTTACTAAAGGACCGTGTAGTAGTGATGCTACAGTTAATTTATCTGTAATAGCTGTAGATGAAAACACTTATATTAAAATATACTTTGATGATTCTGGATCTATGAATTCAACGGAAGATGATTTAAATAATATGAAAGATGCAGCTTACAGTAACACGCATGGACTTAGAAGATTACTGCAAGATTTTTATGCTACAGGTCAAACAGAAGGTCAGGGAAATACTAATGCTGCTACTAATGGAAAAACTCAATACGAAGCTAAAGTAACAGTAGTAGATTTCTCAACTCATGGTGGAAGCGCTTCTGAAAGAACTTTTCATGTATTAAATAATGGAGGTAATGGATTTACTACAACAGGAAGTGGCGCATTTCCTAATGCATCTAAAGTAGTTATGTTTGTATTTCAAGATGAAGCTGATTCTGTTTATCATGATAGTACTTATACAACCAGTGAGAAAACATCACAGTACGATACCGACATTGCCGCTTTAAGAACTACTTTAAATAGTTTTAGTTCTAATACTACTTTCTATAGAGCAAATATATTTAGAGTAGCTACAGGAAATACAGGATCGTATTCTTCTTTTGATAATTTTATTGTAGGTGTTAGAGCTGGTTCTGGATCTTACTCTGGAACAAACGGATTAAGTGATAAACAAACATTTGTAGGATATACAGATGATGTAGTACCTAATAACGATCAAACTGTAAGTACAGGATATTATAAAAATTTAATAAAAACAGCAATGGAAAGCTTAGGTTATTCATTTAGTTAATAATTATGGCAACGAATATAAATAGTTTAGCGGTTGGAACATTAGTATTGAACAATGGTCAATACTACAAAGTTATTGCAGGAAGTCCTTTTAAACAACTGCAATTACTTACGCAAGCTGAACTTAATACTTTTTTTGAAGATAACTCTTGGACACTGTCATATTCGTTAGACACACAGTCTTGGGCATCATACCATGATTATACACCATATGGTATGGTAAATACCAGAAATTTATTATATTCGTTTAACTATGATGAAATCTACAAACATAATATACTTAACAAATATGCTAAGTATTATTATAGTGGATCTAGTCAAACTGTATACGCAAGTTATATAGACGCAGTATTTAATGTAGAAAGTGATAAAACAAAATTATTCTCTACAATTAATTGGATTTCAAAGACACAAAACTCGTCTGGTGGAAGTTTACATCAGTCAACTATTACAGATTTAATGATTTATAATACATATCAATGTTCAGGAAATATTGATTTAGTATTAAAAACGTCCTCAAATGAGGCAAACATATCTAATTATAATATGTTTAACAAAGAAGGTACGTGGAGTGTTAATAAGTTTAGAGATGTGGTTATTAACCCAGACAACTCCTTCATAGACAGCGACTTAAACCTCGTTACAACTAACTTAAATAGTAGTTTACCTTGGTATAACAAAAAAAGATTTGTAGATAAATTTATAATTTCTCGCTTTTCATTTGATAATGTCAGCCAAAATAGTTTATATTTGTATGATGTAAGTGCTAACATGAGATTATCTGCCAGGTAATATTGATTTTAGATATCAAAGATAGTCAGCGAAGCGTTTAAGTTATAAAGTATATCCAAATTAAGTATAGAATCTACAGTTGCAAAGTATTTTAGTACGCTGACTCTCTTTGTTATAATACTTAAATATAAAAAAATGGACTATACTTATTTTAAAAAAGGTACTTACATATTTACCTTATTCTTTCTATTGTTTGCTTTTTCTGCAAACGCTCAAGACGAAAAAAAATCTTTTTTTAAATCTATCTATGATGGGTTTTTTAAATATTCTACTATTTATGCAGCAGGAGACATAAGCAATGCATATGAAAATTCACGTACAGACTTCTTTGTAGAGCGACCTCCCGAAGGTAATATATACGATATACCAAACGTAATTGACGTTACTGAATACTATCCTTTCGATTACAGATATGGTATAGGTATTCGTAAACTTGGTCGTTTTGGTTATGAAAGAAAGCCAGGTAACTTCTGGACTGGTAATCAATATAAAGAAAGCCAACAAGCTTTATCTTCACCAACCTCAGCTGTTGATGGATTTGAATATTTATTTCATTTTGAAAAAGAACGTCTTCGTGGAGAAGAGTGGGAAAACTATAGATACTTTCTAAGACACACAGGTAAATACCACATTGCAAAAGTAGAATCAAGAGAACGAGGAGCTTTTAATTTTTCATATAAATCAGCAGAACTTAGAGCTAGACTCCCTATTGGTAAAAAGTTTAGTATATCAGCTGGTGCAATCTATCGAACTCACGAACGTGCTTATGGATATAATCCAATAGAAATATGGTTAAATGAAACTGCAATATGGACTAACCCTAATACAGGTGAACAAATAGAATACCCAGCTAATCCTTGGTATTCTCTAGGATTTGAGTATGGCTACACAGATCACTATACAAGCTACACAGATGTTGCAACAGGAGAAGTAATGTATGATTGGATATGGAAAGATCCTGATGGTATGATAGTAGCTTATTCTGATTTAGATTTTAGAAACACAGTGTTTAGAGATCTTATTAGTGTTTATAATAATGAAATATGGGATACTATAGATGACTTTGGAGTTTTATCTCCAATCATTGGAGTTGATTTTTACCATTACAAAGGTAACTTTTGGTTACATATGTATGGAAACTATCTACCGGGGTATCATAAATATGTTTCTGGAGACAAAGATTTTTCATATTTAAATAGAAATAACTGGGGTAAAGGAGGATTAAAACCGGATACTGAACCAGAACAATGGGAAGACTATCAAATGGGTTTAAACTTCGGATGGAAGATTGGAAAAAATCTAGGTGTTTTTGCAGAAGGTGAATATAATAAAATGTGGGATACGAAATTTTTTAATTCCACTTTTGGAATCAATTATACATTTAGATAGTTATGGCGAAAAAATTATTACTATTAACGGCTATATTCCTAATTACATTAGGGTGTGCTAAAGAGGAAGAAGAAGTAGTATTAGAACAAGTATTTGAAATATCTTTAGATGGTGATTCATTTGACCCATACGAAAGATATTCAGTTGTAACCTCTTATGGTGGAGAAACAATAGGAGTTGATGGTAAATTAAAAAAAATATTTATACTGTATCTTCAAATAGATGATGGTGAAGTAAGATTGGATAGACAACACTTCGCAATGTACTTACTAGATTCAGATGCAGAAGATGATGGTTCATTGTTAAGTAGAGGTACTTACACTTGGGAAAATCCTAATAACAAATATGCTGGAGTAGAAATACCTGGTAACGATGAGTATATAGTTTGGAACGAAGTGATAGTAGGAGATATAATTTCCCCATCTACTGCTTATGACCCTTCATTAATTTGTTTAACTGTTGAAGGAGAGTTCTACAATCCATATATTCAGAGAACAATGACAGTATCAATGACATTAGAAAACTTCCCAATAGGTCAAGATATAACATCAACACCTTACGGATATTTATTAGATTAAAAAACATGGCGAAAGAATTAAATGAAAATCATAAAATAGGTATTGATTTAGATGGTGATGGTAAACCAGATATTGGTATATCATTAAAAACAATTGGTGCTATGGTGTTTGGTATAATATCTTTAGCGGGTGTCTGGTTTAGTTTAAAATCAGATATAGCTTTAGCTATGGAAATGCCAAAACCTGTTATTGATAGAGTTGAGTATGATTTAAAAGATGAATTAATTCGTCAAACTATTATGGACACCCAAGAAGACGTTGAATCAATATTAGAAAAACTAGATAAACTAGACGAAAGAATATACGAAATGCAAAAAAACAGATGAGAACTTTATTATTATCTTTAATACCTATTATAACATTTGCACAACAAAATGTTCCGGATAAGTATTGGATAGACGATTCTAACTTTAATGAGACTATATCACACAGCAGTGCATTTGGAGACGACGAGTCTTCTGTAATAGTTGTAGAATTTTGGGCTAAGTTTAATGAAGCTAATTGTTTTCCTGATTGGGATAAACTAAAAAACGCCTCTTACTACCGAGTAGATATAGCTCAAGCTCCTATAGCTAAAAAAGAATATAGAATACGTATGGCACCCACGTTAATAATATTTAAAGATGGTGTTAAAGAAGTTATGTTTAAAGCAGGGTTAGATCTTGAGTTACCTGCAGACTTAAAAGAAATTCAGGAAGCAATTAATGAAGTCAATGCGGCTTCACAATTTTAGTAATATGATACAAATAATAAAAAAGTTTTTCTCTAATGTATGGAATTATATATGGAGTAAAACAACAGTAGATGAAAAAGCAATAGCAACTGCAAAAGAAGTAAAAAAAAGATACAAGTCAACAAAAAAAGAATTAACTGATGTTGCAAAAGCTATGAAAGAAGTAGGTAATCAAATCGGAGATATTGATGATGCAATTGCTGGTAAAAAAAGAAAAGGAAGAAAAAGAAAGTAATGTTTAGCATGGTTCATATTAGATTATTAGGAGATGGTCTTCTTTTTGGGTTTACTTATTTTAGTAAAGATGAAAGAAATGAAGAATATGCACATGAAGATTGGAACGAGTTAAATATTTATTTATTTATGTTCGCAATAACTCTAAGATGGTATTAATATGAAAGTAAAAGGTGTAAATATAGATAGTCTTAATAAAAGACAACAAGGTGCTCTTAAAAAGCATTCTAAACATCATACAGTAAAGCATATAAAAAGTATGGTAACTGCTATGAAAAATGGAGCAACGTTCGGTAAATCGCATACAATAGCGATGAAGAAGGTTGGTAAATAATTTGTATAATTTTTAAACCTTGTAATAATGGGATATGGTAAAAAGAAAAAAAAGGCTTACGGATCTGGTGGGTCTACTAGTCTAAAAAAAATGAAATCAGTCTCTGCATATCAATACGGTGGAATGACTGGTTCTAATAAAATGAATGTTAAACAATTTCGTATGGGCGGAATGTGTATGAAAAAAAGATAGTTATGGGATTATATGCAAACATAAATAAACGTAAAAAAGCAGGAACATCAAGGTCAAAAAAGAATAGTACTATTAGTCCAAAGGCTTATAAAAAAATGCAAGGTGGATTTAAAAAATATGGAGGAACTGTAAAGAAAAGAAAGAAGAAAAAGAAGTAGTGCAAAAACTAAAAACGATCCTAATTCTAGAATAAGACAAGCTAGAAGAAGGTGGAAATGTTAAATATATATTATGAGTAAATTATTAGCAAAGTTATTCGGTAATGCTGGAGGCAGTATAATAAATAAGTTAGCAGGAGTTGCTGATAGATTTATAAGAACTAAAGATGAAAAAGCTGAGTTTGAAAAAGAAATGACTCAGATTTTTATTGACGCTGAGGCTGCAATGCAAAAGAACGTTACAGAACGTTGGAAAGCAGACTTAGAACATGGTAACTGGTTAACAAGATCAGTACGTCCATTAGTTTTAGTTTTTTTAATTGTAAGCACTGTATTTATGGTGTTTATTGATAGTGGTTCTATTACATTTGTTGTAGATAATGAATGGAAAGATCTTTTAAAATTGATTTTAATGACTACGATCGGGGCTTATTTCGGTGGGCGTAGTTATGAAAAGGGTAAAAAAGGTAATAATGGATAAAGGTTTAGGTGATAGCATACATAGGTTTACAAAAGCAACTGGTATAAAATCAGCTGTAGATAGAATGTCTCAGGCATTAGATAAACCATGTAACTGTAATCAAAGAAGAGAAACGTTAAACAAAATGTTTCCCTATAAAAATAAATAATAAAAATGAGCAAACAAGATAACGGAAATACTCAATTAAATACAGTTCGCATTGAATTTAATGATAGACTATCGCTAAAAAAATATTTAGGTAGTACTAAAAGAGTTGCTTGGAATGGAACACGAAGATACAGAACAATTTAAATAATGGCAAAACAATACACATACGATCCTAGAAAATACCAAGGTGGAGGTGCTACACCCCCATCAATGGGTAGTATTCAGCAAGGTCCTACGTTTATGCAAAACCTAGGAAGTGATATAAGATCAGTTATAAAGTATCCTATGGAATCTGCAAGAACCTTTTTAAGGCAAGGACAAATTCCTTATAACTTTGATAAAGGAGTAGAAGCAGGTCAAGTTTCTACTCAACCTATGGACTTTGCAGCTAACATGGTAAATCTACCTGGAGCAGCTTATAAAGCAATAGAGAGTACTGCAAAAGGAGATTACTCAACAGCAGCATTAAATGCATTAGCTATATCTCCTATTGCTAGACCTCTTACACGTTTAGGACTTAATCCAGGTACAGCAAAAATAGCTGGTAAAGTAGTTAATAAAGGAACAAAAGGAAGCTTATCTCCTAGTTTTGCATATCAAGGAGGTGGTAGTGTTCTTAATAATAAAAAATTAGAAAAAAAATATAACATACCTACCTATGATGAATTTGCTGAAATGCAAAATATTAAAGTTCCTGATACAGCTTTTTTTGGATATGGAGATCAGAGAATGGAGATGGTAATGAATAATAGACTTAATGCTAGAATAGATAAAAGACTTGATGAAAATGGAAATTTTACAGGTACATTACCTTATATAAATCAAAACTTTTCAATGGATAATTTTGTAGAGTTTCCTGCTAAAAAAGATGGAAAACCTCCTTTAAAAGCATACTATGAAACTTATAATAAACAAGAGTTAGAGACAGGAGGTCAACCAGATCCAAATAGTAAAAGAATGTCTAGATCTGCTATAAATGCAGAAATAGCAAGAATAAAAGCGCTACAAGCAGCAGAAGCAGAAAATATTGCATTGTATCAACAAAATATACAAAATCAATTAGGTAATTATAATACCGGAGCTGAGTTAGGTGAATTAATAAATGATGATCAGTCTTTAAATCCAACCGGAGAAACAGACCAAAAACTAATTGACTCTACTAAAACTATAGGTAATACTTATGGTTGGTTAGATTCTAATGCTAAAAAAGGTGAGTCTTCTTATGGATGTACTAGTTATGGATGTGGTATAATAAGAAAAGGAGGAGCAAAAATACATGGAGATGTAAATATTGCAGGTAGAGATTATTCAGATGGAGATAGGCTACCTATTATGGGAGGTAATGCTATGATGAATGGTTTAATAGAAAACAATCCAGCTGCAATGGGAATGGAGGTAATAGATCCACAAAGTTATCAAGATCTTGTAGCAGGCGATAGAATTGTAACTGACTATGCTACTGGAGGACGTGATGGAGGACAACATACTATGATATTTTCAGGACAGTATGATGAAAACGGAACTCCTATAATAATGCAAAATAGAGGAGGTAACTACCATCAAGGAATATCCTCAGCTCCTTTAAACTATGATTTTAATAAAGATGATAGTATTAAAGTTACTAGATACACTGGAAACCAACAAAATTTAGCAAATGAACTAGCAGGATATCAAACTCGTTTAGACTCTGGAGATTATTATATTAAACCTCAACCACTAATGACTGATCTACAACCTCAAAGTGTAGTTCCAATGACAGGAAATTCTTTAGAAGCAAGTCCTTTAGAAATAGCTCCTCGGACTATGCAAGGTGGAGGGTTTCTTTCTCCTGACTATATGAATAGACAATCTCTGTTTGGTATGGGACCAGGAAGTGCTTCAGAAAGACAAGATTTTAGATTACAAGGACTACAAGATAGATCTTCTGTTATACCCGGACAAGGGTCTTTACAAGGAATAAATCCTCTTACAGGACAAGCAGGAATACAACAACAAAGATTAACTAATAGAATGGTTAATACCGGTATGAATCCTACTGATATAACAGCTGCTGCACAAGGCGGAAATAAAGGTATGAGACAAGAGCTTAGATCACAGAGAATGGAAAACTTTGGTAATAGTGCTATGGGTAAAATGTCGGGACAAATGGGAATGCTTGGTAACTTAGGAAGTGGTTTAATGTTATCACAAGGAGATGGAACTTATGATCCTACTCTAGCAAAAGGAGCAGGGGCTTTATCAGGAGCAGGCACAGGTGCACAAATGGGAGCAGCTTTAGGACCTGTAGGTATGGCAGTAGGTGCTGTACTTGGAGGTATAGGAGGTGCAATCTTTGGAGGACAAAAAGCTAAAAAAGCAGAAAATGAAAGAAAAGAAAATAAAGAAAATATGTTAGCTTCTAACATAGCTGCTGGTAAAACAAATGATGAAGTAAGATCTGCAGGAGTTCTTAGTCAATATCCTACCCAAGGAATAACTAGTAGTTATTATGCTAAAATGGGAGGTATGATGGAAGCTCCTGAATATGTAGTTGAAGGAGGAGAATTAATGATGGCTCCTAACAATAACCCTCCTAAGACAGATAATAGTGGTAAAGTAACACAAATTGGTAAAAATATGTTTAAATTTGATGGAGATACACATGATGCCCCTTCTGGAGGTATTGGAGTAGAAGGAGGTAATTCAGAATTTGCTTCGCAAACTAATCAAGTATTAGACTCTGGATTTGTATTTTCAGCTAGGTTAAAAGCAAATCCTGACGATTACCTTAAAAATATATAATTATGGCAAAAATGACATACGCAAAAATAGCGGAAAAACTTAATAAAGAATATAACAAGTATGATAAAAACTTGCAAAATGCTGTAACAGATGCTGAAAAGAATAGTGCTATGATGATGTTACAAAGAGTATCTAGTAGGTTAAATCAACTTATGGTATCTAATCAAAGCGATGCAGATATGCAAGACGCTAAAAATCCACCTGCAAATTCTCCAAATCAAAGCATTGGACGAAGAACTACTATGATGGCACAATCTGGAGGTATGCCTCCAAATCCAAATCAAGTTAATTCTGGACCTTACAACCGACCTTTTCTTCCTCTTGAAACAAATAGAATGAAGTTTTTAGGAGACTTACCAAATCAGAGTGTAGACTTTCAATTGCCTAATTTTAACCAAGAAAGTCCTAATAATAATGTATTAGCCAACAGATTATATGAAGCTCATTCTTTAAATCAGTTACCTTATCAAAATCAAGACTTTCAATTGCCTAATTTTAAAAAACAGCAAGCATTACAATCTGGAGGTGGAGTTCCTATATATAGCAATTCTGATACACAAATGCAGATGCCTGGAGCAATTAATATGTATGACCAATACAGAAACACAGGAGATCTTTCTCTTTTACAAGAGTATGTAAATAATACTATGGGTGATCGGGGGAAACAAATGATTATGGATTATGATCCAAACGGTATAGCACCAATGTCAGCTGCGAATTTAGGAAAACATTTTTCCGGTAGATACAATCATTTAGGTTTACCTCCAGAGCAAAAGCCAGCATGGTATGCAGAGCAAATGGCACAATTAAAAAAATTATATGGACCTCAAAAACAAGATGGAGGTAGCCTAAAATCTATACCTAAAGGTAAGAAAGGAAAAGGATTATCTAAACTTTCTGAAAAAGTAAGAAACAAAATAGGATACATGCAAGGAGGAGGTCCTGTAGCGAATCCTTATAACAGACCTTTTCTTCCTCTTGAAACTGAAAGAATGGGGTTCTTAGGAAACTTACCAAGTCAAAATGTAGATTTTCAATTGTCTAATTTTGACAAAAACAGCGGTGTTAATAATGCAGTGGCTAATAGATTATTTGAAGCTAACTCTTTAAATCA
>Ga0209337_1000638_pt1 | contig 28195 bp, 26 predicted proteins | sample LinPmetageLP53_FD_184044 | JGI IMG/M metagenome (GOLD analysis project Ga0209337, IMG submission 184044) | Marine viral communities from the Pacific Ocean - LP-53 (SPAdes) (version 2) | ecosystem: Environmental > Aquatic > Marine > Oceanic | place: Pacific Ocean | collected 2010-02-08 | reverse complement strand
TTAACGATAATGGTGCAAGGTTATACAGGACTCCGTCAGGTAAAGCCTATCCATCCGTCACTTCGATTACCGGTCAACTTGCCAAAAAAGCAATACAAGCATGGCGAGAAAGGATTGGTAAAGAAAAGGCAGCTGCAATCACAGCTAAAGCCTCAAAGCAAGGAACAAGAGTGCATCACTTATGTGAAGACTACTTATCGAACAAAGAATTCCGTAAGAAAGACTTTGACCTTGAAATGTGGCATTCAATCAAGCCAGAGTTGGATTGCATAGATAATATACATGGTTTAGAAAGTAAGCTATATTCTGACCATTTAGAAGTTGCTGGAACAGTCGATTGTGTGGGTGAGTATAAAGGTAAATTATGTATTATTGATTTTAAAACTTCATCTAAACTAAAAACAAAAAATCAAATAAAAAATTACTTTATGCAAACTGCTGCTTATGCTGTTGCATTTGAAGAAAGAACAAAAGTTCCAGTGTCTAATCTTTTAATAATTATGGCTGTAGCTCACGAAGGTTGTGTAATATTTGAAGAAAAACGTGATCATTATATTGATGAATTTATAGATTTACGTGAACAATATCGAGAAAGTCACGGTTGTTAATTATTTTTAAATATGAGATAATATAAAATATGATCGTATGAAGTCGATTGAAAGCTGTTTCGGACAGGGGTTCGATTCCCCTCACCTCCACCAATTAGGAAAGTTATGTACGAGTATAATTGTAAAATAGTAAAAGTAGTTGATGGTGATACAGTTGATGTTGATATTGACCTTGGTTTTGGAGTATGGATGAGAAATGAAAGAGTGCGTCTTTATGGTATAGATGCTCCTGAATCCAGAACAAGTGATAAAGAAGAAAAAAAATATGGTCTTGCTTCGAAAAAGTTTGTGAAAGATACTATGCCTTTGGATTCTACTCAAACACTTAGAACCATGAAAGATGGTGTTGGAAAATACGGTAGAATCTTAGGTGTATTTGTATTGCCCGATTATGATAATCAAAGGCTTGATGAAATGATGATAAAGAATCATCATGCGGTAGATTATCACGGTCAATCTAAAGACGATATAAAAGAACAACATTTGAAGAATAGAGAACATGTAGTTATACTCGAAGATGTATTAAATCCTAATTATATAAGATAAATGGGGGTGTCCTGGTTTCGACGGGGCAATGAATAGAAAGATGGACGATCCGGTAGGCGACGACCGTAAATCGAGCAACCGAAGTAAACGCAAACGACGATGTCTTTGCCCTAGCGGCTTAAAGCTAGGTGGGGTTTCCAGGTTTTCCTTATTACCCAAAGACCTGGATTAATTAAGGAGAGATATGCGAGATAAAATTTGTCAGATTATTCATACAATGGCAATAAGTACAATAGCAACTAGCACAACTTTAATTATGTTGCGCACATATGGAATAATTTAAAATTATAATTTAAAATTAGGATATAATTATGTATCAGAAAGTTTGTTTGACAATTAGTGCTTTTTCAGTTACTTGTGTGGCCATCAATACTTCCTTAATTATGCTACGAACATATGGTATCATTTAAATGACTGAATTTAATGATAGTATATTGATAACAAAAAGATTTAGGTCGCCTACAGAATTTTCACTTTACATTGAAGAAAGAGTTTCTAAGGAAAGACTTGGTTACATGGATGCTATTATAGATTATTGTTATCATAATAGTGTTGATATTGAAAATATAGGAAACTTAGTTACTCCTTCATTAAAAGAGAAAATACAACTTGAAGCAGAAGAATCAAACATGATGAGACCCAAAGGAAAATTACCGGTATGATATGTATGGAAGCATTTGACGTTTATAGATCTTACTTAGCACTGAAATTACATTTCACGACAGATAAGTATGATGCTATAAAACAAAGAGGTAGAGTGAGAGCAACAAAACAATCATTCTTTAAAAGAAATGATTTACTAAACATAAGAAAAATAGCTGATAAGTACAATGAAAAAGAAGTTATAGATTTTTTAGTAGCTAATTTTGTTTCTGGAGATAGATGGGGTGGTGTGTTTGATACAGAAGCAAAACATAACTATTTTGACTGGAAAAGAAGAATGGAAGCTATGTCATATACATTTAAGAATGACATAGATAAGATAATATTTAACTGTGAAAAAAATAATTTTAAATTTGATAATGTGTTTTATTCTGACACAAACCATCCTATAATATTACGTATGTATCTAGGTAAACATATATCAATAGAAACCCTAGTTATTTTAAATAACATAAATAACTATACTGATAGATTAGATGAAAAATTAAAAACTGATTTAGTATGGCCTGATGTTTCAAGAATAATTAAGAAGTATCAACCATTTTTAAAAATAGAAAAAGAAAAGTATGTCAGAATCCTCAGAGAAAGACTTAGATCAAACTAACCTAAAGATGAAACAGTTAGAAAAGAATTTGGAAATTGCACAAGAAAATTTATACTTGTTAAATAGCCAAATAAAAGACACTCAGCGTGTGTTAACAAAAATGGCACACATACAAAATGAAATGTCTCGTAGGATGGTTCAATGGCCGTTTGTTGCTGTTGATTCCAATAAATAATGAGTAACACTTGAAGTTTTAATAATATTATTATACAATTAAACAATACAATAATATACAATTTATACGGAGATACATATGGCTTTAGATTTTAGTGCTTTAAAAAAGAATCGTGGTAATTTTGATGACTTAATGCAAGAAGTTGAAAAGATTAACACACCCTCTACAGAAGGCAGACAAAAAGATGAGCGCTTCTGGCAACCTGAAGTAGATAAGTCTGGCAACGGCTATGCTGTTATTAGATTTCTACCACCTTCAAAAGGTGAAGAGCTACCATGGGCACGTGTATGGCATCATGCTTTTCAAAGTCCTTCAACAGGTAAGTGGTATATAGAAAATTCTTTAACTACACTTAATAAACCAGATCCTGTTTCTGAGTTAAACACAGAACTATGGCATACTGGCGAAGAGAAAGATAAAGAGACAGCTCGTAGACAGAAACGTAAACTTACATACATTTCTAATATTGTGGTTGTCAAGGATCCTTCTAATCCACAGAATGAAGGTAAACCATTTCTTTACAAGTATGGTAAAAAAATCTTTGATAAGATTAAAGACGTTATGCAACCTCAGTTTGAAGATGAAGATCCAGTAAACCCATTTGACTTTTGGAAGGGTGCTAACTTTAAACTAAAGATTCGGAATGTTGAAGGTTATCGCAACTACGATAAGTCTGAGTTTGATTCTATTAGTAAGTTAATGGAAGATGATGAGGAGTTAGAAACTGCTTGGAATAACCAACACTCGTTAGTTGAGTTTACTGATCCCAAGAACTTTAAAAGTTATGATGATCTTAAAAAGAAGTTAGAGATGGTTCTGACTGCCTCTAGTGCTAGTTTAAGAAAGGCTGAAGATGTTGACTTAGATCGACCTAAGCCTGCTGCAGTACCTGTTTCTAAACCTACACCAAAGGTTGAAGAAGATCAAGATGATTCATTAAGTTATTTTGCTAAGTTAGCTAACGAAGACTAAAAATCTGAAGAAAAAACAGAATCAATTTTTCTTTCGAAAGAATTATTTCTAGGTCTTGGATCTGTAGCCAAAGGAGTAAATGTAGTTTTTTCTGATTTACTTACATTATTTACAACAACGGGGGCACTTTGCCCTTGTTGTTTATTTTCTTTTAATATTTCATTTTCTACAGTATCTGAAAGCAAACTATTACGTTTTTCTTGTTGACGTACGAGTTTACCTTCTTTAAAAGTGTGTTTTCCATCAGGAAGATTTCCATATTTTTTCCGGAACTCTTTTTTTCTTTCACTTATAATTTCTCTTCTACTACTTCCTGGAGATTCGTCTAATTCATTTTTTCTGTATTCTGTATCAGATGTGGCTACATCAGGTTTTTCTAACATTGATTTAATACCGTCTCTAAATATATTTCCTTTACTACTGTCACTTGAAACGAGTTTACCTTCTTTAAAAGTGTGTTTTCCATCAGGAAGATTTCCATATTTTTTCCGGAACTCTTTTTTTCTTTCACTTATAATTTCTCTTCTACTACTTCCTGGAGATGTGTCAGATACTTTTTTTGACTCACTAGAACCAAATAAATTAGATACAAAATTTTTAAATTTTTCTCCAGTAGTTTCTTCTGCTTTTCTACCACCCTTGCGTTGAAACTCTGGTTGAAGACCAGTTTGTAGATCCATTTCTGGTATACGATAACCCGATTTAACTTTACCTCCTTCATCTGACGTGCCATCGCCAAATGTTGTTTTTATCATAGATTTATCTTCTTTCATTCCTGCTTCAGTTATGCCCGGAATTCCATCTTCAAACAAAATGCCTTTGTTCTGTTTCAAACTGAAACCTTTACCATCATCAAATCCAAATTTATCTTCTAATTTATACTTAAACCCACCTTCTCTAAATTCTGGCATAGGTCCTTTATCTTTTACTGCAGTTTGTAATTTTTGATATTGTGACATACGTTTTTTAGCATTTTCTTGTGCTCTAACTGCATCATCATATTGATCTCTTTCGCCTTCGGGTATATCTTCACGTTTTCTTCCATCTGCATGACGTTCAGCTAGTCCCCCATAAAGCATTTCATCTGATCTAGAAGCATCTATTTCTTTTTGGAGCATTGTGTCTCTTTCTTCTGGATTTAAAACACGAGTAGCTCTAGGTGCTCCCGATATAGCACCATTTTGAGATTTTTGTCTTATATCTCTACCTTCAGTTTTATCTTGAGACATTGCTTTTTGTCTTCCCCCAGGTGTTAGTAAACTGCCAGCAACTTGTTCTTTTAATGATCTGAAAAGTTCTCCACCTTTTTGTTTAGCAGTATCAATTAAATTACCAGCGCTTTCTGCACCAGATAAAACCTGATCTTTAAGATTTTTAGCAATAGGAGCACCAACTTCTTTTATCTTATCTTTTACTGAATCATAGCCTTCTTCGAGTTTATTAAATCCTTCTTCAACGACGTTAGTGCCTGTCATTAAAATGGTTCGTAATTTTTCAAATGGATTCTGTAATAAAAAATTTTGCTTTAAATTTTTATCAATATTTTTTAAAGTTTGAAAAATACCTGATTGTTGTGAACCTTGTGGTGAACCTTGATCTTCAACAAATGAAGTAGTTTTACCTTGAGATATAGCAGCAGCTTTAGCTTCAGCATTTGGATCCTTACCAAAAAATTCATCATCAACCATGCCTCTTAATAAAGAAGGAGCTCCTGCAACAGCTCCTAAACCGCCAGCAATGCCTAAACCTGCTTTACCTAAAGAAGCTCCAAGCTCTTTAGCACCCTCTTTACCTTTTTCAAATAACTGGCGACCTTTTTTACGAGCAAAACCTCCTAATTTTTCTTTTAAGCTAGCACCACCTTGTTTGGATTCTTCTTTTCTTGTTTTAGCAAATGTTTGAGCTTTATCAAATAATGATCTACCTTTTTGATTATTGAATTGTGTAGCTGATTTAGCTGCACTCATCATCATTTTTTTATTTAAAGACTTTAATTCCTTTAATTCATTCAACATTTGCTTTTGTAAGTTGACACCAGTTTTACTTAAATCAACTGATTTCTGTGATAAAACTGTAGTTTTTTTCATTTCTTGGCCAAAAGGTTGTGACTTTTGGTCAAAAGGTTGTGACTTAGAAGCCACAAGTTGTCTTCTTCCCATAGATGAAGCTATGTTTTGAGCTGATATTGATGGATTCATGGGTTGCACAGCCGTAGGTTGTGCGTAAGATGGTAAATTAGGTAGCATGTTTTTTATTCTGTTGTTGCATTTTTATTCTCTGATTCTCTTCTTTTATATAGTTAACTAACATAGTTACGTAAATCTCTCTTTCCCATGGTATCATATTTTCTAATTCTGCTAATGAATACTTATGATGATTCATTAATGAAAAATTAGTCTGATAGTAATTAATTAAATCATCATGAGAAAGAGTTATAGAAAAAAATCATGTAGTCCTTGTAATTTAGTTTTACTAGTAATATTACATTTTTTGCATTCTGCTTGAGTATTTAATATAACTTTAGGCATCTTTCCAAAAAATTCTTCAATTTGTTGGAATTCATCTGTAGTTAATTGTAATAAAAAATTGTTTGCATCTTCTGTTGTAAAATCATCATAAAAATTATCATCAGTTTTAACATTAACTATGCAATCAGCAACTCTATCAATAATATCATCTTCTGATCCTTCAACTATATTCATCTTTTCATAAAATTTAGGAAATCTCAATTTCATTGTAGTATTATTTCTTAATTTTATATCGTGTGAAATTTCTTCTTTTTCAATTTCTATCTTACTAAGATCTATTTCTGTTGGTAATTCATCTTTACAATTATTACAGATTAACTTTAGTTTTATTTTTTCACCTATAGATTTTGATCTAATATTTAAAAAAACATATTCAGTATCAAAACTAGTTAATTTTTCTTTATCAATTTTTCCAAATGTGCACGAATCAATCAAATCATTTACAGTTCTATATATTTCATTATTACTAGATTTACTGAGTGTCATTAAAACCTTATGTTCTTTAACTAGAAAAGGCCTATATGAAACTTTTTGATTAGTTGAAGGCAAATTTATTTCATATGTTGGTGTCTCAAGTACGGGTAAAGCCATTATTAACTCCTTATCATTATTTAATTGAGTTCAATTGTTGTTAGAGACAGGGAATTTAGATCCCTGTTAAATTTAAAACTGTTCCATCTGGTCCAATTGGTCCTTTTAATTCCAATTGACTGTATGGTGGCAATACAGGATTTTTCCATTTTCTAAACGCAAACAAAACAATTAATCTATGTGTTTGATTTTGTGTGGCATTATTTACTTCCATTAAATTAGTACTACGTGGAAAGGCTTCGATTAAAATATTTTTGTAACTAACTTTATTTTGTTCATCCAGTTGATTTATTTCAATATCCACAACATAATGTTTTTGATAACTCACCAAGTAGGTTTCTTTTTGCACTATGGATTGTATCCAAGCATCAAAAAAATTCTTCACAGCCATTTTTTGATCTACATGAAAAGTTAAAGCAACACCATCACCACCATATTCTGATGAAACTGGTCTTTGATATGGCACACCATAAATTCTATAAGGTTTAGTTTGTAAATTAACTGTTGGAAACGCAGCTGACTCACACATCAAAGATACTTTTCTAGCAACTTGATCTCCTAATATATTTTTCATGTTATCGCTAATACTTTTTTCTAATAAATCTGATGATCCAGTTTGATCTATTCCAAAACCACCAGAAGTCAATACACTCGGAGATGGTATTATTACTTCAAATCTATTAACTCGTGAGAGTCCTTTACCAAAAACTTCAGATTGAAATTCTTGTAAATTAAATGTTGATTGTGCTCCTACACTCATTTTCTTTTCCTAGAGAATTTTTTTATTGATTCTTTAATTGCTGTTTCCATTGTAGCTTTTCTAAATTGTTGTACAGGAAGCTGTGAAGCAACTTTCCAATCCTGAAATGGTATAGTCAAAAGTCTTGTTCTCAATTGTTGGTTTTTGTATCTTCTTATAGCTGGATTAACAAATCTAAAAACTCTACTCGATTCTATTAGTCTATAATTCATTCTAATTCTTGTTTGTTCGGGTATTTTTTTGTTAGTAGCATACTTATTAAATTCGCTTAATATATTTAATCTAATTGGGTAAGGTAAATAGTGAAAATTTATACCAACAAACCCTTCATTAGTTCTATTAAAAGGTATAACTAATGGAAACATATCATAGTATGGAATATTTTTATCAATAGGATCATATTTGAATAGATACATAGAACCAGGAAATACTTTAGTTGTTAATTTTCCTTGGTTTAATAATTTTTGTGTATTAACAGTTCCTAATCCAAGTTGTCTTATTTGATCCTTGTACCAAGCAGCAGGTTTGATTTCACTTTTTGTAGCCTGTCCTATTTTATCAATAGTTTCAAAAATATTATCCATATTGTTCTATGCCTAAATCCTTTTCTGTAAGAACTAAAAATTCCCAACCTCTATCAAGACAATACTCATTTGCTTGTTTCCATTTAGCTTGATTAGTGCCATAATTAAATATTTCTTGAATAAACCTTTTAGTCTTTTTTTTAGGTATAGTAGGTGGTTTAGTAAATTTTTCCGGTTTAATTTCGACTAAATATTTACTTACATTACCTTTTTTATTTCTGACCTTTATATAAAAATCAACAAAATACCTATGTATTTTGTTATCGACGGGTGACCTGTAAGGTATGATGGTAGTTTCAGATCCCCACTCAAGTACATTCTTATTATGATCGCACCATCTCATAAATTTCAGTTCCCAAGAGGATCTATAGATTACTTCTTTAAAGTCGCCTTTATACTTTTTTACGTTAGATACTTGATATCTACCTTTGTAAGTTTCTTTATACACCATAAATAATAATAAAATTTAAATAACTATTTATTAACATGCCAACAATCAAACTCAATAAATTAGACTTTCCAGATGAAAAATTAGGTTACTCAGTGCAAGCTGGTGTAGAAACTAAAAATGGTGGACAAACTTCTAAAAATAGAGACAAATATAACATATCACAAACTACGTATCCTGAAGGTCTAGGTGTTGATCCTGATAAACAGCATTACATAGTGTTTTATATTAATCAAAGAAAAAAATCTAAATTTTCAAATTTTAATCCAATACTTAATACAAAAACTAGTATACTAAAGGATGTTAAGATCTCTCCAAATTCAAATAGAATTGACCCTAAATTAACTGCTAAAGCGGGTAAGCAAGGCTTAATATTAGGCGGAGCTTCTGGTGCTGGGTTAGCATCAGCTGTATCTGATATTGCTTCTGGTGAGAGTGTATTTGGTGGTTTGGTTAAGGGCGCAACTATTGCAGGAACAGTAGCCGTTGCAGGTAATTACACTTTAGGAGAAGGAACTGAAAAAGATCCATCTACGTTTTTTGAAGCAGATAAAATACAAAGGATATCTGATGCAATAGTTTTACACATTCAAGATAGACCTGTTACTCGTCACAATGTTAATTATGAAGAAACTCAAATTGGTGCATTAGGAGGAATTTTAGGAGGGGGATTATCTGCCACAGATGGTATGGAAAATGCTGCTTTTAATGATGATGTGCGACAAGCAGTAACTAGGGGAATAATTGGTGCTGCACCAGGCATATTAGGTAGTCGTGGCGGTGATCTTTTAGAATTAGGTACTAAACAAATAACTAATCCATTTAGAGAACAATTTTTTAAAAGTGTTGATTTTAGAACACATAGTTTTAGATATAATTTTATGGCTAAAAGTCAAGAAGAATCCAAAAATATAAGACATATAATAAGGTTATTTAAATTTCATATGCATCCAGAATTAACTGGTTCTGGGTTAAGTTTTATATATCCATCTGAATTTGATATAAAATATTATTTTAAAGATAAAGAAAATAAAGCATTTGATAGAATAACAAGTTGTGTGTTAACTAATATGAACATAGAATATGGTGGTGATATTTTTTCAACATTTAGTGATGGTCGTCCAGTTGAAGTAAATATGACACTTGAATTTAGAGAACTTGAAGTACTTACTAAAAAAAGAATCGCAGAAGGATTTTAATGTCTTATTTCGAAAAATTTCCATTATCAGTTTTTACTTTAGATAATTATGCCAGTGGGCAAGTATTACCTAATTTATTAAGAAGAGCTAAATTAGTAAATGAATTAGTAACACAAAATTCATTTTTTGACAAATATTCTTTAATTGATGGAGAAACTGCTGAAATAACAGCTGATTTAAATTATGGTGATCCTACTTTACATTGGATAGTTTTACATACTAATGAAATTTTAGATCCAAGATTTGATATGACGTTTGATACGTTTTTATTGAAAAAATATACCGAAGGCAAATACACTAATATTAATGCACCGCATCACTATGAGGATAGCGGTGGAAATGTTGTAAGCGCAACTATTGTGCTAACTACTACAGGCACAGATGCCAATAGTTTTTTGGGAATATCAAATAATTCTGTATTAATTAATAACACTAATGTTGGAATTGGTGTCATAACAAGTAAACAAAATAATGAATCTGTAACAGTTGTAACTAATCCTGGTAATGGTGGTTTTATTTCTGGAGACAATGTTAGATCTTTAGCTAACACTACACATCCTGGTGTTACTTTAACATCTGTAGATATAACATCTGGTACTTCTATTACTAATTTAACAAAAGAAGATAGAGATAATGAAAATAGAAGATTAATAAAATTACTCAAACCTTCTGTTGTAGGGGAAATAGTTGATCAATTTGAAAAAATAATTAAACAATGAGTGAATATGCTACTAAGCAACTTGATAGAGCAGGTGATGTTGATATACAGGAATTAACAATAATATCTGCACAAGGTAAATTTTTAGATGTAAAGGATTATTTGTCTGAATTAAATATTTTTGAGGATATATTTTCTCCCAGTTTATACGGTAATATGTTAGTTCAAGATAGTAGAAATTTAATAAAAGAGCTACCTATTACGGGTGATGAGTATATAGTTGTAAAATTTAAAACACCTACAATAAATGCTTCAATTAGTAAAACATTTAGAATTTATTCAGTTACTGATAGAAGTATTGCTAATGATCTTAACACACAAACTTATCTTTTACATTTTATATCTAAAGAGTCAATAATAGATACTGTAAAACCATTATACAGAAGTTTTGAAGGCAATATAGATCAAATAGTAGGTGATATATGGACTACATATTTTCAATCAAATAGAACTGTTGACATTAAAAATAATAAAATTAATTTTTTTGAAAATCTAACTCAATTATTTATTTTAAATTCACCTAAAAATAAAATAAAATATGTAAGTCCTGGTTGGACACCATTTAAAAATATTAATTTTTGTGCTTCTAAATCAATTCCATCAGAAGGAAAAGCATGTAATTATTTATTTTTTGAATCGAGTAAAAATTTTTATTTTACTAATATTGAAGGTATTTTTAATTCTAACAACACATCTACAAATTCACCATTGAATTTAGGTAAATATTTTTACAAAGTTACAGATGTCGAACAAAAAAGTAGTGCTATTAGTAAATTATTTCAAATATCTAGCTTTAGAGTGAAGAAGACTGTAGATCATTTAGTTAACTATGATAGTGGATATTTGGCTAATAGATTAATAACTTTAGACTTTATTAATAAAGAATATAAAGCACATGATTATGATATTGTTAAAAAATTTAATACATATGCTCACTCAGAAGGAGAAAATGCAATACCGCTTTTTAGTAGTGATACAGTAAGAACACCACTATCTAAAATTAAATTTTATCCACAACAACCTGGTTTACATACATCTGTTGAGAACAATATAAGTGAGGTTATGCCTGAAATATATGGCAATAGACTATCAAATTTACTAGAACTTTCAAATTTTAAATTAATAATAGATGTGCCTGGAAGATCAGATGCAGAAGTTGGTTGTATGTTAGATTTTGTATACCCTGATATATCACCAAGAGATGAAACAGATTCAAGCAAAACAAATGATGATATATATTATTCTGGCAATTACTTAGTTACAGCAATTAGACATAAAATAAATTTATTATCATATAATATGACAATGGAAATAGTTAAGGACAGTTTAAAGAGAAAAAATGAACAAGATTTTTAATTCAGATGGATTTATATGGTTTGTAGGTGTAGTTGAAAACAGAGATGATCCTGAAAAACTTGGCAGATGTAAGGTTCGAGTTTATGGGTATCATTCTGAAATAAAGGTCGATTTGCCTACAGAAGATTTGCCTTGGGCCATACCAATAAGTCCTATTACATCAGCATCTATTTCTGGTATAGGTATTACTCCTATTGGACCTTTGCCTGGAACATGGGTAGTTGGATTTTTCTTAGATGGTTCTGATATGCAACAACCAGCATTTTTTGGCACTATAGGTACAAAATCTGCTCCTATATCATACAAAAGGAAAGACAGTAAACAACCATTAAATAACAGAAATGATGGTAATTTAAAAGATCAAAATGGCTTTGATATAACTGACGCAAATGGATTTAATTTAAAAACTGGAAATAAATTTATTCAAAATTTTGATATAAAAAATGTATCATCTACATCAACTGTATCAACGCAATTTGGTTTGGGCACTGGAAGTAAAATTGTTAGTTATGTGAATGAATATCAAACAACTGAAGATAAAAATGGTGCAAGATATGGTAAATACGAATTATCTTCTTTTTTACCAGCAAAAACACCATTAGGAGTATCGAGACCAACATCAAAAGGATCACCATTAAACTCATTTTTATCTAAAAGCAAATTTAATGTTCAGTTTGAAGGTTTAGTGCCTGGTACCGATTCTTTCGATAGTAAATGGTCTGAAATTTCATCTAACAATGAAGATTCTTTTGAAAAAGATCAAGATGATTTTATTAAAAGAAATTATTATGATTCAATGGTATCTAATTTAAAAAGAAGAGGTATTGATCTTACTAAGTTTGGTCCATCTGTCCAATCCTTAGCATATACAACATCATTACAATCTGGACCTGTTGGTGGTGCTTCTATATTTTTTAAATCCTTAGAAGGTAAATCTAAATTAACAGATAGCGATATTGTATCAAATGTAAATGAATATAAAATAAACAATGCTAGTCAAATATTTTCCAACTTAAATTCTGAAGATTTAAAAAATTTAAATAATGATTTATTAAATCAAAAAAATTCACTTAACAATTTACTACCAGATTTCTAATGTCTTCTACACAAACATCAAAAATAATACAAATTATAGTTGCTAAAATACAAAGTAGGCCACCTATTCAATCTTTGCCTCCACCAATAAGAGGTATTTTAAATAGAGTAATTCAATCTGTTGTAAATGATCAATCTAGTTTAATTTCTAATTCAATTGATTTATCAGCCAATAAAAGTTTGAATAAAATTCCTACTAATTTAATAGGACCAAACAATCCAGTTGATCTTGTAAATGGTAATTTAGACACTTCTACGCTAAAAACTAATATTAATAATAATTTAGATAATGACCTTTCTACAACTTTGAGTCTAAAACTTTCTGATCAGATATTTCAAAAATTTACCGCTGAAACTGCACCCATTTTAAAATCATCAATTGATTTAACAAGTATTAAAAATAGTATTGATGAGGGTTCGACATTAGGTATTAATGATTCAGTAGATAACAACATACAAAATTTTTCTACTAATCTACTTACAGGTGACATTAAAACTCCTTCATTTGTGCCCAATGTGAGTGATTTGTTTGATAGACTAGGCAGTGATAAAGGTCAAGAAGCAATAAACAAAGATTTTGATTTTTCATTGACAAATGATTCGTTAAATGAATCTAAATCGTTTGATACTAACAATAATGATAATCAGACAAAACTTAATTCTTTAAGTGCTGGGTTTATAGACACATCATCAACTTTTCCTGAAAATGAATATGCAGGTAGAACAGAATGTAACAAGTTAGCAACTGGTGATATTTTAGGAACTATTGTGCAAGAAAAAACTAATGATAGAATATTGGGTGTGAGCTTGCCAGACAATGAAACATTTGATCAACCTGAAAATCCTTATAATTCTGAATACCCTTTTAATAAGGTAATCCAGAGTGAATCAGGACATATTATAGAATTAGACGATACACCTGGATCTGAAAGAATAAACGTATATCATAAATCTGGATCATTTATTGAAATTGATCAAACTGGGTCTATTGTAAAAAAGACTAAAGGAAGTTCATATGAATTTGTTGATAAAAATGATCACTTATCTATACTAGGTGAAGGTAGAATATCTGTAGGTGGATCAATGAAGGTGTTTGTTTCTGGCAATGCACATATTGAAGTAGAAGGTGATACAAACTTAAAATGTTTTAATGATATAAATTTAGATGCCGCAGGTAAATTAAATCTATCAGCAACAGAAGAAATAAATTTAAAAAGTAATAATATTAATATTGAATCTTCTTCAGTTACTAATTTAAAAACTGATGGTGATACATTTATATCTTCAACTGGCAGTACTCACAATAAATCTAACAGTTCAATGTTTTTTCAAACTTTAGATGAATTAAATTTAAAATCGACTAATAAAATTAATGCAGATGGTTCACAAATACATTTAAACGAAGGATTATCAAAAACAGCCACATATTCAAACAGTGCTAATGTTGGTGTTATAGGTGAAAGAAAAAGTATTTTTATACAAACAATAGATGATCCAGCTTACAACAATTACTTAGATAATTTTGGCTATGAATCTGAAGATACTGATTTTAATGATGAATCGGCTTTATTTTTAAATCAACAAAAAATAGCTGGCCTTTCTGATGGGTCTGAAATTATATCTCCATCTTTTTTAGATTCTGAGACTGTTACATCAAGTTCATCAACAATAGTTCAACCTTCTACATTTTTACTTGACAAAAAATTTATACCTTCTAATTTTCAATTATCAAAGCATTTTACTTTAGGCGATTTATCATCACGAGCTGTTGTCACTAAAAAAGTAGTTAGACCACAAGTTGGATTGTCTTATGGTCAAATAGTATTTAACTTACAAGCTATGGCACTTAATGTTTGTGAACCTGTGTTGGCTTTGTTTCCAAACATGATGGTTACATCTGGTTTTAGACCCGTTGTAGGTCTTAGAAATACTTCAGATCATTTGCGTGGTCAAGCTGTTGATATGCAGTTTAGAAATATTAATAAAAAAGATTATTATAGTATAGCAAAAAAACTTGCTCAAAATTTAAATTATGATAAGTTGTTGTTAGAATACAAAGACACTGGAACAAAACTTCCATGGATACATGTTTCATTTAAAATTGACAATCCAAGAAAGATTATTTTAACATACAATAACCATAAAAAAGTGTCATCTGGATTAGTGAGATTAGCGTAATGCCAGGTATATCAAGAGTAAATGTAGATACAGCAGGAGGAACAATAACTGGTCCGGGCGCTTCAACTGTATTTGTAAATGGAAGTAAAGTATCATTATTAGGAGATTCAGTAGCACCTCATGGAGATTCTCCACATAATAATGCAACTATGGTTGAAAGTTCAAATTCAGTTACTGCTGAAGGTAAAGGTGTTGTAAGACAAGGAGATTCAGCTTCATGTGGTCATACAGCAACTGGATCTACAGATACATTTTCAGGATAAATAAAGCATGGCTACTGTAAATAGAAAAATTAGAGAATTTTCAGATATTGATTTACTTTTTGGATTCGATAGTGTTACTAATGACGTAAATAAAAAATTAAATGAAAATGCTATAAAACAATCTATAAAAAATTTAATTTTAACTAAAAATTATGAAAGATTATTTCATCCTGAAAATGGATGTCAGATATCATCTTTATTATTTGAAAATATTGACCCAACAACAATTTCAATTATGGAACAAAGTGTGAGAACTGTTATTGATAATTTAGAACCTAGAGCACAGATAATTAATGTTATTATAAATGAAGCTATAGATTCAAATACTATAGATGTTACTGTAGAATTTATACCTAAAAATTCTGTCAATCCAGTTACTGTAATTACAACAATAGAGAGAGCAAGATAATGACACAAATTAAATCTAATGAATTATCTCAATTAGATTTTGATCAAATTAAAAATAATTTAAAACAGTTTTTAAGTGATCAAACTACCTTTGCAGATTATGATTTTGAAGGGTCAGGTCTATCATTGCTATTAGATGTACTAGCTTATAATACACATTATAATGCTTATATAGGAAATATGTTTGCTAATGAAATGTTTTTAGATTCTGCCGTAAAAAGATCTTCTGCTGTATCAATTGCAAAACAATTAGGGTTTACACCGGCTTCTATAAGAAGTGCTAGAGCTAATTTAAATTTAACCGTAAATGAAATAGCTGCTGGAACTACCTCTATTACATTAGATGCTAAAACTCCTTTTTCGACATCAATTGGTGGTAATGCATTTACGTTTTTTAATTTAGAGTCCTCAACAATAAAATCAACAGCTGGTGAATTTACATTAACAGGCCTTGAGGTTGTAGAAGGAACATTGAGAAATTTGAGCTTCGTGGTGGCTAATCCAGGTCCAGATGAAAAATATATAATACCAGATTTAGATATTGACACATCAACACTGAAGGTAACTGTACAAGGATCTACTTCTAATACATCATCTGATTCGTATAATTTAACAACTGATACTACTAATGTAACATCAATCTCAAGGGTGTTTTTTCTTGAAATGACTCCAGAAGAAAAATATGAAATATTTTTTGGTGATGGTTTATTAGGTCATAAATTAATTAGTGGAAATTTAGTAAACATTGAATATCTTAAATCTAGTGGTAGTTTATCTAATAGTTCAGATAAAGCAGACATTAAATTTACTACTACGACTATAGGAGGTTCAAGTAATGTTAATCCAATAATAACTCAGGATAATCCAAATTCAGGGGCTAGCGAAGATTCATTAACGAGTATTAAATTTAAAGCACCAAGAGCCAATGCTGCTAGGAACAGAGCCGTAACAGCTTCTGATTATAAATCACTTATTGAATCTAATTTCACAGAGGCAGAATCAATTATTGTTTATGGTGGAGAAGATAATGTACCTCCAAAGTTTGGTAAAGTAATTATTTCATTAAAACCATTTGACGGATTTAATATATCACAATCAACTAAAGATTCTATTGCAAGTTCAGTTTTAAATACTAAAAAAGTTATGTCAGTACAACCCGAATTTATAGATCCTGAATTTAATTTTATAAATTTAGTTGTTAATGTTAGTTTTAATTCATTATCTTCAACATTGAGTTCTGAAGAAATAAAAACTTTAGTTACTAACACAATTGATAATTATTTTTCGAATGATCTTCAAAAATTTGATAAAAATTTTATAAAATCAAAATTAATTAGTAACATTTTATCTGCTGATACTTCAATTATTTCAGTTATAATTTTAGTAAATTTACAAAAAAGAAAATCTTTAAACTTAGGCTCTATTAATACATTTAATGGTGATGATTCAATTACTTTTAACAACAGTTTACAGCCTGGTACTGTAAAAACAAGTAGATTTTTTCAGCTAGTTGATAATACAACAACATTAGTTAACATGACTGATGTGCCAAATAGTTCTCCAGCTGATTTAAATGGATCGGGATCTATAGTAATAAAAAATATATCGAATGATGCAATTGTTAATAGTAGTGCAGGTTCGGTGGATTATTTAACAGGTGAAGTAATTTTAAATGAATTTACACCAACAGCATTGCCTAATAATTTAACAGACTTTAACATTACATCAGCTATACAAGAGTCCAGTCAGAATATTGTAGCAAATAGAAATAACATACTTATAAGAGATAAAAGTGCGTTAAATGCAGCTGCTGGTGTGGATACGGGGTTAACTGTTAATGTAACAGCAATAGAACTATAATGACTACTTCAAGAATAAAAAATAAAATATCTGCTATAGTTAGTAGTCAATTACCTGAATTTGTAAGAAATGAAAATCCAATATTTGTTTCGTTCATTGAAGCCTATTATAAGTTTGTAGAACAAGATAAAAATTCACAAGAAATAATTCAAAATTTATTATTATATAATGATATTGATTCTACAACAGAAGATTTTATAAAATATTTTTTAAGTAATTATGCAAGCATATTGCCTGAAAATATAATTGCTAATAAAAAATTAGCAATAAAAAGAATCAAAGACATTTATGAATCAAAAGGATCGCCATTATCATTTCAATTATTTTTTAGAATAGTTTTTAATCAGGAAATTAGAGTAAACTTTCCATATGAAAATGTTTTAATACCTTCAGGTGGTAATTTTTTACAAAGAAGATCGTTAAGGGTATCAACTGGTTCTACTACTCTGGATTCTGTTAGTGATTTGACAAATAGATTTTTAAGAGTTACCAAAAACAATCAAGAATTTAGAACACCTATAATAGACGTGAGAACAATTAGTAGTACATTATCTGAAATATTTTTAGATGTTAATTTTTTAGCTACATCATATGATGTGAATGATGTTGTTAATGTCACAGATGCTACTGAAAGTGGAGGTAATGTACTATTCACAGGTAATATTGAACCTACAACTGTTACAGTAACAATATCTGAAACAGGATTGGGATTTAAAAAGGGTCAAATTTATAATATAACAGCAGATGGTGGTTTAGGTACTCAAATATTAGTTAATAATGTTACATCAGTTGGTGGTATAAATGAAGTAAGTTTTGTAAATTTTGGTCATAGTTATGATAATGATTTTAATGTTCAAATATCTAATGATAAAAATGTTCCAGATTCATCATTAGTAGGTAGAATTATTAATGATAATACTAATGGTTTTTTAAGCCATGGTAATGTTAGACATACTGCAAATGGTCAAATTTTATCAAACTTTGGATCAAATACTTCAGTTAGTTCATCTGGCACATCTACTTTATCAGATAATACAAAAGCTATATTAAATTTTACATTAGGTGCTTTAGCTATCTTCCCTGGGGAATTTACTACTAATAAGGGGTTTTTATCAGAGCCTGATATAAGATTACAAAATGATTTGCTTTATCAGCCATTTGCTTATGAATTAGTTACTGGTTTAGATATAAATAACTTCAAAGATATAGTTTTAGATACAATACATCCAGCAGGGCAAAGATTATTTAATAATAGAGAATTATCTGATACTCTTGATGTAAGAAGTAGTGTGTCTACTACTTCATCAGATATATTAACTTTAACATTATTTGATCAATTTGCAATTGATGATTCGAATGTATCAACAGAGCAAGGTATTGGTCTAGTTGACAGTATAGGACCATTGGCAGATAATGGTGTAGCTAAGAGTAATGTACAGACATACTTTGGAGAAACATATTGTGTAAATCAAGATCCAGATAGTGCAGATAGTTATATAACAGGAACAACAGAATTCTTTTAAGGAACATAAATGAATGATTCATTAAAAATTATTGGTAATTTAAAAATAGAAAAAAGAGATAAAGATAATAAAATAGTTGAAACGAGAACTATTCCTAATTTAGTAGTTAATGCTGGTAAAGCATATGTTGCTTCTAGATTAGTTAGTAATCCTACTGCAAATGTTCCTAATTCAATGGCATTAGGCAGTAATGCAACTACACCAATACCAACTCATACAACTCTATTGGCAGAATTAGGTAGAGTTAAAGATGCCAATTTTTCCAATGTTATATCTTCGAATACAATTACTTTTAGTGGAGTTTTTGGAGGAGGAGTAGCTACAGGATCTTGCACAGAAGCTGGAATATTTAATAATCCAAATGCGGGTGGTACAATGTTATGTAGAACTGTATTCTCTGCTATTACAAAAGGCGCATCAGATTCAATTACAGTTACATGGAATATTACAATAGCATAATATTATGACTTTTAAACTTAAAGATATATTACATAAATCATTATCTGATTCAGTTTTTAATGATTTATTTTCAGGTAGATCTAATTATTATTACTTCATTGGTAAGGTAGTACCGTATACTGGAGGTACCGTTCCTACACCTGATGAAACAAGGATTGTTGAACAAGATACAAGAAATAGAATAATTAATTTAAAAAAAATTACCACTGGAGATGTATCATTAGTTATCCCTAGAAAAAATTGGTCAAGTGGAAGAGTATATGATCAATTTAATTTAAATTATAGTACTACTAATCCATCTTCAACGGGAGCTACAAGTCTAAAAACTTCAGACTTTTATGTCATATCATCTTCTTTTCAAGTATACAAATGTATTAATAACAATGGTGGTGAAGCTTCAACTGATGAACCTTCTGGTAACCTTTTAGATGTTTTCACAACATCAGATGGTTATCAGTGGAAGTTTATGTATACTATTCCTGTATCATTAAGATCAAGATTTTTAACTGATGATTTTATGCCAGTAACAAAATCTGTATTAGAATCCTTTTATAGTGATGGACAAATTAATTTAGTTACAGTTGATTCAAAAGGTTCAGGATATACTACTGAACCAGTAGTTAATTTAGTTGCTAATGTACATTTTACTACTGCAAATGATGGAACTGCAGGAACACCTGGATCTAACACACCAAATCTTAAACCTGTAATAAATGAAACAACAGGTGCTATAGAGGATGTTATAATAACATTTGCTGGTTCAAATGTGGCAGGAGGTAATATTTTTATAAATGATAGTGATTTAACAGGAAGTAATTTATTTCCTAATGTGACATTTTCATTAGGATCTAATGCAGCTGTAAGTCAAACATTAATAAGTGATACTGCTAATTTTATTCCAGTTATATCAGGCGATGAGTTTAAAGATGTGCTTATTTTAGACCCTGGTAAAAATTATACAAGCAATGGAAATACTACTATTACTGTTTCTGGTGATGGAACTGGTGCTATTATTACACCATTTGTTAATGATGCAGGTGAACTTGAAAATGCAATTATATCTGAAAAAGGACAAGGATATACAAATGCTGTTTTAAATGTTATAGGTTCAGGAACTGGTGCTAGTTTATCTGTTTCATTTTCTACAGGAGATCTTAGCACATCACAAGGCAAAGTAGAACTTTCGGCAATTGATGGAGCTATTCATAACTACACAATAGTAAGTGGTGGTACTCAATTTAATGTTACTCCAACTATATCTATTACTGGTGATGGAACTGGTGCTACTGCTACTGCTACAGGTGATTTTGGAGCTGCTGGATCTGCTAATGCTATTACAGGTATAACTGTAACTAATGCTGGATCTGGTTATACTTTTGCAAATGTTGTAGTAACAGCTGCAGCAGGAAGTCCAGGAGCAAATGCTAATATACAACCTATATTTTCACCTCCTAATGGTCATGGTTTTGATGCTCCAACAGAATTATTTGCTGATTCGCTAATGTTTTTTTCAACATTAAGTGATGAAAAAATACACAACATTCCAATTAATAATGACTTCAGACAATTTGGAATTATAAAAGATATAGAACAAAATGGCAGTAAAAGATTATTTGGTGAAGGGACTGGAACACCAACATTTTTAGCTACATTTGATAATATAAATGATAGTTCTCCTACAGCTGGAGGAACTAATCCTATTTCCAATGATGTTGTTTTAGAACTAAAGAGTGATAATACAAGAAAATTTGTTGTAATTGAAACCAAAAATTCTACTACGCAAATGTTATTGACAAGCCTAAATAATCATACTTTAGCTATATCAGATATTTTAGTAAGCCCAACTGGAAATGAATTTACTGTTAGTTCAATTAATTTATCACCAAACATAAATAAATTTAGCGGTGAAATGTTATTTATAGATAATAGAACAGCTGTAACATTTTCAGATGAACAACTAATAACTTTTAGAACTATATTAAGATTGTAAAATATGCCAACGACATTTAGTACTTCACCTCATTTTGACGATTATGATGAAACTAAGCAATTCGTAAGAGTTTTGTTTAGACCAGGTCGTGCAGTTCAAGCTAGAGAATTAACACAATTACAGACAATAATACAAGCGCAAATTGAAAGATTTGGTAAAGGAGTGTACAAGGATGGATCTTTTGTATCACCACCTAAAACAACATATGATAATACTTTTTCTTTTGTAAAATTAACAGAATCTACAGGTGCAACTAATTCTGATGATGTTATATCAGGTCTAGTTGGTACTGACATTATTAATTCAGATGGTGTGAAAGCATTAATTATAAATCATGCTGTTTCAACAACAGCGGGTGATCCTCCAACATTATTCGTAAAATATAAAGATGGTGGAACAAATAAATCGTTAACATTTAGTGATGGAGATACTTTAACATCTGGCTCAACGACCTTAACTGCTTTATCATCATCTTCAGTTGGAAATGGTACTGCCTTTTCAGTTGGACAATGTACTATTTTTGCTAGAGGAAATTTTTTGTTTGTTCCAGAGCAAACACACGTAGTTGAAAAATATTCAACCGTAACAAATAAACTTATTGGATTTTCAGTTACAGAATCAGTTGTTGATTCAGATGATGATACATCATTACTTGATCCAGCGAGTGGAACATTTAACTTTTTTGCTCCAGGTGCAGATAGATATAAAGCTAATCTAACACTAACAAGTAGAGCTTTAAATTTTACAGATACATCTGATACTAATTTTATTGAAGTTGTGAGAGTAGAAAATGGTGAGGTAATAAAAAAAGAAGTTGATCCTAAATTTAGCGTATTAGGAGACGCATTAGCAAAAAGAACATTTGAAGAATCTGGTAATTATGAAGTAGAACCATTTATATTAGAATTAAGAGAACATTTAAGACAAGTACCAATAGGATCTAACACTTCTGCTAATATTACTGCTACAGTTAACACCGGTGTATTTCCTAAAGCTAATGGTGGAGATAACACCAAATTTGTTTCAGTAGTAACACCTGGTAAGGCTTTTGTAAAAGGTTATAGAGTTGAAGATGTAAATTCTAGGTTTGTGACAATTGATAAAGCAAGAAATTTTGCTAATGTTACTAATGGTGTAGTTGCTAGTCATTTATCAAGTTTTGTAACAATTGATAGTGTTAATGCATTACCTGATTTAGCGGTTGTTGAGACAATTAATTTAAGAGATTCGTACATGAATAGTAATGCTGGCCAGAATGGAACAATTGTTGGAACAGCAAAAGCAAGAGGTTTAGTTTATAAATCTGGCAATGTAGCACACAAGAAAGGTGCAGGTCCTCATAGAACTGCTGAATTTAAATTACATTTATTTGATGTAATTATGAATGATGGAAAAACATTTGATAGAAATGTAAAACAAATTGAAGCAGAAGATTTTGAATTTGCTTCTAATATAGTACCTACTCTTACTAATTTATCAGGCGCAGTTACTTTTAATGATGCATCTACAACTATAAGAGGAAGTGGAACAAGATTTACAATCGAATTAAAAGTAGGCGACACATTTAGTGTATCTAATACACAAACTACTAATAAGTTAGTTGTAAATTCAATTACTGATGATGTTACATTAACAGTCTCTTCAGCAGCTACAATTAATTTACAAGAAGCGGTTGAAGTAACTTATGTTACACCTCAACTTAACACAGCCAATATTGGCGATTCTGATAAAGATGTATTAATTTCTCAATTTCCATTTGATGTAATAAAAGCAGTCGACCCTGACAATGATGATACAACTTATACAGTAAAGAGACAAGAAACAAGATCTTTAACTAGTGGTGCTGTTACTATAACTGCTGGTACAAATGAAACTTTTTCTCCTTTTTCATCCGATAATTACTTAGCTGTAATTGTATCTGGCGTAAGAAAAGGTGAATATATTGAAATTCAGTCTGGAACTGTTTCTTTCAATGGTGGATTTACAGAAGTAACATTTGATTTTTCTGGTGATGAATCATTAACATCAGAAGCTATTGAATTTATTTTAACTGTCAATAAAAAAACATCAGCAGCACTTAGAAAAACAAAAACATTAACTCAAAATCAAACAATTACTATAAATGCCAAAAAAGAAGCACAAGAGGCAATTATATCACTTGGAAAAGCAGATGTTGTTAGATTAGCTAATATCAAAATGTCGAATGTAGCGTTCGGTACATCATATGATGATGATGGAGCTATGCATATTACAGACAGATATACTTTAGATACAAATCAAAAATCCACATTTTATGATTTATCAAAAATTGAATTGAAACCTGGTGCGGCTAAACCTGAACATCCTATAAAAATAACATTTGACTTTTTCTCTCATGGGACTGGTGATTTCTTTTCTGTAGGATCTTATCCAGATTATGAAAATATACCAACAGTGGAGTTTGCTGGAAAACAATTTAATTTAAGAAATTGTTTAGATTTTAGGCCAAGAATAAATGATGATGGTACTGGATTTTCTGGCACTGGTGCTTCTACAACTGAATTTTTTGATCCAGAAATTAATTTTACAACTGATTATGAATATTTTTTACCAAAAATAAGTTCTATAGGTATTAATGAATTAGGTAATTACTTTTTAGTTGATGGTAAAAGTGAATTAAATCCAAGGGAACCTAGCTTTCCAGCTGATCTTATTAAATTGTTTGTTTTACAACAAAAACCTTATGTATTTAATTTAAATAATGATATAGAAGTTAAAAAAGTTGAAAATAAAAGATTTACTATGAAGGACATAGGTAAAATTGAAAATCGTGTAAAAACATTAGAATTTTATACGACATTGAATTTACTTGAAAGGGATGCTCAACAAACTCAAATTCAAGATGATTTAGGTTTTGAAAGATTTAAAAATGGATTTGTAGTTGATTCATTTACTGGTCATGGAGTAGGAGACTCAAAAGATAATCCTGATTATGCTGTATCAGTAAACTTTACTAAAAAAGAAGCCAGTCCTCTTATTAAGAGTGAATTTATTAATATGAAAGAGACTTCAAGTACTCTTGCGCAAAGAGCTTCAAACAACTATGTAATTACTGGAAGTGTGGCTTCTTTACCATACACTCACGAAGTATTAGTACAAAATCCATTTTCTAGTAAAACTCAAAATTTAAATCCATTTAACATAGGTGTATTTCAAGGAGTTATGAAACTTTCTCCCCCAGGAGATTTATGGTTTGATGATAAAAGAGTACCAGATGTGCAAGTAGATAGAACGGGCACATTTGATTCTTTAACTACACAGTCTTTAATGAAAAGAGATGGAAGAAATGTATTTGGTTCATTAAATGATATAGAACAACTAAGAAATGGTATACCTCAAAATACAGATGAATTACCAGAAAATTTGAAAGGTTTATCTGACTTGTTAGGTTCAGTTTCACCTGCAACCTCATCTTTACAATTGCAAGGAAATGAAATTGTAAAAAATATTGTTGTAGTACCAAAAATGAGAGATGCATTTATTAACATACAAGTAGATGGTATGAGACCTAATACTAGGGTTTATGGTTTTTTTGACAATCAATCCATATCTCCATTTTTAAGTCCTATAACTGCAGAAATTAAAACACTACAGACTAATTTATCTTCTAACATAGCAGCTAAAGTGGGTAAAGCGTTTATAAGAAAAGATAGAAGAGATCTTGCAAATGCAATGTCTAATGTGTCTCAGGTATTATCTACTGATAATACTGGTTCTATTGAAGTAAATTTTCAATATACATCAGAAACTATGAACTTAGATACAGGTAAAAAATTGCTTAGACTTTCAAGCTCAAGTAAAAATAATATAGAAACTGAAGTTACATTTGGAGAACAAATGTTTGTGAGTGATGGAGTCATAAGAGAAATATCAAAAGAAGTATTAAGACCAGTTCAGCCGGAACCTGTCAGTTCAAGTCAGATATCTGTTGAAGAAATACAAATAGATGATAGTAGTACTGGAACAACTATTTTAGAAAGAGTTTATAGTGATATAAGAGGCAATGGACATTTCCCAAGAAAATTTGAAGTTGATTATTGGGAAGAACATTTTCCTGGAATTAGTTCTGCAACTGATGCATCAACTGTTGCTAACATAGGGGGGTTTTTTCAAAGTTTTGCTCAAGGGGCTACTACTCATGGTGAACAAGATAGAGAAACCAAAGATGGAGTAGCTGATCAAGCTGGCGAATCTATCAGAAATGGCCATTATGATCAAAAAGAAGCAGAAGTCGAATTAGCAGATGATTTTCACAACAAATATTTGTAGGAATATAAATGATATTAAATAGAATAGAACCAGTAGCTCAATCATTTGTAGTTGAGGAGCCTGCATACATTACAAAAGTTGATTTGTTTTTTTCTTCAAGTGATGCAGATATTCCTGTTTTTTTACAAATAAGAAAACTAGATGATAATTCACCAAGTCAAGAAGTATTACCTTTTAGTTCTAAAGTTATACCTGCCGCAGATATAACAGCTAATACATCAGCTGATGCAGATACTGCTCATACTGTGTTTTTTGATTCACCAGTTTTTGTTGATACTGGTGAATATGCATTAACTATAGGTTCAGATTCTAAATCTTACAATGCGTATGTTTCCGAATTAAATGGTAAAGATACTAAATCAGGAAGAAGAATATCAGAACAACCATTAGTAGGTTCTTTATTTTTATCTGAAAATTTAAAATTATTTCAACCAGATTTATTTGAAGATTTAAAAGTTACCATTTATAGAGCAAAATTTTATACAAATGTCACGTCAACTGTAAACTTATCATTGGTAGGAGGAGGAGGTTTGGGGTCTTCAATTGCTGAAGCCCTTGATACTGATCCATTAGAAGCCTACCCATTAACATCTACACTAAAAGTTTATCATTTTAATCATGGTTTTGCTGAAAGTTCTTATGTTAATCTTAGAAATGTGGCAAATGCTAATGTTCAAACAGGAATTAGTACATTTGTAGTCGGTAATGTAATTGGATTGCCAGGAAATGTTATTCAAGATATAGATTTTTTAATATCAAATGTTACATTAGATTCATATACTATTGATCTTTCTTCTTCGTATGTCTTAAATGTAAATAATGGTGGTAATGGTATTCCGGATATTACTTCAAGAAAAAGATTTGGTGGTGATTATGTTAGAGTAGAAGAAAATACAGCTTTTTCTTCATTAACACCACAAAATTCAATTTTTAATCCAGCTAATACGAATGTTTCAAGTAAAGTCTTGACAACAAGTCTTGGTAGTTCTTATACTATTGGATCAACATTTGAAGATATACAAAACGGAGTAGTAAATGAATTTGAATCAGAAAGAGTAGTGGCTAGTAGATTAAATAGATCGCACAAAGCAGCAAATACAAATACATTTCAATATAGAATTGATATGAATTCAAATAATGATAGAGTATCTCCTGTTATTGATTTAGAGCAATTAGGCATAAATTTTAAGCGTAATTTAGTTAATAATCCTTCTTATGCTTCAGTTAAAAATCACGAATTAGATGTTTTATCAAACATTGGAGATGGTAATTTAGGTGTTGGTCATAAATCAAATATAACACAATTATCTAACAATATAGGTACTATAACTTTATCAAACGCAACTGACCAAGACAATGCAAATGCAGTGCTTATTGGAACTATTTTAAATGTTAATGCTAATACAAATGTTACTTCTGGAGCTGGTGCTAATAATACAGGTTTGTATAGAGTACTTGATATAACAACAGGAACATCTGATAATACTACAATAAAAGTAGCTAAAATAGTCGGTAGTATAGATACAGATGTAGCTAATAATAATGTTTATCATATAGTAAGTACTAATGATTTTGTTACTGAAGAAGCTCCAGTTGGTGGATCAGCATTTTCCAAATATATTTCAAGGCAAGTAGATTTTTTTAATCCATCTACTGGAATTAAATTTTTCTTTGATGTATCTAAACCAGCTGAATCAACAATTGAAATATACTTTAAAACCAAGCTAGCTGGTGATAGCACAAACATGAATAGTATAGAATATCAAAAAGTTTCAGATGTAACAATTACTAATTCATTAGGAGGTGAATTTGTACAATTTGAAAAAGAAGTTACTAACATAAGTGATTTTAACTCTCTAGTATTTAAAATAGTTTTAAATTCATCAGATAATAATAAAATTCCTAAAATTAAAAATTTAAGAGCGATAGCAACAGGATGATAAAAGTAAAAAATTATCCTAATTTAGTTAGAGATCCAAAATCTAAAGCAATTGTAAATATAAATTCATCAGCTTATAAAGAGCATTTACAAAAAAATTTAGTTAAACAAAACATATCACGCATGGATAATGAAATAAATAATATAAAAGAATCAGTAAATGATATAAAACAATTATTAATAAAGATGGCAGAAAAATAATGACATATGCAAATATTACTTTAAGAACGACTGGAACATTATTACCAGACGCTGTTACAAATGGCGTTATTGTAAAAAATGCAGCTTTAACAAATCAACAAGTAGATAATAATTTTGCAAATCTTAGTATAGAAATAAGCAATACTGCTAACAATGCATCTGCTTCTGCAATACCTTTTGCAATTGCTTTAGGATAATCAAGGAACAACATGGCAAACA
>Ga0209337_1000637_pt1 | contig 28234 bp, 31 predicted proteins | sample LinPmetageLP53_FD_184044 | JGI IMG/M metagenome (GOLD analysis project Ga0209337, IMG submission 184044) | Marine viral communities from the Pacific Ocean - LP-53 (SPAdes) (version 2) | ecosystem: Environmental > Aquatic > Marine > Oceanic | place: Pacific Ocean | collected 2010-02-08 | reverse complement strand
TTATGCGTAGTATCGTGTCCAATTGACACATTTTCAGGTTATGGAGCAAGATCAAGAGATTTTGTAAAAGCACTTATACAATTAAAAGGAGAAGAATGGGATATTAAAATTATGCCACAAAGGTGGGGTGATTGTCCATGGATGTTTTTAGATAAAGATGATCCTATAAAACAACGTTTTATAGGAGGATTACAACAACAACCAGACATTTGGATGCAAATTACTGTACCAAATGAATTTCAACCAGTAGGAAAATTTAATATTGGTATTTCAGCAGGTATTGAAACAACAGTTTACCCAGCAGAATTTATTGAAGGTAGTAATAGAATGCATTTAAATTTAGTTAGTTCTGAACATTCAAAACAAGTGGCTTTATCTACTAATTTTGAAAAAAAAGATAATAACCAAAAAGTAATAAGTCAAGTTAAAATTACAAAACCAGTTGAAGTATTATTTGAAGGTTTAGATTTAGATAAGTATTATAAAAACCCACAAGATTCAGGATTACTTAAAGACATACCTGAAGATTTTTGTTTTTTATACACAGGACATTGGCTACCAGGTGCTTTTGGGGAAGATAGAAAAAACACAGGTTTAATGGTTAAAACTTTTTTAGAAACATTTAGAGGAATGGGAAAGAAAAAACCAGCACTAATTTTAAAAACAAACACAGTTAATTATTCTTTAATAGATAGAGAGGGAATAATTAAAAAAATTAATCAAATTAAAGACCAAGTTAAACATGCACACCCAGGTATATTACCAAATATTTATTTATTACATGGTGAGATGACGGATAATGAAATGAATCAATTAAATAATGATAATAAAATAAAAGCATTTATGTCATTTACAAAGGGAGAAGGTTATGGTAGACCATTAGTTGAAGCAGCAATTACGGGTAAGCCAACAATTGCATCTAATTGGAGTGGACATAAAGATTTTTTATATCCTGATTATAATATATTAATTGGTGGTGAACTTAAACCAATACACCCTTCAGCATCAAATCAATTTTTACTTAAAGAATCACAATGGTTTAACATTAATACAGACATAGCAAGTAGAGCTATGAAAGATGTATTTAAACATTATAAAAAATATCTTGAAACATCACGTAAAAACACACAATATTTAAAAGATAATTGGAGTTTTGATAAAATGGTAGAAAAATTAAATAGTTTACTACCTAAAGTACAACCTAAACCAAAAACACAAACTCTAAGTTTACCAAAACTTAGAAAAATTGGGGAAAATAAAAATGAATTACCAAAAATAAAATTACCTAAACTTAAAAAAATTGAATTATAATGAAACAATTAGGAGATAAATTAGTAAATAGCCCCGTTTGTAACAGTGATGCTTGTTATGAGTCTGAATTTATAACAGAAAATGGGCCAGTAAAAACATGGCTTTGTATGACTAGTGGTTACACTTCAAATACTACAATGACTAAAGATAGTGAATCATTAAAACAAACTTTAGAATTTACAGCTGAATTAATTAAAGACTTAAGACAAGATCATGAACCACCTGGGGGTGGAGAAATATTAGCTTGGTTCCCTACAGCAATTACATTACCAAATAAAGGAATGATATTTCCAGAACCTATTAAAAATACTGATGATTGGGGGTGGACTGTAGTTAAAGCTGTTTCAATCCCTGAAGAAGATCAACATAAATACCCTGATGCAACTAATCCAGGAGTTAACTATAAATTTAAAATGGATATGAAAAACATGAAACGTTATGGAAAGTTAGAATTTATGGATGCAGCTGAAGAATTAGGTATGTTTGCTAAACCAATTACAAATGAAGATTAGTTATGCAATACCCGTTTGCACTGAACACGTTGAATTAAAAGAACTATTAACATTTTTAATTAAACACATTGATGAAGAAGATGAAATAGTAGTCCAATGTGATCAAGGAAATACCACCCATGAAGTACACAGAGTATTAGGAGATTTCCCTCTGGTTAAGATTATAGAATTTCCTTTAAAGGGTGACTTTGCGTCTTTTAAAAATAACCTAAAAGAACATTGTACAGGCGATTGGATATTTCAGATTGACGCAGACGAATTACCACACGAATCTTTAATTACAAATTTAAGAGAAGTTTTAAAACTTAACCCTACAACCGAAATGTTTTTAGTTCCTAGAGTTAACACTGTAAAAGGTTTAACACAAACACACATCAACCAATGGCGTTGGAATGTAAATGAAAGTGGGTGGGTTAATTGGCCCGATTATCAAACAAGAATTATACAAAATCACCCAAAAATAGCATGGGCTTCTAAAGTTCATGAGGTAATAACTGGGTTTTCAACACAAGGGGCATTACCAATGGAAGAAGAATGGTCATTATATCATCATAAACACATAGATAAACAAGAATACCAAAACAAATTTTATGATACTCTATGATTAAAGTAAAACTATACGAACTTGATAAACATCGTAATGAATGTGCTTTTAGGCCTTATTTATGGGCTCAAAATATTATTAAAGAAATAGGTATAGAATTTACTGAGGGGGATTCTTATGATTTTGCGTGGATAGCTCAAGCTAGTTTTCTTAATAAAAAAGTATCTTTAGATCAATCTGTAAATGATGGTTTAGAATTTTTATCTAAAATAAGTGGTGATTATATGTTACTAGATGGTCAGGATTCAACATCATTAATAGGATCATATGAAGTATTTAAAGAATCTAATGCGATATTAATGTTAAAGAATAGTCTATTAAAAGATAGATCTTTATATAAACAAGGATTGGCTCTTGGTCGATATTATTGGGGAGAAGGCGATTATAAATTAGATGACTTTGATGAATATTCAGACAGGATAGTTTTAAGTGGTACAAATTGGTTATCAACACATTGGTCCGGAATTAATGTACAATGGCATGATATTAAAAGGCCAAGAAAATATGATGTATCTGCAATGTTCGGATACCCGGCCCCAGAAAATTACGAACACTTACAATTACAGAGCGGTTATTATAATAATCATCGAAAACCATCAATTGATGTTATTAATAATTTATCTTCTAATATCAAGGTAGCTAAGTTAGAAAATGGACAAAGAGTGTCATCTCAAGAATATCATCAAAAGATGTTTGATTCTAAAATAATTTTTACACCATGTGGGTATGGTTCTATATTTCCACGAGACTTAGAAGCTGCTATGTATGGTTCTATATTAATTAAACCAGATATGAGTTTTAATGACACAATACCAAACGTATTCGAAGATGGAAAAACATATATTGCATGTAAACATGATTTTTCTGATCTAGAAGAAAAAATTGATACAATATTAGGTTCTTGGAATAATTATTTGTACATTATAGATAATGCAAGAAAAAGGTTTGAAGAAGAAATGTCACCAGAAAAATTAGCACTACACGTGTATAGTATATTTAGTAACTTAAAAAATACAGAAATAGAATAATGAAAAAAATATGGTATGCCCCTTATAAGTTTGAATCTTATGGAGAAGAAGAAATTAAAGCTGTTGAAGAATCATTACGATCTGGATGGCTAGGAGGACAAGGTCCGAAGTCGGTAGAATTTGAAAAGGCCATTGCAAAACAATTTGGAAAGAAATATGGAGTATTTGTTAACTCCGGAAGTTCGGCATGTTTATTAGCTATAGCAGCTTTAGATTTACCAAAAGGATGTAAAATAATTACTCCTGCTTGTACATTCGCAACAACATTGGCTCCCATAATTCAATTAGGTTATATACCATTATTTTGTGATGTTAATTTGACATCATATGTTCCTGATGTTAAAGATATAATATCACTTCTTGAAAATAATGAAGAAGAAATGTTTCAAGATGTTAAAGCAATTATGGTGCCTAATTTAATCGGTAACAAACCAAATTGGAAACTCTTGAAAGCAGAATTAAAACGAATAGGTAGAGAAGATATATATGTAATTGAAGATTCAGCTGATACTATTACAGAGACATTAGAAACAGATGTTGCAACAACTAGTTTTTATGCATCACATGTGATTACGGCGGGCGGCGTAGGTGGTATGGTAATGTTTAATGATATGAAACATGTTACAAAATGTTTACAATATAGAGATTGGGGAAGAATGGGAGATGATTCTGAAATCATCGAGGATAGATTTTCACATGTAGTTGATGGCATCCCTTATGATCATAAATTTTTATATAGTGTATTGGGATATCATATGAAAGCTTGTGAGATGAACGCGGCATTCGGATTAGTACAATTAGAACGGTTTGAGAAATTTTCTAAAATTAGAAGAGCTAACTTTGAAAGATATTTAGAGAATCTTAAAGATGTTAAACAGTTAATTTTACCTGATGATTCTTTAAAACCAAATTGGTTAGCAATACCCTTACAAACTAATAATCGTTTAGGATTATTAACATTTCTAGAGGAACAGAATATACAGACTAGAGTCACATTTGCAGGAAACGTTACACGCCACCCAATATATAGAGAATATTTACAGGAATTTACTAATTCAGATATTATTATGAAGAATGGATTCTTATTAGGAGCTCATCATGGGATGACGATTGAAGATGTAGATTATGTCTGTGATAAAATTAAAGAATTTTTAAAATAATGGATTTACATTCAACAATTAGAAATCAAGGTAAAGTAGTGACCCAAATTATTCATTTTATAAATGGCGAAAAACGTACCTTTGAACATATTAAAAGTGATACTATTAAACAAGGACAATTTACTAAATTTGAAACTGTTGATGGCAAATTACTTATGATTAATGATAAAAATGTACTTTGTATAGAAGTATTTAAACAATGAAAATATTAATATTAGGTGATGGTCTTTTAGGAACAGAATTATCCAACCAAACAGGGTGGGATTATATTTCTAGGAAAAAAGACAAATTTGATATCACAGATATATCTACATATCATTTACTTACTAAAGTTGAATTTGGGGCGATCCAACACTGCCCATATGATGTTATAATAAATACTATAGCACATACAGACACATATTCTGATAATAAAAAAGAACATTGGGAAGTTAATTATAAAGGAGTTTCAAATTTAGTAGAATTTTGTAATAGGTGGAAAATAAAATTAGTCCATATAGTAACAGATTATATATACTCAAATTCAGTATCTAATGCATTAGAAACAGATGTTCCTGTTCATTGTAATAATTGGTATGGGTATACCAAGTTATTAGGAGATGCTTATGTTCAATTAAAATCAGACAATTATTTACTTTTAAGAGGCACACATAAAGAAAAACCTTTTAAATATACAAAAGCTTGGGCTAATCAAAAAGGAAATTTTACATACGTTGATGAAAATGTTAAAATTATTTCTAAATTAATAAAATCAAATCAGGTAGGGGTTTTTAATATAGGTACTGATTTAAAATCAATGTATGATTTAGCATTAGAAACTAATAATAACATATTACCTATTGATAAACCATCTAATGTGCCTGGTGATTTATCTATGAATATAAATAAATTAAAAAGTATAATGAAAAAAATAACAACAAAACAATGAAATATTTTGATAAAATTTATTGTATTAATTTAAATTCTAGACCTGATAGGTGGGAACAATGTTTAGAAGAATTTAAAAAAATAGGAATAGAAGATATAGTAGAAAGATTCCCAGCAGAGCAATTAACACCAGGAATTGCTGGATGTACAAAATCTCATTATGAAATTATTAAATTAAGTAAAAAAAATAATTTTAAAAATGTATTAATATTAGAAGATGATGTAGAATTTATTAATCTTAATTTTAAAGAAATTATTAATAAAACAATTCTTCAATTAGAATCTAAAAATCTACAATATGATATGTTATACTTGGGAGGAAATCTTCTTCAAGATACAACTAGAAATTTTAGAATTGATTCTAATTTAGCTAAATTATCATATTGTAAAACAACTCACGCATTTGCCATTAGTGAATCAATATATGATATATTCTTAAATTCATTTAAAAATCTAGATTGGTCAGATAATAATAATTGGAATCATAATAATCCTGATAGATTTAATATTGACATGTGGTATGTAAAAAATATCCAACAATTAGGTAATGTATATGGTGTTTACCCATGTTTAGCAGAACAACGAGAGAGCTATAGTAATTTATTAAATGCTAATTCTTATTTCCCAATGGAACAAACATGGAATAATTTATTAATGGATATAAATGGTTAGTTGTAAATTGACAGGGGGATTAGGCAATTATTTATTTCAAATTGCAGCAGCGTCCACATTAGCTCATATTAGTAATGATAATTCATTGTTTGATTTTAACAATGTGGGACAAGCACATAAAAATATCAATTTATATAAAAATAACATATTAAGAAATATATCCATAGGTAATCCTACTCCAAAATACATGTATTCAGAAGCTAAAGATTTTAGTTACCAACAAATTCCTTATACTAAGGATTTAATGTTAGATGGGTATTTTCAATCCGAAAAATATTTAGATAGAAAATATATTTTAGAACTATTTAAAATAGATGATATTACTAAAACATATATTAATTCTAAACCAAATTTTAGTCCCCCTTTTTTTAAAAATTCTGTATCAATTCATGTAAGACGTGGAGATTATATTGGACGATCAAATCATCCTGTTCAACCCATGGATTATTATAATAGCGCAATGAAATATTTTAATAATAATAATTTTATTGTGTTTAGTGATGATATTAAATGGTGTAAAGAAAATTTTAAGGGAGATAAATTTACATTTATTCAAGAAGAAGACTATGTTGAATTATATTTAATGTCAATGTGTCACCATAATATTATAGCAAATAGTACATTTAGTTGGTGGGGGGCATGGTTAAATGAAAATGAAAATAAAAAAGTAATAGCCCCAAGTAATTGGTTTGGTACAAATAAAAACCGAAAAACAGAAAATATATACTGCAAAAACTGGATTATAATATGAACAAATTAAAATTAAAAATATTAGATGATACTTTTAAACACTGTGATTATAGTAATAATCCTATGCCCCCTGTATCTTTTTCAAAATACATAGACTGGGATAGAAATGTATCTAATAATGAAGAATTAGTATTCTATACAGATGCTAATATTACAAATATTAAATCAGGCCATAAACGTAGGATTGCATGGTTAATTGAACCTTATGTAAAACAACCACAACGTTATGATTGGGTAATGAAAAATAGTCATTTATTTGAATATATATTAATCAATGAAAAAACACTTTTAGATAAAGGAGAAAATTACGTTTATTATCCTTTTGGGGGTTGTTGGATTGAAACTGAAAATAGAAAAGTAGACCATAAAAAAAGCAAATTAGTTTCTATAATTACTTCAGGAAAACGTAATGTACCTGATCATTATAAACGTCATGAAATTATATCTAAACATAGTGATATTATTGATATTATGGGCCGAGGTTATAATCCAATAGAACCTATTAGTAAAGGACTTATTGATTATATGTTTCACATAGCTATGGAAAATCAATCACGTGATTTTCATTTTTCAGAAAAACTTATTAATCCTATAATGGTGGGTTCAATTCCTATATATTATGGTATGCCTTCTATAGATAAGTTTTTTGATACTAGAGGTATGATTTTGTTTAATGAAGTTAATGAATTAGAAACTATTTTAAAAAATTTAAATAAGGATTTATATAATAAAATGTTACCCTATGCACATGAAAATTTTAAAATAGCCCAAGAATACATACTGTCAGAAGATTGGATGTATAAAAATATTTTTAAACAAATGTCAATTATTTAAAATGGAAAATACATTAAGTATATATGGTTCTCATGATGCAAGCGCAGTTTTTATTAATAAATCTAATAAATTAACTATTTTAGAATATGAAAGATTTGTTAAAAAAAGATATGCAATGTATTCTGAAGGGTTTGATAAAAGAGAAAAAGATTTGGGAACAAACCAAATATCACGTGAAAATTTTATTCAATACATAAAATCTCAAATTAAAGGAGAGATAAATAATATTGTTTATAATAGTTTAAATGATAATGATATTAAATATTTACAATTGCAATTTCCACAAGCTAAATTTAAACTCCAAGGACATCACTTATCTCACGCAGCATCTGGGTATTTCCCCTCAGAATACAATGAAGCTATAATATTTTCTGTTGATGGTGGGGGATTAGATCAAGGAATGGTAGCTTATACTAAAGTTTTTAAAGCTTTAAATGATAATATTAGTCTAATAGATACCCCTAATATCAATTTAGGAGTAGCATATGGAAAAATTGGAGGCCCTATATCAGAAATAAAACCAGGTTTAGATTCCAATACAGATTCACTAGTTTATGCTGGAAAGGTAATGGGGTTATGTGCTTATGGAAATGTAAAAAAAGAATGGATAGAAGCAATGAAACAATTTTACTATCATCATAATATGAATCAATTAGGAAATGATATTGGATTAAATTTAAATTTTAATTCTTTAGAGGGACAATTAAGTTATGATTTAGCAGCAACATCCCAATATGTATTTGAACATTTATTATTTAATATAATTTTACCCTATATTGAAAATAATACAAATTTTATAATAGTAGGGGGGTGTGCTTTAAATGTATTATTTAACCAAAGACTTAAAAAATTATTAAATTCATTAGATAAAAATCTATATATTCCCCCTAACCCAAACGATTGTGGATTAGCATTAGGGCAATTTTTATTAGAACATCCAAAAACTAAATCAAATATATATAATGGTTTTAAAATACTAGATTACAATATTTTTGAAAAATTTAAAAAAGATAGAAATGCTCAAAAAATAAATATCTTAGAAGTTGTAGATTTACTAAAACAAGGAAAAATTATTGGATTAGTAGAAGGAGGTTCTGAAATTGGTCCTAGAGCCCTAGGAAATAGAAGTATTATATGTGATCCCTCAGTATCTGATATGAAAAATATATTAAATAAAAAAGTTAAATTTAGAGAATGGTTTAGACCATTTGCTCCTGTTTGTAGATTAGAAGATATAAATACTTATTTTGATGATGTTTATGAATCAGAATTTATGAGTTATGCTCCCTATTTAAAAGATAAATTTCACACAAAATTAAAAGCTATATGTCATATTGATGGGACAGCTAGATTACAAACAGTTAAGAAAAACCAACATAAAACATTTTATTCTATACTAACAGAATTAAAAAATAAAGATGAAATACCTGTTATATTAAATACATCTTTTAATATAAAAGGCCAACCTATATTAACCACTATAGAAGATGCTTTATTTTGTTTAGATAATACTGAAATGGATTGTGTTATAATAGAAGGATACTTATTTAAAAATTAAAAAAATGAACATAAATACAAAAATCAACTCAACTTCACCTTACAACGACGGGTGGACTCAACAAGCATATAAAGATCAACTTTTAAAAGATAAAAACACCAAAAATATATTAGTAACAGGGGGAACAGGTCTAGTAGGTAAACATTTAAAAGATATTTTACCATCAGCAATATATGTAGGAAGTCAAGACTATGATTTAACAAAAATTGATGAAGTATATGACATGATAAACACATACAAACCTAATACTATCATACATTTAGCAGCTCGAGTAGGTGGTATTCTGGATAATGTAAAATATCCTGTGGATTACTTAGAGGAAAATATATTAATGAATACAAATGTACTGAAAGCATGTCATAAATATAATGTAAAAAATGTAATTGCAATATTAAGTACATGTATTTATCCAGATAAAGTTGATGTATACCCAATGAAAGAAAAAGATATGTTTAATGGACCACCAACACCTAGTAATTTTTCATATGGATTAGCAAAACGAACTATGGCATCTCATATTGATTCATATATTAAGCAATATGATAAAAAATGGTGCTACCTTATTCCATGTAATTTATATGGGGAGTATGATAAGTATACAGAACATAACAGTCATTTTGTTGCAGCATTAATTAAAAAGATCCATGATGCAACAAATAAAATATTATTATGGGGCACAGGTAAACCATTAAGACAGTTTATATACGGAGGAGATTTAGCTAGAGTAATTAAATATATGATTGATGGTGATATATATGAAAATATGAATGTAGCACCACCGTGGGTATATTCGATAGATGAGATGGCAAAGATAGCAATTAAAGCATGTGATAAAAATAATCTAGAAATTGAATATGATACATCAAAACCAGATGGACAATATCGAAAAGATGTTGAATCAGATATATTTAATGAAACCTTTCCAAAGTTTGAATTTACGACATTAAAAGATGGTATAAAAATGACATATAATAAAATTAAAGGTAAGTATCCTTTATTTAGAATTAACAAGTAAAAATTTGGATAATTGAAAAATTTTTTTTATATTAAATAAATGAAAAGATATATAATATGTGCTAAAGAGATGTATCCCGGAACATCTATATCAGATTCAAAAAATCCCTTACATGTGACCGAAATCGCAACTGAATTGGTAATTACGCGATTATATTGCTTGATGTTGTTGAATGATGGAAAAATAAGTAAAACAGATACAATTGTAACAGCATCAGAACGAAAATGTCTTTATGAAAATATATTTGATAATGTTATCGACTGGAATACATATGTAAACTTAGATACAGAAAGATCAGTTTTCGATTTATTATCTAATGATGTATTTAATTCATTATCAGCCGGCAAAGTAGAAAGTAGATTAATTCCATATCTACCATTTTATAAAAATTGGAATCGAGATAAGAATAATATACAAAACATACATTTTAGTTCATTAAAAGAGTATGATGTCTCAAATAAATTTATATGTTTACTTATACGAACAAGAAGTGCTTGGTCAGAAAAGAATTTATCTAAAGAATATTGGAAAGAATTAATTAAAATGTTAGAAGACCAAGATATTAAAGTATTTATCTTTGGAAAAGAGACTGAAGAATATGCTACCGAAAAAACGGAACATGTAAAAAACTTTAGAGATTGGTGTTCTATTGTCAATCATAGTAATTGTAAACAAATTATAAGTACAATAACAGGAGGAGTATATCCAGCATTTATTTGTGGAACCGATAAAATAAATTTAATTATAATAGATAATCTAGATTTAGTAAAGAAGTATGGATATGACCCATCATGGTATAATGATTGTATCAATTTTACAAATGTTAATAAAAATATTATTAGTTACTTACCAAGTACTAATGAATTAATGGAGATAATAAAAAATAATAAAAAATGAAATCTAACGAAAATATATACGATTATATCATATTAGGAGGAGGCATAACAGGTATAGCATCAGGTAGAGTATTACAACAAAAAGGAAATAATAATTTTTTAATACTAGAATCTGAAAAAGAAATGGGAGGATTACTTCGAACTAGAGAGGTAAATGGTCATCATTTTGATATAGGAGGGGGGCACGTCCTTCATTCAAAATACCCAGAAGTATTAGATTGGATATTTTCTCATATACCAAAAGATGATTTTAACGAAATGAAAACAAATGTTATGATAGATGTAGAAGGTCATAAAATTAATTTTCCAATTGAATTAAATTTATGGCAACTACCACATGATAAACAATTAGAGTATGTTTATTCTTATCTAACAGCAGCCAGTAAAGATATAGAGTATGAGGATTTTGAAGATTGGGTTAGAAATTACTTAGGCGATAAGATAGCTGACAATTATATGATACCGTATAATAATAAATTATGGTGTACTGATATATCTAAATTAAATACAGATTGGTTAAGTAAAGTACCTAAAACAGATATAAAACTTATACTTAAAACTATCATAGAAAAGGATTCTAATTTTAATAAAGATGTTGTAAGTCATTCTACTTTTATGTATCCAAAAAAAGGAGGCTTTGAAACTATTATAAGTTCCATTATAACATATATTGAAGATCATATAAAATTAAATACAAAGGTTGAAGTATTGGAGTATGATTCTAATACACAATTGTGGTCAATTAATGGTACATATAAAACTAAAAAAATAATAAATACTATTCCATGGCCATTATTGAATATAAAAGGATTACCAAAATTTAACTTTACATCAGAGTTTAAAAATCTAGAAGTCCTAAGTAATGTTGTTTCATTATGGGAAAGAGAACCGTATGATCATAATGCACATTGGATGTATATACCAGATCCAAATGTAGAACAACATAGAGAGTTTTACATTAAAAATATTGCTCCACATAGTAAGGAAGGTGGTGTTATGACAGATATAAATTATAAACGATGGTTACAAAATAATAAGAAATGGAAAGCCGGAATTCCTTTAGATGAACATATCAATATATGGGCATACCCATTACCTACAACTACTTACAAAGAGTCAATTCAGAAGATAGTTAATTTCACAAAAGAATATAATTTATTTGGATTAGGTAGGTGGGGTCAATGGTCATATTTTAATACAGATCATTGTATTAAACAGGTAATGGAATTTTTTAATGATGAACAGAATTTCGATTTTTTTAATAAAGAATGGTTTAAAAATTAAAGAGAAAAATATGATAAAATTAGTTAATGATACAATAAATAATAATGATATTGATAAATTAATTGGATGGTTACAAACGTATCCGAGGTTAACAAAAGGTCAATTAACATTAGAATTAGAACAGAAGTGGTCTAAATGGTTAGGAACAAATCACTCTATATTTTGCAATTCAGGTTCATCTGCCAACCTCTTAATGTTGTGGGCACTTATTGAAGCAAATAGAATATCAAGAGATGCAAAGATAGTTGTACCGTCAGTAGCGTGGGCAACAGATTTATCTCCTGTAATACAATTAGGAATGACACCTATTCTTTGTGATATTAATTTAGAAGATTTATCTGTAGATTTAGAACATTTAGAAGATATTTTTAAAGAAACAAAACCAGAAGTATTATTATTAGTGTCTGTTTTAGGGTTAGTACCTAAAATGATGAGTATAAAAAGACTTTGTGATAAGTATAATGTAATTCTTTTAGAAGACACCTGTGAAAGTATGGGTTCTAAGTGGAGTAGTAAAAAACTAGGAACATTTGGGTTAATGTCTAGTTTTTCAACTTATTTTGGACATCATATATCTACTATTGAAGGGGGATTTGTATCTACTGATGATGAAGAATTGTATGAAGTTCTAAAATCAATAAGAAGTCACGGATGGGACAGAGATTCTAGCACTAAATATAGTAAACAATTAAGATCTGATTGGAAAACATCTGATTTTGATGCTTTATATACTTTTTACCATTCAGGTTTTAATTTAAGATCTACAGATTTACAAGCATTTATAGGATTAGGACAAATAGATAAGTTAAATGATATATGTGAAAAAAGAAATATTAATTTCAATATATATCAAGAAAAACTATCAGATTTAAAACCTAATATAATAGATAGAGGATTTATATCTAATTTTGCATATCCTGTTATAAGTAAAAATAGAGATGCTATAGTGACTGCTTTACAAAAAGAAAATATAGAAGTAAGACCTATGATTTGTGGGTCAATGGGAACACAACCTTTTTATGTTAAAAATTATGGTAAAAAAGAATTACCTAATGTGTCTATAGTAGACAAATATGGTTTCTACGTTCCTAACCATCCTGGGCTAACTAAACAAGATATAACTAAAATATCTAATATTATTTTAAATACATAAATGGAAAAGAAAAATGTTATATATTGGGTAGGTATTAAAGACCAACGAAATAATGAAAAATATGGTAATTTTGAGTATTTTGAATATTCAAAAAATACTTGGAAATCATTTTGTAAAAAATATGATTGTCATTTTGTAGAATTTGATACCCCTATTGAACAAGATTTATCTAAATTTAGACCAAATTGGCAAAAAGCAATATTTTTATTTGACGAATTAGAACGTAAAGGTATTAATTATGACCAAATATGTTTAGTAGACTCTACGTTAATGGCAATGCCACAATGTCCTAATTTTTTTAAATTAACTGAAAATAAATTTACAGGTTGGTGTGATACTGATAATATGCGTTGGATATATGATAGTATACAAGGATATAAAAAATTTTTTAAAGACTATGAATTTGATCAAAGTAAATATATAAATTCTGGATTTATTATTTTTAATAAATCTCATAAGAAATTCTTTCAATCATTTAAAAAATTATATTATGATAATGTAGATGAATTTGTTGAATTACAAGATAAAATAGTAAAAAAAGGAACAGAACAAACTCCCCTAAATTATTGGTTACAAATAAATAATATAGATGTTAATAGAACATTATCTATTGCATTTAAATTAACACATATGCATCGAAAAGAATTATTTAGCCATAACTGGCAGATGGATGGAACTGAATATGAAGATAAAACCCCTTTCTTTATAAAGTATGGATATATAGCCATATTTAATGGTATTCCAAAAGATCAAAGACCAACTATAATGAAACAAACACAAACAATAATACATAATAGAAAATGAAATATATAGTAACAGGAGGTGCTGGGTTTATTGGGCACCATATAGTAAATAAATTAATTAGTCAAGGACATGAGGTATTTGTTATAGATAATCTAAGTACAGGTACAAAAACTCTTATTAATAAAAAAGCAACATTTTGGGAATTTGATATAACAGAGGAAGATGCAGCTAATATAATGGCAAAATACTTTAAGGAAAAAGAAATAGATATAGTATTTCATACAGCGGCATTAGCAAGAGTACAACTTAGTATAGAAAATCCTATTCTCTTTGATAAAGTTAATATTGGGGGTACATTAAATGTATTATTAGCATCTCATAAAGCTAATATTAAAAGAGTTGTATATTCTGCATCAAGTAGTGCGTATGGAAATACTAATATGTTCCCAACACCTGAATCTGCCTTAACTAATCCTATAAGTCCTTATGCTGTTCAAAAGTTTGTAGGAGAACAATATTGCAAGATGTTTAGTGAAGTATATAAATTAGATACTGTATCATTAAGGTATTTTAATATATATGGTGAAAATCAACCATTAACGGGGGCTTATAGAACTATTATTGGTATATTTGGGGAACAATATAAAAATAATAAACCCCTTACTATTACAAATGATGGTAAACAACGTAGAGATTTTACATATGTGGGAGATGTAGTATCAGCCAATTTATTAGCAGCACACCACCCAAAAAAACAAAACGGAGAAATGTATAATGTTGGTCATGGAAACAGCCACTCAATTAATAAAATAGCAGAAATGTTTGATGTAAAAGATATTGTATGGTTAGGTAAAGTAATCGAACCTTTTGAAACATTAGCAGATAATTCAAAAATAAAAAATGTATTAGGGTGGAATCCTGTAGGAGATATAACTAGTTATATTCAAAAATTTAAAATACAATTAAAATTATGAAAAAGAATATAGTATTTATGGTAGCTATTCCTAAAAATGGAATACTAAAACCTGAATACCAATTATCGATTAACTCATGGAGACATTTTTGTAAATCACATAATGCAGAGTTATTTGTAATGGATACCCCTGTTATGGATGTTAATATAATGAACCCAATTTGGCAACGATATTATCTTTTTGATATATTAGAAAATAATAATATAGAATATGATCAAATATTAATGGTAGATGCAGATACAATTGTTAGTCCTAAATGTCCTGATATATTTAAATTAACAAAACATAAATATACATTAGTTAAAGATGACGGGAGTTATGATTGGATTTTGAGAGGAATGGAACACTATAAAAGAGAAATATTTAAAAATGAATGGTTTGATTTTACAGATTATGGAAATGGAGGATTTCAAATTGTTAATAGTAAACATAAAAGTTTTTTTAACGAAATGAAAGATATATATTTTAAACATATAGACATAATTAAACATATTATAACTACTTATGGGGTGGGGTCTGATCAAACAATTTTAAATTTTATGTTACATCGTCATAAAATTAAACGTACAATGTTACCATATCAATTTAATATGACATGTATGCCTAAAAAAGAAATTTTAGGAGATGATATGCTTCATACTAAAATAGGTTATGTAATGCATTTTAATGGATTACCTAATAAAGAACAAACCGTACCTTATTGGATGGAAAAAACTTATAAACACCTTTACAATTAACAATATGCGAATACTAGTAACCGGAGGAGCAGGATTTGTAGGCACAAATCTAATAAAAAAATTATTAAAAGAAAAACACGAAGTCATATCATTAGATAATTATGATTCAGGTCTTAAAAAGAACCACCAGAAGGGCTGTAACTATATTAATATGAATGTGTTAGAAATTGAATCATGTATAATAAATGATTTTGATATAATCTTTCATCTTGCAGGGCTAAGTAGAATACAACCTTCTTTTGACCAACCTTCTCGTACTATTAATATTAATACAATAGGAACTGAAAGAATATTATCCTTTGCTAAAAAAAATAATAGTAAAGTAGTTTATGCAGGTTCATCTTCAAGATGGCATAATCCATATCAATCTCCCTATGCAACCAGTAAACATTTAGGAGAAGAATTATGTAAAATGTATAAAAAAACATATAATATGGAAATTGAAATATGTAGATTTTATAATGTATATGGACCACATGAAATAGTTGATGGTGATTGGGCAGCTATAACGGGTGTATGGCGAAGACAAATTCGTGATGGTGAAGAAATTACAATTGTGGGGGATGGAGAACAAAGAAGAGACTTTACATATATAGGTGATATTATAGATGGGTTATATAAAGTAGCCATTACAAATATAAAACATAAGGATGCATGGGAATTAGGTACAGGAAATAATTATTCTATAAATGAACTAGCAGAGATGTTTAAATCTAGATTTAATTGTTCTGTTAAATACATTCCTAACCAAAAAGGAAACTATAGAATTACTAAAAGAGAGAATGATGATGCTAAAAAGTTATTAGGATGGCAACCTAAAGATATTTTAAAACAATATATTAGTACTTTATAAATAATAATGGAAGATAAAAAAATAGGATGCATAGCAGGTAATTTTGATTTATTACACCCAGGTTATATTTATTTATTTGAAGATGTAAAAAAACATTGTAATCATTTTATAGTATTTTTACAATATGATCCTTCATTACATAAAAAGAATAAATACAAACCTATTATTTCCTTACAAGAAAGATACCGTGCATTAATGGCTATTCGTTATATTGATGAAGTATTTACATACCAAACAGAAGATGAATTATATAATTTAATTACACATTTTAAACCAGATATTAGATTTTTAGGAGAAGATTATATTGGAAAACCATTTACAGGAGATAATCTTCCCCCTAAAATTATATATACTAGTAGAGCACATATGTGGTCAACTACTAAGTTAAAAAATCTAATTTCTAAACAAACTTTTAAACAAAATCCTAATATTTTTATTAAATAATTAGGTTTTATAATATAAATTTATTACATTTACAGTATGATAGAAAAAATAATATTTAGGGCATTAAATAGATGGGGCTCGTCTGTTAATAGAGGTGAAGAAATTAGTAATCATTTAAGATCTATAGGGTATAATAGTAATTATTATGATGCTAAAAATATGGGTAGTAATATGTTACCTTCAGATACAAAAAACTCAGTAGTAATAATGTTAAAGTTTGCTTCTCCTGAAGAATTTAATATGTTAAAAACTAATGGTAATAAATTAGTATTAGATGTAATTGATTGTATAGGAAATGAAGACTATTCATTAGAACAAATATGTAAATGGCCATATGATGGAATGATATTTCCTACGGAAGAATTAGCGGCACAAGCAAAACAATTACGCCCCGATATGGAAACCACTGTACTTTATCATCATTGGGATGTAAAACATTTACAAAATATTAAAAAATATAAATCAGAAAATAATAAACTTCGTATTGGATATGTAGGTTCACCAGGAGGATTATTTTTTGCCCAAGATAATCTAGATGTAATAAAAGTACTTGAATGGGAAAAAATGACAACTACCTCACCATATTATAATTGTCATTATTCTGTAAGACCTATTGATCACCCCCAATTTTTATATAAACCCAATACAAAAGCATCAGTAGCTGCAGCTGTTGGTTCTAATATTATAACATCAAGAGATTTATCATTAAAATTATTACTACCAGATGATTATCCTTATTATACAGATAATGATATTCAAAAAACAATTAATTTTGCAAAAGATACATATGGAACTGATGTATGGGATTATGGATTAGAGTGTATGCAAAAAGTAAAAGATCGTACATCATTAGAACAAATCGCAGGAGTTGATTATGTTGAATTTATAAATAGGTTATGTTAATGTATGATTATTTAATAGTAGGGTCAGGATTATTTGGTGCTATAAGTGCACGAGAATTAACTAATAAAGGTTATAAATGTCTTGTTATAGATAAACGAAACCATATAGGTGGAAATTGTTATTCAGAAGAAATAGAAAATATACATGTATGTAAATATGGGGGTCACATATTTCATACTAACAAAAAAAATATATGGGATTATGTAAATAAATTTACCCCCTTTACCCAATATCACCATTTTGTAAGAGTATCTTATAAAAATAAAATATATTCTTTCCCTATAAATTTAATGACATTACAACAATTATGGGGAACTAAAACACCTGAGGAAGCATTTAATAAATTAGAATCTGTACGAGTACAAATTAATAGCCCACAAAATTTAGAAGAGTGGATTTTATCACAAGTTGGTCAAGAAATTTATGAAACTTTTGTTAAAGGTTATACTAAAAAACAGTGGGGTAAAGACCCAAAAGATTTACCTAAGTTCATAATTAAACGATTACCTATTAGATCAACGTATGAAAATGGGTATTTTTCTGATAGATATCAGGGGTTTCCTGAAAACGGATATACTGATATGTTTGATAATTTATTAAAAGGAATAGAAGTACAATTAAATGTAGATTATTTTAAAGATAAAGAAAAATACAATAAATTAGCAAAAAATATAATATATACTGGTAAAATTGATGAATATTATGATTATCAGTATGGTGAATTAGAATATCGTACTTTAATACATAAAAATAAAATAGTCGATGGGGATTATCAGGGGTGTGCCACTATTAATTATTCAGAGGAAGACGTACCATATACTCGTATAATAGAACATAAACATTTCCAGCCTCATAAAGCTAAAAATAATAAAAAGTCATATGTGATGTATGAATATTCTAAACCGTGTGGAAAAAATGATATTCCATTTTATCCTATTAATGATAAAAATAATAATAGAAGATATAATTCTTATAAAAAATTAGCGGCAAAAGATAAACATATTATATTTGGGGGTCGTTTAGCGGAATATAAATATTATGATATGCATCAAGTAGTAGGGGCTGCATTAAAAAAAGTAAAACCATTATGATAATATCTAGAACCCCTTTAAGAATTAGTTTTTCGGGAGGAATGAGTGATTTACCTTCATATTATGAAAAACAAGAAGGAGCAGTTATAAGTACTAGTATTAATAAATACATTTATATAATTGTTAATAAAAAATTTGATAATAAAATAAGAGCTAGTTATTCTATAACAGAATTTGCAAAAACTCCTGATGATTTAGAACACGAGTTAATTAAAGAATCACTAAAATTAACTAATATAAATAAGGGTATAGAAATAGTTTCAATATCTGATATCCCCTCATCAGGAACTGGTTTAGGTTCATCAAGTACATATACTGTTGGATTATTAAATGTATTATATGCATATTTAGGAAAAAGTTCATCTGCTGAAAAATTAGCTAGTCAAGCATGTAATATTGAATTAAAAAAATGTCTTAAAAAAATAGGCAAACAAGATCAATATATAGCAGCATATGGGGGTTTAAATTATACTCAGTTTAATCCAGATGGTACAACTTTTGTAACTCCTATAATTTGTTTACCTGAAACTAAACGTAAATTAGAAGAAAATTTACTATTCTTTTACACAGGAATATCACGTGATATTTCTGCAGAAAATATTTTAAAAGAAACTAGTAATAATATTATAAGTGATGAATTTAAACGTGATACAATAACACAATTAGTTAATATAGCTAAAAAAATGAAATTAACACTAGAAGAAAACAAATTAAATCAATTTGGACACTTACTACATAAAGCTTGGTTATATAAAAAACAAATGCAACCTAATATATCAAACCCAAAAATAGATCATTGGTATAATTTAGCTATAGAAAATGGGGCATTAGGAGGTAAACTTAACGGAGCAGGTTCAGGAGGATTTTTAACATTTTATGCTCCTAAAGAAAACCATAAAAAAATAATAAATGCATTATCAGATATTAAACAAATTCCTTTTAAATTAGAACCTCAGGGGTCTAAAATAATATACATGAACGAATAATGAATATATACAAACTAAAATCAAAGCTAGAAAATATAACAGATAAAGTTCAACATAATTTATATGATATAATTGCAAAACACAATGAAATAATTATAATTGGCAATGGTGGTAGTAATTCAATAGCATCGCATATATCACAAGATTATACTAAAGTTTTAAATAAAAAATCATATAGTTTTTCAGATCCTTCAAGATTAACTTGTTATATAAATGACTATGGTAGGGATAATGCATATGCTGAATTTTTAGATGATTTTGCTGGAAAAGATACATTAGTTATTTTAATCTCTTCATCAGGAAACTCCATGAATATAATTAACGCAGCTAAATACTGTGAAAATAGTGATATAACCTATTTAGCTCTAACGGGTTTTAATAAAGATAATAAATTAAATAATATGAATGCTACATTTAAATATCATGTCGATTCAAACGATTATGGTATTGTTGAATGTATACACCAAATATTATTACATTCAATAATATAAAAATAATATGATATTAACAAAAAAATATGTAATTGGAACACATGTAATGTTCTATGAAATTGAAATTTATAAAGAATTTATAGATGGTATATGTAATATGCTTACAACCATTGATAATAAAGAAAATGTCTATATTGATCTTTGTTTAAATATGCAGGAAAATTTAGAGCAAATAGAAGAAGGTAAATATGATTACATAATTAATTGTTTTAACGATGGGTTAGAAAAACTAAAAAAATCAGGTATTAATAACTTAAAATCATATACTAAAACAATGAAAGATAAAATGTACTTCCATACAGATTATAGACGAAATTTAAACTATAATTATTGTAAGGAGGTTGATTATGTAGTATGGGGGGAGACAGATAGTTTAATACCTAAAGAAGGATTAGGAGCTATAGATGCATTATCTAAATATACAGATTCAATAGGAGATTATAAATATATTATGTCATTTGCGGATAGAAAAATGTGGGATAATAGTTGGGATCCAACAGTACACCCAAAGTATATTAATCATGTATTTGTAGATGATGAAAATGGCCATTTAAATCCTAACCAAGCAAAATCTAAAATGTCTATTGAAGAAATGAATAAAATTAATAATGAAATTGAAGAATTTGATTTTACTCAAATTCCATATACTAAAATAGATGGTTCTTTTTTAGTAATATCATCTGATTTAATTAAAAGTGGAGTTAATATACCATTAGTAATGTTGTATAATGATGATGAAGGCTTAGGTATAAGTTATAACCAATTACACAAAGGAAAGACAAAACAGTATATTTGTAAAAATTTACTAAAAGTACATGCAAGACGTCATCCTAAAAAAAGAATGTATGTTAAAAATGAAAATAATGAATTTTCGTTTAATGATTCAAAAGGAAATGCATTCCAAATATTTAAAGAACTTTCACAAGCTAATATTCAAATATTACATAGTGGAGAAGGAAAATTTTATGAATATAATGATTTAAAAGAAAAAATATGAAAACAGCACTAATAACAGGTATTAATGGTATGGATGGTTCCCATCTAGCAGAACTTTTAATAAAAAAAGGATACAAAGTATATGGATTAGAAAGAAGAACATCTAGTCGACATAGAAAAAATCTAGAAAATGTAGAAAATAATATAACATTTATATCAGGAGATCTAACAGATCAAAATTCTTTATTAAGAGCATTAAAATTATCAAAACCAGATGAAGTATATAATTTAGCAGCACAATCATTTGTAAAAGCATCATTTGATATACCAGAACAAACATCAAATGCAACAGGTATGGGTGTATTACGAATGTTAGAAGCAATAAGGGAATATAATAAGCCAATTAAATTTTACCAAGCAGGTTCTAGTGAAATGTTTGGTAAAGTACAAGAAACTCCACAAACAGAAAATACTCCTTTTTATCCAAGAAGTCCTTATGGGGTTGCTAAATTATATGGTCATTGGATTACAAAAAATTATAGAGAATCATATAATATGTTTAATGTAAATGGGATTTTATTTAACCATGAATCAGAAAGAAGAGGAATTGAATTTGTAACTAGAAAGATTACTGATGGTATAGCAAGAATACATTTAGGTATAGAAGATCACATATTATTAGGTAATTTAGACGCAGAAAGAGATTGGGGATATGCACCTGATTATGTAGAAGCTATGTGGTTAATGTTACAACAAGATACTCCTGGGGATTATGTAGTGTCAACAGGTATAAAATATTCTATTAGAGAATTTTTAACAATAGCTTTTAAAGTAATAGGAATTGATATTTGGGATAAATACGTAAAACAAGATGCAAGATATATGAGACCTGCTGAAGTAGATATGTTAGTGGGAGATTCGTCTAAAGCACATAAGGAATTAGGATGGAAATCAAAAGTAGACATTCAAGAAATGATAAAAAGAATGGTAAATAATGATATAAAATTATTAAAAAAACAATATGATTTATGATAGAAGAACTATTAAAAAATATTCCAGATAAAAACCAATGGTTAGCTACTACATCTCATAAATTTAAATCTGATATTTGGGAATTTTGTCAAGATCCTATGTTTAAAGAAATGAATGTAGTTGAATTAGGCACAAGTAATGGACATAGTACACACATATTAAGTCACCTATTTAATCAAGTTCATACTATAAATAATAATGAATCGGTTTATGCAAAAGATTTTAACAAAGAACTTAATAATATAATATTTTATAATTTTGATTTATATTTGTTAGAATGGCCAATAAAAAATGGTGATGTTTTTTTTATAGATGCGGATCATAGTTATGAGGGAGTACATAGTGATATATTAAATAGTCTTAAAGTTAAATCAAATATTTTAGATAAAAAAATATTAATATTTGATGATTATGGACTTCAACAATATGAATACACAGTTAAAAGAGCAATTAATGAGTTTGTAGATAAAGGAGTTTTAGAAGTTTTAGGTTATGTGGGTCAATCTCCAGGACATAGTTTTGATGGTTCAACTGAAAGAACACTAACTGATTACGAAGGTATAATATGTCAGGAAATATAAAAAGCATTACAATAGCAATTGATGATATCCACCCAGAAAAAGGTTGGGGACTACAAGGTGATACTTGTATGAAATATTTAGAAGAACTTAATAAAGAATTTGGAGCTAAATTTACTTTATTTATACCTTCTAATTACCATAATAATTACCCAATATCTAAACATAAAGATTGGATAGATTGGTTAAAATCAAAAGGATATTTTGAATTAGCTGCCCATGGTCATTATCATATGTGTGAAAGAACAGATATAGGAGAATGTGAATTTTTTGAAATAGATACTAAAGATAAAGCTAAATCAAGAATAGGACAAATGATGGATGAGTGGAGTAAAGTAGACCATAAACCTATAGGATGGAGAAATCCAGGTTGGTTAGCTCACCCAGAAGCTATAAAATGGTTAGGCCCCCAATTTAAATATGCAGCTATACATTATGAACACAACCATAATTTACATTGGGAATGTAAAACAATATTTGGACACGATGGTATTAATGAAACAGATATTAAATTACATAATAACAATGTTATGTTTCAATCCCACATAGCAGGTGATTGGAATGACAATGTGTGGAATGAAGAAAATTACAATCAAATTAGACTTTCATTACATCATTTAACACAATTTAACCCCAAATTTAATACATTACAAGAAATAATATGAAAGTAGCATGGTTTACTGAAGGAAACTGGTCGGGTAAAATACCCCGTAATCACCCAAATATGAGAAATGATATGGCGTGGATGCATATGTTTAATGCAACTCATTACCATATTTTAAATGCTGATAAAGTAACAGAAAAATATGATTTAGGTATTGTTACTTTACCTAAAAAAAATATAGACAAATTATCACAATACCCCTTAATAGAATCTTTACGTGGATGTTGTAATAAACTAGCATATATGCAAGAAGGACCTCATTGGTACTTCCAAGATTATCCAATAGAACATCAAATATGGTTTTTTAATACCCTATCAGAGATGGATTGGTTATATGTACATAATAAGTCAGATAAAAAATATTTTGAAGGTCTTACAGGAAAAGAATGTAGATTAATGATAACATTAATGATTGAAGATTTAGTAAAAGATCTTCCAACTGTAGAAAGATCTAATGTAATGATAGGAGGAAATTTTTGTCATTGGTATGGGGGTTTTGATTCTTACATGGTAGCTCAAGAGTTTAATTGTCCTATATATGTTCCTACTATGGGAAGAAAAACACCTAATGAGGAACATATGGATAATTTAACTCATCTTCCTTATATGAATTGGTTAGAATGGATGAAAAATTTAAATAATTTTAAATATGGAATCCATTTAATGAGAACCCACGCAGCAGGAACATTTGCGCTTAATTGTGCGTTTTTAAAAATCCCTTGTATAGGTTATGAAGGTTTAGACACACAATTTATTTTACACCCAGATTGTACTGTTCCCCTTGGAGATATAACTAAAGCAAAAGAAATAGCTAAAAAACTTAATACAGACAAAGATTTTTATACACATTGTGTTAATACAGCTTATGAAAATTATAACAAATACTTTTCAGAAACACAATTTTTAAGTAACCTTAAAAAATATAATACAAAATAATTTGGAATACTTAAAAAAAAATTGTATAAATAAATATAAACTAATTAAATAATTATTATGAATAATATAAAAATTAAAAAAGGAAAAACATATTTAGTAACAGGAGGTAGTGGTTTTTTAGGAGTACCTTTATGTAAAAGAATATTAGAAGCAGGAGGTAAAGTACGTACAATTGCTAGAGATGAAGGTAAATTAATAGATCTCCAACAACAATTTCCTGAAATAAAAATATTAACTGGAGACATTAGTGACCCTTTTGAAGTAAAACAAGCTATGATTGGGATAACAGGAGTATTTCATTTAGCAGCTTCAAAACATGTGGGGTTAGCTGAAAAACAAGTAAGAGAATGTATTAAATCTAATACATTAGGATCTCTTTATATATTAGAAGAATCATTAAATACAAAACCAGAGTTTGTCCTAGGAATTAGCACAGATAAAGCAGCAAAAGTAGCAGGGGTATATGGAGCTACTAAATTATTAATGGAAAGATTATTTGGTCAAATAGAAGCAATGAATAAAGACACCCAGTATAGAATAGTTAGATATGGTAATGTTTTATATTCAACAGGTTCCGTATTATGTAAGTGGAAAGACTTATTAGAACAAGGTAAAGAAGTTATAGTAACAGATGGTGAAGCTACTCGTTTTTTCTGGACGGTAGACCAAGCGGTAAATTTAATATTTGATTGTTTAGAAAATGCTACAAATTATATGCCATATGTAACTGATATGAAATCAATGTCTATTAATAATTTATTAAAAGCAATGTCTATTAAATATCTTCCAAAAAATAGTAAACTTAAAATAAAATATATAGGACTTCAACCAGGTGAAAATATGCACGAAATTATTACGGAAGATGGTTTTAGTTCAGAATCAGCACCTAGATTTACTATTAATGAAATAATGGAACTAATATAATGAAAATAATTATAATTGGTGGGAATAGATTTGTAGGTAAATTATTAGCCCAACAGTTATCATATTTACCAAATATGTCTGTTACATTAATTAATAGAACAGGAACTGGTCCTAATAATTGTATTTTAATAAAATGTGATAGAAATACAGAAGAATTTAAACAACAATTAAAAAGTATAAAGGCAGATATTGTAATTGATATGTGTTTATATAATTTAAATCAATATGATTCTATTAAACCATTATTAAAACAAACAAATTTAAAAAAATATATTTTTATAAGTAGTATAGCTAGTAAAATTAAATCATTTGGTAATTATGGAGTTCAAAAACAGTTGTTAGAAGATAAAATTAAAAAATCAACTTTACCTTATATAATACTTCAACCTACTTATATTATAGGAAAAGAAGACCATTCAAATAGATTATCTCAGTATATAAATAATTTAATAACAGATAACACACTATCTATAGACAACACAGGTAATAAATTAATTAATTTTGTAGATGCTGAAGATGTATGTAATGTAATTTTAAAGTTAATAAATTCCCGTTTAGTACGTAAAGAATATGAAATAGGTTGTAATGAAATAACATCAATAAATGATTTAATTTATAGATTATCAACCATAATGAATATAACTCCTAAACTACATTTTAATGCAGAAAATAGTCCTTATGCTGATACTAAATGTTTTGCTATTAATTTTAATATTAAACGAGATATAAATTATAGTTTTATTAATTTTAATGATACATTAAAGAAAATTTGTAATAGTTATGAAAATAAAAGTTAAATATCCTAGGGCAAAGCCCTATTTTTCCCCACAAATGAAAGGGGGTATTTTAAAAGATATATCGGGAATTTTAGATTCTGGTATGTTAACTCAAGGAAAATATGTAGCAAAATTTGAAGATAAGTTTAAAAAAGAAATAAACACAAAACACGCAGTAGCAACAAGCTCATGTACATCAGCACTAGAAATAGCTATTAAGTCTTTAGGATTAAAAAATACTAACATATTAGTAACTACCAACACTTGGATGTCATGTGCAAATGTAATATTACTTACGGGTAATAGACCTGTATTTGTAGACATAAACCCAGACACTTTAAATATGTGTACAGTTGATCTTATAAATAAATTAGATAACATTAGTGCAATACTTTGGGTTCACATGGCGGGTTTAATTAGTCCAGATTTTTTTAAAGTTAAAAATATTTGTGATAAAAAAAATATTCGCATTATTGAAGATTGTGCACATGCACACGGAGCAACTATTAAAGGAAAAATGGCAGGTAGTTTAGGAGATGTTGGATGTTTTTCTTTTTATCCAACTAAAATTATGGCAACTGGAGAAGGTGGAATGATTACAACTAATAACACAGACATAGCAATAAAAGCAGATATATACCGTAATCATGGTACTACAAGAAACCCACAAGAAATATTAGGATTAGATTATGGGGTAACATGTCATTATCCTTCACAAAATTATAGAATGACAGAAATTGCGGGAATATTAGGATTATATCAATTAGAACATTTACAATCATTTGTAATATCAAGAAACTATATTGCAGACTTATATAGAAAATATTTAAAAGATACCCCAGGGATTAATTTATTACCAAAATATAAGGGCCATTCATATTGGAACTTTTTTATTTTATTAGAAAAAAAAATTAATAGAGATAAATTTGCAAAAATATTATTACATGAATTTGGAATCCAAACGGCAAATGCATATGCACCAGCAATACACCAACAGGAGATTTTTAAACCATATTTAAATAAAACAAAATTACCAATAGCAGATGATATTCTAACACGTCATATATCATTACCAATGTATACTACGTTAAAAGAACAAGATATTCATTATATAACAAATTGTATTAAAGATGCATCTAATAGAAGTAAATAAAAGTACAGATACTCGTAGAGCAGATTTGCCTTTTCCTATATTGGTAGCTCATCAACCAGAGTTTCTACCTTGGTTAGGTAATATATCAAAAGCCACAATTGGAGATGTATATTTTATTTTAGATACAGTACAATATTGTAAAGAATTATTTCAAAATAGAAATAAAATTAGAATTAAAGGAGGAGATGGTTGGCATTGGTTAATTATTCCTATTAAAGGGGGAAGAAAAAAATTAATGAATTGGCAAGAAGTTATAATAGATAATTCGCAATCATGGAAAAGAAAACACCTTAATTCAATTAAAATGT
>Ga0209337_1000636_pt1 | contig 28236 bp, 45 predicted proteins | sample LinPmetageLP53_FD_184044 | JGI IMG/M metagenome (GOLD analysis project Ga0209337, IMG submission 184044) | Marine viral communities from the Pacific Ocean - LP-53 (SPAdes) (version 2) | ecosystem: Environmental > Aquatic > Marine > Oceanic | place: Pacific Ocean | collected 2010-02-08 | reverse complement strand
ACTAATCTTACAGATAGTAATAGCATACGTTTTAAAAAACCAACTTTAGATGAAGTTAAAAATTATTGTATCTTACGAAAAAATAATATAGATGCAGAATCCTTTATTGCTTATTATGAAAGCAAGGGATGGACAGTCGGCTCAGGTAAAATGAAAAATTGGAAAGCAGCAGTAATAACTTGGGAAAAGAAAAACTTTAATAAACCAACAATGTCAAAGCTAGATGCACAAATTAATGAATGGCAAGAAGCTAAAAAACTATTATGAAACTATTAAAACAAGAAACCCTTGAAGATTTAAAAGCAAAGGTCTTAGACTTAGTAGCTAAAACCTCAGTTGAAATAGGGCAAAAACCTGACAGGCAAACTATGGCTAGTCTAAGTAAGATCTTTGCTCAGGACTTAATACAAGAAAAGCGTTTCGGAAATATGACCTTTAATCAAATTGAAGATGCGTTTCATCAGGGTGTAAGATTTGGAAAAGATGAACCCTTTTTAAATATAAGAACTTTTTACAAATGGACGTATGCGCAAAAGCAGTTAATAGACAGCGCTGAATACGAAGTAAGGACTTTAGGGAAAGACCCTAAGACTGTTTTACATTATCAAGAACCTTTAAAACAAATAACATGAAAGAAGAAAACAAAAATGAATTATCTAACATTAAAGAAGTAGACAAAATAATTGATAACATCTTAGCAGAAGAAGAACAAGTACGTTCTGAATGCTGTGGAGAGAAAATGATAGATGACTGTGACCTTTGTCCTGAATGTGGAGAACATACATAATGCTGGGCTGGGTAATAATAACAGCCATTGTAATGTGGCTAATAAGAGAACTAAAATGAATACAAGACAAACATCAATAGATTGCTATAATGAAATAAAAAATTCTGATTTATTAGCTAAAAGAAGATTTGAAACTTTTGAGGCTATATTTAAATCTGCTCCTTGCACAAGACAGGAAGCATTAGAACATACTAATCCTTTAAATGCTTTATCATTAAGTGCTGCAAGGTTTACGGAACTAAGGAGGATAGGGGTTATATATGAGAAAGATGTAAGACCTTGTAAGGTAACAGGAAGAAATGTGATAGAATGGGATTTAACAGATAGGCTGCCTGTAAATATAAAGAATCCTAATAAGACTAAGAAACAAAGACTTGATGCTGCTTTAAATTCTTTGCGTGAATTATATAAAAATAAAGACAATAGCACGGATCAGGATTGGAAAATAGTTGCTGATTTGATTAAGAGTATATGAAAACAATTAGCAAACTTAAAAAAGAACTTGACAAATGGTTCTCACTTTTTATACGACTCAGAGAAGCAACTGCTGAAGGTTCGGTACAATGTTTCACTTGCTCAAGGATTAGTCATTACAAATCAGGAATGCAAAATGGACATTTCCAATCGAGGAGACATCACTCCACGAGATGGAATGAAATGAACTGCCAAGTACAATGCGTGAAGTGTAATATGTATGAACAAGGCGAGCAGTTTCGTTTTGGTATTGCTTTAGAAGGAAAGTATGGTGAAGGAACATCTGAAGAATTAGAGTTCTTAGCTAGAACAATTGTAAAGGTTAGCCGTATAGATTATGAAGAAAAAATAAGTTATTACAAAGAAGCTGTTGATAAATTAAAAAAAGAAAAAGGAATAGAGTAAATATTTTCTTAAATTTGGCAAATGACAAAGCCAATTTATGCAAGTGCTGAACACAAGACTATAATAGACTCGTATATGATTATGTGTCAGGAGTTTGCAAAAGAGGTAAGTTCCAAAAACAGATACAACAATTATTTAGAAGTAGTTGAAACTATCGTGGAATATCACAACAACTACGGGGCTGGAGTTAAAGAGAATAACTGGTATGACTGGTTAATGATTATACCAATTAATATGTCAGTAGCTACAAATGGATTCTTTGCAGGTTTAGAAACTAATAAAAACAGAGGGTTAATACGAGCTTATAAGACAGTTCTTACTGAGCTAGTGCATGATGCAGTAGATAAGATAGATGAATTAAAACAAACGAATGAATAAAATCTATCTTGAAATATCAAAGCTAAGTGATAAGTTTAGAACAATGTGCTATGGGCTTACACAAGATAAAGACCAAGTTGAAGATGCAGTTCAAGAGTGCATGCTTTATTTTCTTCAGATGAATCCAGACAGTTTAAAAAAAATATATGAGAAAGACGGCTTGGATGGAATTACAAGATACGGAGCTGTTGTTTTACGAAGGTCTTTAACAAGCACAAGAAGTCCTTTTTATTATCAATATAAAAAATACTATACTCATATAGATGAGTTGGTAAGCAATGTTACTTATTTAGAAAGCAATAGTGTTTATGGGTCTTTTTCTTCAGATAAAAATCTTTACAATATTCCAGAAGAACCTGCTGTTAAGAATTTAGAGTTTGAAAAGCTAGACAATATCGACTTAGTTTTAAATGATTTATATTGGTACGACAAACAGATTTTTGAACTTTATTACTATAAAGGGAATACACTAGACTCACTAGCTAAGAAAACAGGAATCAGTCGTAACAGCTTATTTACTACAATAGACAAAGTCAGAGAGATACTTAAAAAAGAATTGGTAGATGAATAAGTTTTTTGTTCCTAATAACGTGTATGAAGATAGAATGGCTATCTGCAAGGAATGCGTTTACTATTCAAAGACTTTAGGACAATGTAAGCGCTGTCTATGTTTCATGAAAATCAAGGCACGAATTGCACCAATGGAGTGTCCACAGAAGTATTGGGGTAAAAGTCTTGTAATGGAAGCTCCTGATGACTTGCCGCAAGAAATGATAGATGAAATACTAGACTTATGGAAAGACTTAAAAACAGGCAGGGCAAAAGATATAGCTGCTAAAAAAAGAATGATAGAACTTTACAATACTATTTATATGACTAATTATGGAACAGGAACTAATTGTGGTTCTTGTATATCGACTTGTTTTGATGGGATAAAAAAACTATATAATAAATACAATGACTAAAGTAAAAATGTACAACCCTGATACGCAGGGAACTTTTAGAATGATGTTTGGATTTGCCCAGCCTGTAAAGTTTATAAAAGATAGTAGAACTAAATTAAATAAAAGAAATAATGATAGAACAAAGAAAATACAAGACCATCAAATGGGTCTTAAAAGAACATATTAAAAATAAAGTACAATCTTTATGGACTTGGGAAAAGGATAATTTTACCTGTCTATTTAATGAGTTCAAACCGAAAGATAGAATCTATACAAGTGCTCAATTACTTAAACTATTAGAAGATGCCAATACCAACTAACTATTATAAAACTATGAAAGACGAAACAATACCTGAATACTACAAAGGCAAGAACGGATATATGGCAAAAGATGTCGTATCTAATTTTGACCTAAGCTATAATATCGGAACGGCTGTTACCTACTTACTACGTTCAAAGAACAAGCACGAGGACGGAGGACTTGAAGATATTAGAAAGGCTATACATCATTTGCACTTTGAATTAGATGTCTTAACTTCTAAGACTAGGACAGGAGCTTTATCACCAACAGGAGTAAGAAAATGATAAATGTAAATAATACTATACAGCTAGTAAGCTGGAAACAGGTGGTTAAAAAATATGGATATAAAAAAACTGAACAAGAAGGAACTCGTTTTGGTATTCAGCTTACTTTAACAGGAATGATGGACACTCAATTTATATGGTGCGAAACAAACTTAGAAAGAAAGAAATTGTTTAAGACAATAATAAGGATGGCAAAAGAAGAAGGTAGAGATTTACAATTAATAGATTAATATGACATTATATAAATGCAAGTGCGGAAAGACTAAAGATATTTCAACGGCTACCATAGTTTACGTAGACGGGGATTGGGAAACCAAAGAGGCTCTTTGTAAATGTGGAAAGTATATGGACTCAGAACCACTTGAAGGAATGCCTAGCCAAATAAGAACTGAAGAAAGCCTAAGCAAGAACAGAGATAACCTTTGGAAAGGAGCTAAAGAAAAATTGATAGGTGATAGGGGAATAAATGAGGACTACTAAATAAATACTAATAAATTCTATTATATACTATGAAGCAACAAGTTAAGATCAGTAAGGTCAAAGGAAATCCTAAGAATCCTAGAATCATTAAGAATGATAAATTTAAGACATTAAAACACAGCATAAGAACAATGCCAGGATATATGAAGTTAAGACCTGTTATTGTTGATGAAGATATGATGGTGCTTGGTGGCAATATGAGATTAAAGGCTTCAATAGATTTAGGGAAGAAGGAAATATGGACGGATATGTTTACTCAAGCTGATTGTGATGATATGAATAAGATTGCAATAGAAGAAGAAAGAGAAACAAAAACCTACTTAGAATATTGTGATGCAATAATCATAAAAGACAATGTTAGCTCAGGAGAATGGGAGTGGGATATACTAGCAAATGATTGGGATAGTGTTCTGCTTAATGAGTATGGTTTAGATGTATGGGAAAATCAAGATGATGCAATAGCTGAAGAAGATGATACATATACAAGAAAGATAGTAGCTCCAACTTATGATCCTAAAAATGAAAAGCCTCTTATAGATGATTTATTTGATACTAAAAAAGCAGATGAACTTATACATAAAATAAAACAAGCTGATTTAACTGAAGAAGAACTAATGTTCTTATCTCATTGTGCATTAAGACATACAGTTTATGATTACAGTAAAATAGCAGACTTCTATGCACATTCAAGCAAAGAGATTCAAGAGCTTATGGAAGATTCAGCTTTAGTGATAATAGACTTTGATAAGGCTATAGAAAAAGGATATGTAAAACTTACTAAGGATATTGCAGCAGCTTATGAAAAGAATGGCATATTATGATAGATGAAGATTTTGCTGTATTTATCTTAACTTATGGTAGGTCTGAAAATATAAAGACACTTAAAACTCTAAAGAGATTTGGATATACGGGAAAGATTTATTTTATATGCTCAGATGATGATAAGCAATTAGAAAAATACAAAGAGCTTTATACTAAACAAGTTCTAGTGTTTTCTAAAAAAGAATATAAGAACACATTTGACATAGGTGATAATTTTGATGATGAAAGAGTGGTAGTGTATGCAAGAAATGCTTGTTTTGATTTAGCTAAGAAGGTTGGTATTAAATACTTCTTAGTTCTTGATGATGATTATACAGATTTTAGTTATAGGTTTAATGGGGAATTATCTTATAATAAAGGTAGAGGATATATAAATAATGTAGATGATATTTTTAAAGCTGTATTAGATTATTATAAAACAATACCTGCAAAGACAATAGCACTATCTCAGAATGGAGATTGGATAGGTGGTCATAATAGTGGATGGGCAAAGGAATTAAAGCTAAAAAGAAAATGTATGAATAGCTTTTTTTGTAGTACAGAAAGACCATTTAAGTTTACAGGTAGAATTAATGAAGATGTTAATGCTTATACAAGACTAGGAGCTGTTGGTGATTTGTTTTTAACTATACCTAATGTTTCATTAAAACAAACAGACACACAAGCTAATGATGGAGGGCTAACTGAAATATATTTAAGTCAAGGAACTTATGTTAAATCTTTTTACTCTGTAATGTTTAGTCCTTCATCTGTAAAGGTTGCAATGTTAAATACTGAGAGGTCAAGACTACATCATAGAGTAAGCTGGAACAATGCAATACCTGTAATATTAAATGAAAAACATAAAAAGTAATGGAACAAAATAGAACACAAATCAACAAAGACAGAATACTCAAAGCACTAGAGTCAAGTCTAGGAGTAATAACAACTGCTCTAAAGTCTTGCGACTTATCAAGAACTAACTTCTACAAGTGGCTTCAAGAAGATGAAGAATTTGCTAAGGCAGTATCAGAAGTGCAAAACATTGAGAATGACTTTATTAAGTCTAAGTATTATGAATGTGTAAAAGACAAAGTGCCATCAGTTGTAATACACGCAGCTAAGACTAGACTTGGCTGGAATGAAACAAACAGGCTAGACATAACTTCAGGAGACAAAGCTATTAATATGCCTGTAATAACATTTGTGGAAACTGATACTGAATAAGAAATACAACCCACTCTTTGAGTCTAAAGCTAGGTACTTCATAATCACAGGCGGTAGGGGTTCAGGAAAGTCTTTTGCTGCTACAGTCTTTCTAACTTTACTTACTATGACAAAGGGTATTAGAATACTCTTTACAAGATTCACAATGACATCAGCTCACTTATCAATCATCCCTGAGTTCTTAGAAAAGATAGGGCTGTTAGGATTTGAAGATGTCTTTAGTATTAACAAAGCTGAAGTATTAAATCAAAGCAACAACTCTGACATACTATTTAGAGGTATAAGAACTTCAGCAGGAAACCAGACTGCAAGTCTAAAGTCATTACAAGGCATAAGCACTTGGGTATTAGACGAAGCTGAAGAACTTATTGATGAAAACATCTTTGATACAATAGACCTTAGTATTAGAGAAAAGAATATACAGAATAGAATCATACTTATATTAAACCCAGTTACAAAAGAACATTGGATATATGACAGGTTTTTTGAGAGCAAAGGCGTTGAAGGTGGTTTTAATGGCGTTAAAGACAATGTGTGTTACATACACAGTACATACCTAGACAACAAAGATAATCTATCACAGAGCTTCCTAGAGCGTATTAAGAGTATAAAGCATACTAACTTTAAGAAGTACACTCACAAAATTATGGGTGGCTGGTTAGACCGTGCCGAAGGAGTCGTATTTGACAACTGGAGTATTGGAGAATTTAATCCTGACAACTTACAAGTTTCTTGTGGTCTTGATTTCGGATTCTCAATAGATCCTGATTCTTTAATTTCTGTTGCTATTGATAAGAAGCATAAAAAGATATATCTTAAAGAAGAAGTTTATCGTAATGGTTTAAAATCACACGAACTAGCTGCAATCATTTTAGATAAAGTAGATAATACACTTTGTATTGCTGATAGTAGCGAACCAAGACTTATTGCAGACCTTAGACATTTAGGGGTTAATATTAAGCCAGTTAAAAAAGGAACTATTGAAAGTGGAATAACTAGGATGCAAGATTATCATTTGGTAGTAACTCCTGAATCAACTAACATAGCTAAAGAGCTGAATAATTATGCCTATCAGGACAAGGGGTCGAAATTATATATTGACAATTGGAATCATTCAATAGACGCAATTAGATACAACGTCATTTATCACTTAGACAATCCTAATGCTGGCAAGTATTTTGTGCAATAAAAAAAGGGGAGAGAACAAAAATCTCAACCCCTTTTTAAAACAAGAATAATGAAGAACGGTGCAATAATACGCATTTTAAACTAAATAATGGACTTTTCTATTATATTAATATAAACACTATGAAAGTAAAAATTAAAAAAGAAGGTTTAAAGAAAAAAACTTACAATCTAATTAACTCTTGGTCAGATGTAACGCTGGAAAAATGGCTAGAAGTAATTGACCTAGAAACAGGAAGTAAAACAGAAGAAGCAGAAGAAACAATAGCAGCATTTTCTGATATGCCAAAGAAGTTAATAAAGGAATTGCCATTAAAAGATGTAGCTATTATAATGAGTAAGATAGCAGAGCTACAAGGTGAGCAAGAAACAGTATTAAAAAAGACATTTGAAATAGAAGGGGTTGAATACGGAATGCACCCTAATTTGGATGATTTGACATTAGGGGAGTATGCCGATTTGGAGACCTTTATAAAGAATGGTCTTGAAAATAATATGCCTGAAGTAATGGCTGTTCTATTTAGGAAAGTTACAGAGCGTAATGGGGAAGCATACACAATAGAAGCCTATGATGGTGAGATAGCCTTAAGGGCAGAAGAAATGAAGAAGATGTCAGCAGGACAAGTGCAGTCAGCTCTTTTTTTTTTATCAAATTTAGGGAAGGAATTATTGAAGATTTTGCCGTCATATTTGATGGAACAGATGGAGAAGAAACAGGAACAACTAAAGATGGAGGCTTTGCCGCAAGGTGGGGATGGTTCGGCGTGATGCACAGATTGTGCAACCAAAATATAGTAAACTTAGATGCAGTCTCAAGACTAAATCTTTTAGAGTGCTTAACTTGGCTAAGTTATGAAACAGATTTAAACGAAAGTAAACAAGTACAAATCAATGATAAATAATAAAACCTTTAATAATTGTATTGATACCCTCAAAAGTTTGGGCGAAATGCACGAGCAAATCAAGACTACAACAACTGGAGATATTTGGAAAATTGATATGGATAATCAAACTCTTTTTCCTTTGTTTCATATCAACCCTGTAAGTGTATCAACTGGACAATCAGAATTAATTTATAATTTTCAGCTATTCGTTATGGATGCTGTAACTGAAAAAAAGAATTGGACAGAAGAAGATTTACAATCAGCAAACTATCTCAGTAATGAGCAAGAGGTTGCTTCTAGTTGTTTACAGGTTTGTATTGATATTATAAGTATGATGAGGCACAGTCAATGGCAGGGAGCTGGGGAACTAGATATTGATGACCCTGTTTATTTTACAGAAGGAGAATATACTTTAGAGCCGTTCCAAGAAAGATTTGACAACTTACTGACAGGGTGGGTGTTCTCAATAGGAATCTTAGTTCAGAATGATTTTCAAGCCTGCATAATACCTGTACTTAACAATCCAATAGGGAAGTAATGTGGAAATTTAAAATAGGAAAATATAAAATAGAAATAGGCTTTTTTAAAATAACAATAAAAATATAAAACATGGCAACGCTAACAACAACAGTAATCGAATCAGTAACCTTAAATGGTGCACTGAGGGGAAACACCAACTCAGTAGCAACAACAGGAATTAATAATGTATTTGAAAGAATAGTAACTTGTGCGCATTCACAAACTACAACAGTAGCAGTATTTGCTGCAAGTCCTCATACTTCAGCAGGGGCAATAGATGTAGAAAATGTGCGCTATATTAGAGTGACTAACTTAGGGGCAGATAGTGCTTTAGTTTTAGCAGTAGTAACTACTAACACTAACTATCAAGTAAGACTTACTCCAGGAACATCTCATATCATACCAAGAGGTGAAGCTGAAGTAATTGGTGAAACAGATACAACTCCTGCATTCAGTACTTTAGAAAATATCACTTCTTTACAGGTAAGACCTGAAGGAGCAACTTATAGTCCAGAAGTATCAGTATTTGTTGGTGCAGAGTAATGGAAACTAAGAACATAGAAGCATACTTAAATGCTTTTGGTAAGCAAGTAGTCAATAGAGCTAAAGGAAATTTAGGAAAGGCTAAAGGGGGAAAGACCGCACTAGCAAATTCTATTAAGTTTGAAGTCAAGCCTGATGGTAATGGGTTTGTTGTTAAATTCTATATGGCAGACTATGGAGCGTTCTTAGACAAAGGTGTTTCGGGAAATAAAAAGAAGCAATCTTATAAAAACTATAAGAACCAAACAGAATCAAGTCCTTACAGTTATACAACAAAACAACCACCACCAGGAATATTAGCTAAATGGATTAAGAAGAAGGGAATAAAAGGTAGAGATAAAAAGAGTGGCAGATTTATAAGCAACTTATCTTTAGCATTCATAATAGGTAGGTCAATTAAAAGAGATGGGATTAAAAGCCTTAGCTTCTTTCAGAAACCTTTAGGACTTGGAATGAAAGAATTTGGAAAAGATTTATTAGGAGCAATAACAGAAGATATAATAGACAGCATATCACAAACAAAAGTAAATTAATAAAATAAAAAATGGCATTACAAATAATACAAAAACCTCTATTTGGTGACGCATCCAACAAAGGACTCCCAGTAGGACAGCAACTAATTTTTTCGGTGCTAGATGCCACTACAGTAGCAACATATTTTAATGTCAAATATAGGGCGCAGGTTTATGTATATAATCAAACACCTACTTCTGCCGATTCGATTGGGATTTTTGAAACAACACCAAATAATGCTGGAGCAGGTATATGGGATTTTAGACCAGTCTTAGAAACTTTTGTAAGTGCTGACAATCTTGCTGTTTCATCTCCAACATCAGCTTCGCTTACAAGATATAAAACAGCAGAAGTGCCCAATACGCCAATGCACCTAATAGATAAATATTCTTTAAATGCTAATAGTGCTAAAAGGCTAACTATTTCGTTTAGCGTATATGGTAGTATCACAGCAACTGACCCAATTATTCAAGTAGGGTCTAATGTAGGATCAAGCCAATTCACTATGTTTAATGGAGTTCTACAATATGATGATGTCTTAACACTCGACAATAAAAATTATGGGTATGACTTACAAGAAGCAAAATTATATACAGCAAAAGCTACTGGGAAATTCTTATCCAATGCACCAACTACACAATATGCAAATGTAGATGATTATGGAGCTTTTGCATTCCTAAATTTTATGCCAATAGCAAATGATTCTTATGCAATAGAAGAAATAGAGTTTAAGCTTTACCAAAAAGATGGTACACAATATCCTGGTGTTGGTGCAGGAGAAATTATTACGTCTCCGATTAATACTCTTACAAAATCAGCGTACGAACTTATGTATGCAGGGGTGTTTCCTGGAAATCTAAGGGGGTGGTCATCTACATTTAGGGCTTTTATTCTTGCCCATCCTGACGGATATTACACAATAAAATCTACCAACTTCGGTGGTACTATTAGTTCATCAACTTACACTATCAATCTTAACTGTCCTACAAATCTAGGGTACACACCAATAAGACTTACTTGGCTTAATCAATGGGGAGTTTGGGATTATTATACTTTTACACAAAAATCGACTAAATCAATATCTACAAAGAGAGCACCATACAATCAAATAAGTGGAACTTGGAATGAGGAGACTTTAGGTATAAGTGGCTATCAAGGAGGAAGGAAAAATTTTAGAGTAAATACATCTGAAAAAATTAAAATGAATACAGCTTATGTAACTGAAGAAGAAGGACTTTGGTTTGAAGAACTCATTAACAGTCCTGAAGTTTATATCCTAAATGGATATGAAACAGAGACACCACCTTACGACACGATAACAAATAAGTATGTAGAGCCAGTTACTTTAACTACTTCAAGCTATACTAGAAAGACAAGGGCAAACGATAAACTTATGCAATATACAATAGAAGTTGAAAAGAGTAAGAATAGAAGAACACAATCTGTATAATGAGTACGCAATTAATAGTATATCCGCAGACTTATGAAGGAACGCATGATTCAACTTGGACTGCCACCACTAACCAGTTTTTAATTGATGGCATTAATTTTTCAACTATAAATTCGTCTCCGTCTTATGATTCTACATCTCCAACAGCAACTCAGGTTATTACAAATTACCCACCAACAGCAGGTAGTTGGTACAGGTGGAGATACCATGATGGCGCAAGTTTACCAACCCTACCAAACCAGACTTCAAATAATTTAAATATATACGGTCATTTTGATGGGTTTAGCGATTACACGCTAGCTGGTGTTTATCAAAGACTTTCCAATTTAATAATAGGAGCAGTATATGATGTAACAATCGATTATGTTGAGAGAACAGGTGGAAGTTCATCTCTTATTACTATGAGGCTTATTGATGATTCCAGCTCACCTTCAACGATTGCTTCAGAATCAGCACAAACAGGTAGTGGAACTACAGCAACATTCTCCTTCACAGCTACGCAAACAGATAATATATTTTTCCTTGCAGTACATTATGATCTGCCCGATACTACACCTAATACGGTTGAAGTAATAACAAATCTATCAATAGTAAATCAAGCATCTGGAACTACTGGAGTTTATACCGAATTGAATGATGGACAAGTGATTTGCGACTTATATGAAGAAGAAGATATACCATTGACATTGAGTATTGATGATTTTAAAAATGCAGCAGAACAAGTTAAGTCCTATTCAAAAGACTTTAATTTGCCAGCGACAAAAAGAAACAATCGGATATTCAATAATATGTTTGAGGTTACAAGAGCTGATGACGGATTGGTATTTAATCCTTATGTAAAAACTAGATGTGTTTTAAAGCAAGATGGCTTTATTTTATTTGAAGGATGGTTAAGAATGATAAATGTTAAAGATGACGAAGGAGAAATAAGCTACAATGTAAATTTGTATTCTGAGGTTATAGCTTTTGCTGACACTTTAAAAGAGCTTATTTTTGCAGACTTAGATTTTACAGAATTGGATCACGTTTACAATAAAACACAAATTAAAAATACTTGGACAGGAGCGCCTACTTATCTGAACCCAAACACTTCAGGATTCAGAACTACAGAAACGCTTAAATATCCTTTTATAGATTGGACTGGAAATATAGGTATAACTACAAACACATCAACGACTTCAGGCCCAACACCAGGACACCCTCAACTAACTTCTTTACAGCAAGCGTTTAGACCTTGTATTCAATTAAAATATTTAATAAATAAAATATTTGCGAATACAAGTTTTTACTGGAGTTCTAGCTTCTTTGACAGTGCAGACTTTGAAAAGTTATATATGGACTTTAATTGGGGTTCAGCTTTAGCACCAAATAGCAATATGGGTGAGGGTTTTGGTGAAAATGACAACACCACAGGAGTAACAGCAGGATTGACTCCAACTAAATTACCTTTTGATATTGAATCATTTACTAATGCTTCTGAACTAGGATTTGATGTAACTACGTCAAGGTTTACAGCTTCTTTTGATAATCAAATTTATAATATAAGTGGAGTTTTCAAATTTAGTTATTCAGGGTGGACTTCTGGACAACTTGGTGTTTTAGGGTGGGAAAAGTTTGATAATTTAGGAGTAGCGACAGGTTATTTTCCGATTAATAACCAACTATTTTCAAACCAAACTTCTTTTGGAAATATAGCTAGTAGTTTTAATGGAACAGTTGTATTGAATACAGGAGAAAGTTTAAGACCTTCATTTTATAAACTTGATGCAGGGGTTACATTAACTCAATTAACAACTCAACAATTATCAGCATTTGCATCTAATGGAGCTACGGTTATAACAGGAACATCAGACATAACTAGCGAAATTTTATTAGAAAATCTAAGAGGAGAATTAGGGCAATGGGATTTTTTAAAAGGAATTATGACTATGTTTAATTTAGTCAGTATGGTAGATGAGGACGATCCAAGTAATATTTTGATAGAACCTTATGCAGATGTATTTATAAAAAATACAACAGGTACTAATTTAGCTTCAAGAAGTATTCAGCATGACTGGACTACTAAGGTAGATATTTCTCAAATGGAATTAATGCCTTTAACAGATTTGAACAGAAAGACAACTTTTAAATTTGTTGAAGATAATGATGACTATGCTTTTAATGTTTATAAAAATTCTACAAGTGGACATCTGTACGGAAGCAAAGTATTTACGGCTGTAACATCAGCACAAGGCCTTCCTACTCTGTTGGTGGGAGAAAAAGAAATAATACCAGAGCCATTTGCGGCTACTGTGTCAAGACCTCTATTTAACCAATTTTCTACTTTTGTAACTCCTTCAATCTATGCTATGACTGATGATGGAACTGGAGAAGGGTTTGACAACTCACCAAGAATATTTTATGACAATGGGCAAAAAAGTACAGGTGCTTCTTATTATATACCTGCACAGAATGACTTAGTTAGTGAGAATCAGCCTAACTTTTTACAATTTAGTCATTTATCTACAGTCCCTAGTATATCAACTACTACTAGGGATTTTGTATTTCAAAGTGAACAACTATTTCCAGGAGTAGGAAACGCACCAACAGACAATTTATATTCTACATATTGGCAACCTTATTTTAATGAACTATATAATCCAGACACTAGAATCATGACTCTAAAGGTAAACCTTACTCCTGCAGACATTAATACATTCAAATTTAACGACACCATATTCATCAAGAACAGAATATTTAGATGTAACAAAATAGAATACAAACCCAACAGCTTAGCAACAGTTGAATTTATACTTTTACCATAATGGATTTTTTAACAGGATATACTTTAAAACCCTACGAAATTAACACTCTAGGTCAGGTGCTTTTTACTGATGGCACTACTAATGGCTTAATGGCTAATCAAGTTACCTGTGAAGCCTATGGGTACACTTATGATAAGTCTACTGGAACTTGTAGATCTTTTAGATTCAATACAAACTTAAATAGAAACATAGCTAATATAAACAATAAGAATAACGGTACTGGAAACACTACTGAATTAGGTTCTAATACTATTCAGATAAATGGAGCTAACAATACTACTAGAGGTTTTAATAATAACTGTTTTATTAATGGTAGTCTTAATGAAATAGCAAATGGTGTTAATAATGCTTCTGTCTTAGGTGGAACTTATGGAAAGGCTATTAGGAATAGTGAAATCGTTATTGGTGGTGGTGTGTTATCAGGTGTAAGTCAAACATCTACTCTACAGCTTGGTGGAACTACAACAGATGCAACAGCTACTAAACTGACTATCCAATCTGATGGAAGTTCTTTTGTAGAGGTGCAAAACAATTCTATATTTGGATTTGAAATTAAAGTAATAGCATTATGCTCAGGGGGAACATCAGGAGTGGCAGGAGATTATGTTTCTTTAGAATTGAAAGGAGCAATACAAGTAGATGATGGGTACAATTTAGTTATTTCGCAAAGCTCTACTACAATAGCAAGTATAGGAGCAACAGGTACAGCACAGGTAATAGCAGCAGGAATAGATCCTTATATAACAATAGAAGTAACTGGTGCTGCAAATAGAAATTTAGAGTGGCTTGCAAGCATACAAATAACAGAAAAGAAATTAAGAACAGGAACTTTTTAAAATAAAGATTATGGCAAAGACGGAGACATTAAATTTAGAAGTCAAATCAAACATAAAATCAGTAACCAAAGATACTGATAAAATGGCAGACAGCCTTGATGATGTAAACAAGGAAGCAAAAGAAAGTATTGGTAACTTTACTTTGATGGGAGTTTCCTTGAATGGTGTTAAGTCTGCTTTCGGTAAAGTTATACCAATGGCAAAAGCTATGTTCGGTAGTCTCAAGGCAGGGCTTATATCAACAGGTATCGGTGCATTTATAGTAGCTATTGGTTCGTTAGTGACTTGGTTTACAAGAACTAAAAAAGGAGCAGAAGTATTAGAAACAGCATTCAAGACAGTAGGCTCAGCTATTAGTGTAGTGTTAGATAGGATAGGGGGGCTTGGAGAAGCTATTACTTTATTCTTTCAAGGAAAATGGGCAGAAGCAGCAGCAGCAGCAAAAGCAGCTATTAGTGGTATTGCTGCTGAAATTGTAGAAGAAACAGCAGCAATGATAGCTTTAACACAAGCAAGTCAAAAATTAGCAGATGCACAAAGAGAATTAAATGTAGAAACAGCGCAAGCAGTAGCAGATATTGAAAAGTTGAAATTAGCTGCTGAAGATATTACAAAAAGTTATGTAGAAAGAGAGAAAGCGGCAGTATCAGCGTTTGCAAAAGAAACTGAATTAGAAAATAAAAGAATTAAATTAGCAGAAGAAGCTGTAGCACTAGAAGTCGAAAGACATAAAATGTTGGGACCAGATGGAGTTATGGCTGCAGATTTAGATGCTTTAGCTGAACTGGAAATCAACTTAGCAAATATAAGACAAGAAAGTGCAGGGAGACAGATTAGCTTACAGAACTTTTTAAATGGACTTAGAGAAACGGAGAAGGCTGAGATACAAGCAGATAAAGATGCAAAACAAGCTTCTGATGATGCAGAATGGGATGCAATGATTGCTAGAAATGATAAGTGGAATGAAGAAAAGCAAAAACAAAGAGATAAAGACTTAGCAGGAGAAGAAGAACTAGCAGCTAACATAGAAGCAGTTAAAGAGAAAATGCTTGCCAATAGTATTGCCTTTCTTACTAGCAATTTAGAAGCTCAAGGAAATAGAATAGAAGCAGAATACAATAAAGAAATAGAATTAGCTGAAGCCAATGCAAAATCTACTGAAGATATTGAAGAAAAGTATGAAGGAAAAAGAGCGCAATTAGCAGAAAAACAAAAGAAACTAAAAATCGGTTTAGCTACTATTGACATGTTTCAATCTGTAATAGCTGCATATAATCAAGGAATGGGTGTTCCTCCACCAGCAGGATTAGTTATCGGACCTGCTTCAGCAGCATTAGCTCTAGCGGCAGGAATGGCTAATATCAACTCTATTATGCAAACAGATGTTGGTGGTGGTGGTGGTGGTGGTGTTGGTGGTATTGGAGGTGTTGGTGCAGTAGCGACCCCTCCTGCACCTCAAATGATGTCAGGGTCTTTTGACTTAACAGGTGGTCAAGCTGTAGAACCAACTAGGGCTTACGTTGTTAGTGATGACATCACGTCAAGTCAAAATGGTTTAGAAATTATAAGACGTAGAGCTACAATCTAAAAATCAAATAAAACTTAAACTAATCTCTTATATTATATACCAAAGACTATTATTATGCCGTGTAAAGAATGTTCTGAAGGAAACTATAAATGGGGAGAAACAGGAGAGTGTGAATATGCTACTCTACAAGATTGTGAAGATGCAAACGCCTCTTATGAAGAAATGAAGACCACTTCTATTGTTGAATTGGTAATCGATGAAGACTCACAAGAGCTGGCAATAGATGCTATTAGTTTAGTGTCTGCTCCAGCAATCGAACAGGACTTTGTTTTCTTTGGTAAAGAGAAAAACAACTTGACCTTTGCTAAAGTAGATGAGGACAAAAGAATGTTAATCTCGCCAGCCCTTATCCCCGATAAGCAAATATTCAGGCATAATCCCAATACGCAAGAAGATTATTATGTTTATTTTTCAAAATCGACAGTTCGTAAAGCAAGTGAACTTTATTTAAAAAACAACAATCACCATAAAGCAACTGAGGAGCATTCAGAAAGAGTATCAGGAGTTTTAACTGTAGAGTCTTGGATAATTGACGACCCTAAAATGGATAAGAGTACGCTGTACGGATTCTCACTTCCTAAAGGAACTTGGATGGTTGCTATGCGTATCGACAATGAAGATCTCTGGAATAAGATTAAAGGCGGTTCATTAAAGGGACTTTCAATCGAAGGCTACTTTGCCGATAAGATGGAAAAGATGTCAGATGCAACTCCAACAGACCAAGAAATATTAGAAGCATTAAATGAGATAATAAATGAAAATCAAATAAAGAACAGTTAGTTCTCTTATATTATACACACTCACTATAAAAAATTTAACAATGGATTTAAAAAAGCAAATATTAGTAGCACTTGGTCTTGATAAAGGCGAAGAAATTTCTCTCGCTTGGCAGTCAAAACTAGAAGATGGTACTATCGTTGTATCTACAGCAGAAACTTTAGAAGCAGGCGTGGACGCAAGCGTTCTTACAGAGGACGGAACGACAATACCTTTACCGATTGGAACGTACAAGACTGAGGACGGATTAACTTTCAGAATTGAAGAAGAAGGAGTAGTTGCTGAGGTAATGGAAAGCGAAACGGAAGAAAAAGAAGAAGCATCTGAAGAAGTTGAAGCTACTGAAGAATTAGCTGTAGTTGAAGACTGGGAAGGAATGGAAAAGCGTATTCAGAACTTAGAGGACGCTGTCGCTGATCTTAAAAGGTCTAAAGAAGGTGGTGATGATGATGTTGAAGAAATGACTGAAGAAGCTCCTACTACAAACCCTAAGTCTATCAAGACTACAGAAGTAAAAGAATTTTCAGTTGAAGAATTAAAAGCAGAAAATGAAAAACTTAAAACGGAATTAGCAGAATCACCTGCTGAAGCTCCTTTAAATACAAACAAATTTAGCTCAGAAAGACCTATTCCTACACCACAAGATTTCAGAAGAATGACTAAGCAGGAAAAGTTCTTATACGAACTATACAAATAAAATAATAATTTAAAAAACAAAAAAAATGGCGTTTACTACGACTTCAAACTTTGCAGGGAAAGCCGCTGGATTTTACATCAGCGCTGCATTAAAAGCTTCAAACTCGTTAGATTACTTAACTATGATAGAAAATATCAAATATAAATCTAACATACAGGCAATGAATAATACTGTCTCAGCAGTTGCAGACGCAACGTGCGACTTTACAGGAGCAGGAACACTTGCTTTAACCGAAAAGGTATTAGAACCGAAGAACCTACAAATTAACCTTGACCTTTGCAAGTCTACATTACTTGACTCATGGGAAGCGTTACAAATGAGAGCAGGTGCAGGCGCACCACCTCCAGCATCTTTTGATGACTATGTAATTTCTTATATGGGTGAGATTATAGCACAAGCAACTGAAGATTCTATTTGGACAGGAACTAATGTTGCAGGTGAATTCAATGGCTTCTTAGGAGCTGTAACAGGTTTACTTTTACCAGCAGTTGATGCAACAGTAGTACAAGATGCAGCAGCAGGGGCTTATACAGCAGCAACAATTATTGGAGAGCTTCAAGGAGCAGTAGCATCTATACCTACAACTACTTTAGGTAAAGAGGACTTACATATTTATATGAGTCAAAGAACTTACCAATACTATATTTCAGCAGTATCTACTTTAGGATATGTTAATGCTTACAATATGAATGGAGACTACGTACCAATGTTTGAAGGCTATAAAATTGCACCTTGCAACGGAATGGCAGAAAATGAATTAGTAATAGCTCAAAAATCAAACTTATTTTTCGGAACCGATTTAATTTCGGACGCTACTCGTATTACTTTGATGGATATGGCTGCTCTCGATGGGTCGGATAATATGCGTTTAGTCGCTAGATACTCAGCAGGTGTTCAAACTGGAACTGGAGCTGATATTGTAAGACAATCATAATAACACAAAGAAGGGAGTGTAAAAGCTCCCTACTTTTTAACTTTTTAAAAATAAAATAATATGGCTTGCGTATCATTAGTAAAAGGACGTGGATTAGACTGTAATCGAATATCGGGGGGCGTGAAATACGTTTACTTCGGTGTTTATGACCAGTTTACTGCCCCTACAAACGGAACAGGAATTGTAATTGCTTCATCTGAAGTAACAGATATAGAAATGGGTACTAATACTCTTTATAGATATGCTGTTCCTAGAGGAAGTACAAACTGTCTTGAAACTATTACAGGAAACACAGAAAACGGCAGCTTGTTTTACAACCCAGGAGTTACTATGGTTCTTAACAAACTTACCAAGGAAGATCAGAACGAGATTAAAGCATTAGGCCAGAATCAACTGGTTATTTTCTGTCAGTTAAATGCTCAGTTAGCAAATGGACACGATATAATTACTTGTATGGGTGTTCAGAATGCTATGTCATTAAATGCAGGTACGGCTGAATCTGGAAGTGCTTTCGGGGACAGAAACGGTTACACCCTTACATGGGATGGAATGGAGGCAAATCCGTTCAGTATGGTTGCAGATTATACGACAGTCCCGTTTGACAATACAGCATTTACAATGGGAACAATCGTTACATCTTAATTAGTAGTTTTCATATATTCTTTGATTAGGGCAGCTTTTAGCTGCTCTTTTCTTTGATAAGCAAATAAATAAAGACTTTTTCTCTTATATAGTAGATGATACAAGCAACCTATAAAACTGACTTTGACGCATTTATTTCTACGGAAGAAAATAGGATAAATGTAAGTGTTGTAAAAACTAGAATAAGGTTTTTAGTAAAATTCTCTAATAACCTGAGCGGTGAAGTTTTTTATTGTTATCCTAATATTAATAGTGGTGCTGCAATAGAAAGCAGATATACTGAAATGAAGTTTAAATATGATGCTACGCCTGTTAGATATACTGGTGAAGTTGCTTTGATTCCAGCAGGTTATTACAAATACGAAGTGTATGAAGTAAGCTGGGTTAATGAAGTTCCAAGTGGTGGTGGAGGTCCTGGTATTGTGCCTGAATCGGCATATCCTAACTGGCCAGCAACAGAAATAGATGTATTAATTCCTGCGAGTGATGATAATGGAATAGTACAAGGGCTTGTAGATATTGGACAGCTCTATTTAGCAGAAGATGTTAAAACTGGACAAGAAGTACAATACATTCAAAGTGCAAAAAGAGTGCAGACATTAACTATTCACTTTGGTGGGGCAGCATATACAACTGCTCCAACTATTACGATAGACGCATCTGCAACTGGTCATGTAGCTACAGCAACTTGTACTATTTCGGGGGGTGCAGTTAATAGTGTAACAATTACCTATGCAGGAAGTGGTTATATAACAAATCCTGGAGTAGTGCTTTCTGGTGGTGGCTCTACTACTCCAGCCAGTATTACGGCAGACATAAATGAAGAAAACTATATATATACCTCATAAAAAATAAAAAATAAAAAAATAAAAAAATGGCAATAGAAAATGTACAACAGCTCTTGACTGAGCAAATGGGAAAAAATAGATGTGATGTAGTAACGACTACAGCTATGTCGGGTAAAGATTATTACTGCGCACATTTTCCAATAGAATCAGTAGTAACAGTTATGACTGCTGCAAATGTAACAGCAGCAGCAGGTTCTGATGTGCTAGATTTGGTGCAAACTTACCCAGCAGGAACAACTATATTCTTAAATATCAATTCTATAACAATGACTAGCGGCTTAGCTTTATGTTATTATGAACAACCTATATAATGTTAGCTCTTAAACAGTCTTTGAGTTTACCATCATTAAAACCGATAGGTGAATATGTCCCCCCTAATATAGATAATTTGATAGCGTGGTATAAAAACCAGGCAGGGCTTACTTTCATAGACCCTGTTCCACCAGTGCTAGTTCCAACTGTTTCTGTTTGGGAAGATAGCTCTAATAACAGTCATGATATGGTACAAGCTACAGCTTCAGAGCAACCTACCTATGTAGCAGGGGCATTAACTTTTGTAAGTGCTAACCAACAAAACCTACAAACAACCTCACAAATATCATTATCAGGGGATTTCACAATAGGGCTTAGGATATATCCATCTGTTGTAAACGCAGGAACTTTTTTAGCAGATAACACAACAGGAGGCGAGTTGTTTAAATATACTTCAAGTACAAGAATATCACTCAAGATAGATGCTTCATCTGCTACAGCTTTAGACTTAGACGAAGGAACGTTTGGTGATGATTACTTAATTATAACGAGATCTTCTAATGTCTTAACTTTATGGAAAAATGGAGTAGCGCAAACAGGAACAACCCCAACACTTGCAGGAACGGCTGATATTGATGCCATAGGGATAAGAAGAACTGACACTGACCCTTTTGATGGAACAATAGAAGAAATACTAATATACGACATCTCCACTGCTGACTTAATAGCGAAACTAAATACTAGACTTGCGTCTTTATAAACTATGGAAAATATACTTTCAATAAATTTAAGCACAACAACAGCTCCAGTAGTATCTGAATCACGTTCAAAACATTGGGTAGACTACGGAACTGAGGACTGGGCAAATTTATACCCTCAGTTCTTAATTGACCTTTACTACAACAGCTCGACACAAGCGGCGATAATCAACGCTACAGCAGAGATGATTGCTGGTGAGAACATAGTCATTGAAGATGAAGAAGAAAGAGATTTGGAAGCAGTTGTTAAATTAAAGAAATTCTTTAATTCAGCTAACAGTAGTGAAACACTACAAGAAGTAATCAAAAAAATATCTTTTGACTTTAAGCTACAGGGAGCGTTTGCCTTGAACGTAGTATGGAGTCAAGACAGGACTCAAATCGCTGAAATCTACCATATCGGAGTAGACAAGATTAGAGCAGAAAAACCAAACGAACTAGGAAAAGTTGAAGGCTATTATGTTTCAGCAGATTGGTCAAATACAAGAGCAAACAAACCTTATAGAGTTCCTGCCTTTAATACTAATGATAGGACTTCACCTAATCAAATACTTTATACAGGGCTTTACAGTCCTAATATGAACGCATACCATACGCCTGATTACGTTGCTGCAAATAACTGGGCGTTGGTCGATCAGCGAGTTGCGGAATTTCACCTTAATAATATCTCGGCAGGATTCTCGGGGTCGTTCCTAATATCCTTTGCGAATGGAGTGCCGACACAGGAGGAGCGTTTTCAAATAGAACAAAGTTTAGCGGCTAAATTCACGGGCGCTGACAACGCAGGGAAATTCATATTAACGTTCTCAGACGATAAGACAAGAACCCCTGAGATAACAGCTATAAGTCCTTCAGATCTCGATAAACAGTACCTTGCACTCCAAGAGCTTTTGGTTCAAAACATTTTAACAGGGCATCGTGTGACGAGTCCGATTTTAATGGGAATTAAGAGTGATAGTGGTTTGGGAAACAATGCAGACGAATTGAACTCGGCAGCGAATTTCTACAGCAATACGGTGGTCAAGCCATTTCAAGAGCATATCTTGAAAGTCCTTAAAAAAATCTTTACAGTAAACAATATGGATATGCCTGTAAGATTTGAGCAACTTAAACCAATAACGACAAGATTTACGAATCAAGACTTGGCGGCTGTAATGACACAGGATGAGATACGTGAGGAGCTCGGATTAGCACCTCTAAAGGAAGATGTAGTAGTTGATGAGGACTTTACTAAGATGACTGAATATACGGCCTTAGATGCGTTCATTGATGAGTGTGGTGAAGATATGCCTGAAGATTGGGAATTAGTAGAAGAAGAAATTGTAGATGGAGAGCATCAAGATTTTGACTTTGAAGAAGTTTTAAATAAACTAGTGGATGAAAAGATTGAGTTAGCTTCAACTGGTACAGCTATTCCAAGTCGTAAGTCAGAACAAGATGGTGTATCTAAAAAGACTGGTGATTACTTTAGAGTTCGTTATGTTTATGAAAAAGATGGTTTTCTAAATAATAGGTCAGGAACTAGAAGAAAGTTTTGCCAACAAATGATGGGTGCAAATAAACTTTACAGAAAGGAGGACATAATTAATATGACTACAAAAGCAGTTAATCCAGGCTTTGGTAAAGGTGGAGCTGATACTTATTCGATCTGGCTCTACAAGGGTGGACCTCAATGTTTCCATTTTTGGACTAGAAGAATTTTTAAAACTACAACAGGAGAATCAAAAACTACTAAAATAGAAGATGCTGATTTAATAGGCTATACTAAGGCTAGGTCAGAAGGATTTACTGCTAAAAGAAACGACAAGCTAGTAGCAATACCACCAAGACGAATGAAAAATAACGGATATATAAAAGCAAGATAACTATGGCATACGTATTATTTATATCAGAAGAACGACTTAAGGACTCTACGACAATCGGTCTTAATGTCGATACCAGTCTATTACTCCCGTATGTGAAGCAATCGCAAAAGCTGTATTGCGAGACTAAGCTAGGGACAGACTTAAACCAGAAATTGAAAGACTTAATTGTAGCAGGAACAGTAAACAATCCAGGTAATGAGGCTTATGCAACTTTGCTTAACGACTACATAGCAGAAATGCTCCCATCGTTCGCCCTGTATATGGCACTCCCTTTTTTACGCTTCAAAATTGAGAATGGTAACATCTACTCAAAGACTTCGGAAACTGGAAATGCTTTATCTACGGAAGAAGCACAACATCTTAGAAATGAGGTTTTAAATACTGCCGAGTATTATATGGAACGAATGATAGACTACATAAGAAACAATACGGCTAGTTTCCCTGAATACGCTACCAACACGGGAGCTGATGTGCGGCCAGATATTAATTCCTATTATTCCAACATGAATCTTGAAAGACCAAGACAAGGAACTAAACTGACATTAAGGAACTTCTTAAATGCAGGTATTTAATGAAAAAGACTTATAAAGTAAAAGAAAAAAATAAAACTAAATTAAAAGCATACTTAAAAGATGGCACTAAAAGAATTAGCAAAGGAAGTAGGGGATGTAGTGATATTAAATACGACAATATTAAGCGTAGCGACCTTCACTAATATAGAGGTAATATTAAAGATAATATTGTTGTTAGTATCAATTATCTATACAGCCGACAAGTGGTGGCATCATAAAAAGAATAGGTAATGGATGTGCCAACTAATAAGAAGCGAAAGCTAAATTCAAAAAATCCAAAGTATCAAAAGAAAAATACAGATGATCTTAAAGTTCGTAAAGAATTTGTTTCAGAAGTTAAGGGGGTTAAAATTTACAAAGTCTACCACCTCTAGTTTGGCTTCTATAAATCTTCTTATCATAAGGGATATGTTTAGTGATAAGAGTACATTAGGTGAATTATTCTTAAACGGGGAGAGAATGTGCGATACTTTAGAACTTCCTTATAAAGACAATCAAAGAAATATAAGTTGCATTCCAGCAGGAGAATACAAAGTAAGACTTAGATACCCAAGAGAATCAGCTACCAGGGATTACCTCCACTTGCTTATACAAGATGTTCCTAATAGGGATTTTATACTCATACATATAGGGAATTACCCATCATCAACTCAAGGATGTGTGCTGGTGGGCTTAGGAAGCGAACAGGATGTTGTTCATAACTCAAGATTGGCTATGGAGTTGTTAGTCAAGGAAATACTTAATTTAGGCGGCACAAATATTAATTTAATAATCAAAAATAAATAACTATGAAAAAATGGATAATCCTTCAGACGATAAAACGCATGGCATCAAGTCGTAAATTTATCTACACAGCTATTGGGTGTTTAGCAACCCTAATGAGTGATCAGTTAGGCTTGAACCCTGACGAAGTAAAAAACATACTTTTAAGTATTGCAGCACTTGTATTAGGGCAAGGGATTGCGGATGCTAAAAAGTAATAGATACAGATTAAAACCCCACGAGGTAGCTGCCTTACAGAAATTGCGAGAAACTGAAACTAGGAATATCTTAGTCATTGGAGATTTGCACGAACCGTTCTGTTTAGATGGCTACCTTGATTGGTGTTTAGAGCAGTACGAAACCTTTAACTGTAATCAGGTAATCTTTATTGGCGACATACTTGATAATCATGCGTTTAGCTATCACGAGCCAGACCCTGATGGAATGTCAGCAGGGTTAGAGCTTGAAAAGACTATTGAAAAAGTAGCTAAATGGTACAAGGCTTTTGAATATGCAGATGTTTGCATTGGCAACCATGACCGCCTTGCCGCAAGAAAGAGCTTTTCAGGTGGCATTCCTAAAGCATGGATTAAGTCTTATAATGAAGTTCTAGGAACTCCTAACTGGAATTGGGTAGAATCAGTAGTATATGATGATGTGCTTTACGAACATGGAGAAGGAGGACAGGCAGCAGCTAAGTCTAAGAACAACCTGATGTCCTCAGTCTGTGGTCATACTCATACTTTAGCTTATGTACAATGGTTCTGTGGAAAGAAGTATAGAGTATTTGGAATGCAGGTCGGATGCGGAGTGGACTGTACGACTTACGCAGCAGCTTACGCCAAGAACTTTAAGAAGCAGTCAATCGGTTGCTCAGTCGTTTTGAATAACGGAACGCTTCCGATTAATCTATTAATGCCTTTGTAATGGAAGAAAACATTGGATTAAGAATAACTCTAATATATATCCTTATTCTAATAGGCATCTTGCTGCTTGTTTTACACCCCCCCCTTTAGCCGTTTTAGGCACTTTCTTTTCTTTTTGACCCATATATACTAGACAGCACCTAAAGTCTTTCCTAGATACAAACTCTTAAATTGTTAATAACTTAGTTTATAATTGTGTTTATATCATTTATTTTTTATATCTTTGTACCATAATTAATTTAAAAAGAATAAGAAATGAAAAATGAATTTAGAGTAATCAACAGAACAACAAGGGAAGAACAAGTCTTTAACTCAGATGAATTAAAGAGATTCTTTTACTGTGAGTATGACCCACAGACACAGAAAGTAAAATACAATAATAAGTATAACGACTATGCTGTTAGCCAAATAAAAAAACCTATTGAATCTTGGGTAGAAGTATTAGGCTTTAGTTGTTTAGGTTTGGCATTAATTATTTTAGTAACCGAAATTGTAATGTCATGGATATAAGAGACGCTGAATATCAAGAATGGTTTAATGCACCTCAGACTGACCATTGGTCAAAAGAACCATTAGACAATAAAAAAGTACTATGTGAATATTGGGTTTTAAAAAATGAGCCAAGTGTCAAAGTCATTGGTACTGAATTACAATGCTACAATCTATTTTCTAAGATGCTTAAAGAAGAAGGGTGGCAAATTAACTTTGATTATCAAGAAGACCTACTAACTGAATATGCAGAAGCGTATGAGGACAATAACAAGAAACCTTTAATAATAAATTTAAAATAATGGATAAAGAAATGAATGAAGAACATAGAAAAATGTTAGCAGATAAACTTATGGAAATGCCTGAGTTAGAACAGGATAAACTGATACACAAAAGCATGAATGATATTAATACATTCCAAGCACACGAGAACGAAGTATATTTAAGAGGTACAGATGAGTATGGAAAAGACTTTCAAATCTGTTTTGACTCTTATAACTTTTTAGAATGGATCGATACAGAACATTTAAAGTATATTAAAAAACAATTAATTAAATATATCAAAACAAAATAAGTTAATAAGTTTGTTTATATTTGCAAACAGGGAAAGCCGATGCCCTTTTAAGTAGGCACAAAAAAAAGAATATATGAAAACAGAAAAGATTAAAGAAAAGTACAATCATTACGGATTAGAAAAAGAAGATATTTTTAAACATCAACATTTTTTAATCATAACACGCTCAGGGATTGACAAAATCCAAGCTTTGGAAAACATCCTTATTACTTATGAAGTAATAAAATGCGAAAAAGACTTTTGTGTTGTTAAAGCAAAAGCATACAAAGAATCAGGAGAAACGACAATACAGACATTTGGCTCTGCTTTAAAAGGAGAAGGCTTTAAGGATGGTAATTGTAATACCTGGTACGTAATGGAAATGGCAGAGAAAAGAGCTATGAGCCGTGCAGTCCTAAAGCTAACAGGCTTCTATGAACTAGGAGTGTTTGGGGAAGATGAAAGTGAATCATTTAAAAAAAGTAATAACTAAATAAATAAATAAAATGGAAGTAACAGGTAAATTAGTAAAGATACTTGACCTAGAACAAGGTACAAGTAAATCAGGAAAGGATTGGCAAAAGCAATCTATTGTAATAGATAATGGAAATGAATTTAATAACTTAACAGCAGTAAGTGCTTTTGGAAACAAGAATGTAGAACAACTAGGCAGGCTAGAACTAGGAATGGATGTAGCAATTCTTTGTAATGTTTATTCAAGAGAATATCAAGGCAAGTATTATCATAACATTGATGGCTACCACTTTACAGACCAGTCTGCAAGAGTTGCTCATGAAGCAGAAGAAAACTCACCGTTCTAATGACTGAAGAAAATAACTTAAAAAACCTTTGCGACCTCACTACTAGCGTGTTGGGGTTTGCAAAAGGTTCTCTTGCTACTAAGAGTAGAAAAAGACCCTTACAAGTAGCTAGAGCGATTGTAGGGTATATAGCTAGAACTGAAGAAGATATACACAGGACAGTTATTGGCAAGGTTTTAAATAGAGATAGAAGTCTTATCTACCATTATGAACACACCCACAAAGGTAACTATTCAACTTGTGCTATATATAGAAACACTTTTAATCTAATCTACAAAGCCTACAAAGATCTTGGAGGGGAAAAAGATTTTTTCTTAAATGGTAATTTCATGAAAACTCATTTACTTAAAAATGGAGTTAAAGAAACGTTAGATTTTAATGTTGTGCTAGAGGTAAAAAGTGGTAGAGCTGTATGTAAAATAAAAACTTCATTCTTTGACTTCTCTAATCAATTAGAAAATGTTAAGTTTGCCATGAAAGATTATCACTTTACAGTAAATATTATTTAATGGAGAAACCAAACTATTACGCAGTTATACCAGCAGAGGTTAGATACAACAAAAAGCTAACACCAAATGCTAAATTGCTTTATGCAGAAATAACAGCCCTATGTAATATGAATGGTAAATGCACAGCTTCAACTCAATACTTTTGTAAGCTCTATGAAGTTAGTAGAGGATCAATTCAGAATTGGTTAAAGATGCTAGATGATAATGGGTATATTGAAAGGACTGTTATTTTTAGACAAGGTAGTAAAGAAATAATGTCAAGGTATATTAAATTAAAAGACAAGGGTAGTCTAAAAAACTATACAGATAATACTAATATAAATATAACTAATACTAATCTTACAGATAGTAATAGCATACGTTTTAAAAAACCAACTTTAGATGAAGTTAAAAATTATTGTATCTTACGAAAAAATAATATAGATGCA
>Ga0209337_1000635_pt1 | contig 28241 bp, 48 predicted proteins | sample LinPmetageLP53_FD_184044 | JGI IMG/M metagenome (GOLD analysis project Ga0209337, IMG submission 184044) | Marine viral communities from the Pacific Ocean - LP-53 (SPAdes) (version 2) | ecosystem: Environmental > Aquatic > Marine > Oceanic | place: Pacific Ocean | collected 2010-02-08 | reverse complement strand
CTCTGTCTTTAAGAAGTTTTTGGTTTCTTGCAACAATATTTTCGTTGTCCCTTAACTCTTTTATAATTGTGTCAGACTGTTGCAAAACATCGTTTAAATCGTCAATAATACCTAACTCTACTTTTTGGGTTGTTAGTTCTGTTTTGTCTTGTAGCTTTTGCGCTTTGTTTAAGTGTTTTATTACTCTTTTGTAATTACTCATTTTTTATATATTTATTTATTATACGTTTCCTACACCTTGCGCCCTTAAGCTTCCATCACAGCATTTGGTTTTATAAGTGTTATCTTCACACAAACAACCGCCTCTGCTACTCCCCTTAGGACTTGTTTTACTTGGTGTTATAAATCTTTTAAATAGTTTTCTCATTGTATCAATGCATTAAGCGTTAAAACAAGCTATAAAGTTGGTTTATTTTACCTATTAGTTTTCTTGCTTCCTTAACGCCCTCTTTACTTGAAGCAATTTTATTTTTAAATGTGTTAGGTAAATCAACCCCTAAATCTTTTGCGGAATTTAAAGCATTTTCGCCTATTTTTATTGCCTTTTCATAATCATTAATTAGATTTTTGTATTTGCTTTCGCCTTTTGATAAAGAGTTTATTAACGCAACTCCAATTTGTGCATCTTCGTCTATTGCTTTATTAAATATTTTTTCGAAATCATCTACTAAAGACAACTCCACTTTTTTAGGCTCTTGCTTTGCTAAATACTTGTTTATTAATTTTAATGCTTTTTCTTTACTCATTTTATTTATTATTTAGTTTTTGATACATTTACCATCTTTTTTCTTGTAACCCTTTGGGCACTTGTCGTACATTTCTACGCTATGCTGTTCGCAAGGCATAAACCAAGTCTTACCCTCGTAATCGTGTGTATGTATTCCCTCACATCCTAAATCGTTAGACATCTCTTTAGCTTTTTGTTCTGTTGAGTATGCAAGTCTATCATCTATAATAGCAAAATCTTCGTTTACTGTCATAGAAGCAAGGCTTAAGTTTTCTAACTCTTTCAACTTACTACCTGCCCATCTTAAACCAGCTTTACCACCCCATAGTAAATAAGAGATAGTACCACAAGCTTTAGAATCCCCTTCGTCATAATACTCTTCAGCTCTTGACAAATAGCTAAACATTCTTTTTATAGTTTCTTTGCTTATTGGTTTTCCTTGTGCTAATTGCTGGGCTCTTACCTTACCGACTTGAGTAGCACATTTATTGTCTACTTTCTCGTTAAGCTCTAAACCTCTTTTAGCATTATTCTTAACACCACTAGGGTAGTCTGAGTAGCTTTCTAACTCTATATCTTTATTTTTTAAGATAGCTGTTACTTGGCTTAGTAAATACTCTGCTTCGGCTTCTTCAATCTTAGCAAGTTCGTCTTTAATACTTTCTTTAGGTCTTTCCATTTTATCCGCAAAGTATCCCTCAATACTAAAGCCCTTTACCTTGCCAGTTTTTACAAACTCATTCCAGATTTTATCGTTGTTTACTTTTACAGCACCTACCCAAGTACCTAAGGGCAAATCCATTCCATACTTTACACTTTTATCGTGTACCTTATCTTCTACTATCCAGCTTTCTACTAAACTAAGTCCGTTTAATTCGTATTGGTGCTCTAGGGTTGAGTTGTTTTGTTTACCTTGCATTAAGTACATTTGCGAGGCTTTTAAGACAGTATCTTTTGAGAAATATATATAATACTCATCTTCTCCGTTACGTCTGTATATGGGCTTATTTGGTATAAGTAGCGCACCCATAAGTATTCGCTTTTCTTTGTCAACCTCTGCAAGTTTAAACTCTTGAGATTTAAGGGCAATAAAATCTTCTTCTATTGCTGGGTTTTCCACTACGCTAATAGCTTCAATCCCTATTTCTTGCTCTTCGTCTAAAATCAGTTCTACTATTCGCATATTATTATATAAAGATTTTTAATTTATTTTGTAATTACCCAATCGTTGCGCCCTCAACAATATTGTTTTGTAAACTTTGGGCGGTTGTTACATCATTTGACACTACAAAAGCCTGGACTGGTTGTTGTGTCTGCCCACCTATTACCTCAGCTAATTGGTTTGTATCACTTGCGCCCACTATATTAAATGCTGGCGCTTGTGGGGCTGAGCCACCACCTCCGCCGCCCCCAGTACTTGCACCTCCAATATTAGAGCTAGGTATTTTAGTGCTTAAAATTGTTTTTACGTTAGTTAAACCAGTAGCAATTATAGCAACAGCAGAAGCAATACCAGCAATACCGCCTTGTGCAATTGCTTTGTTTGCACCTACATAAGTATCAATAGTGGCTGAGGCAACCCCTAAAGCCTTACCAGCAGCAGTACCCTCTCCAGCTATACCAGCTAAAGTACCAATCGCTGAACCAACAGCTTCTGCATTGTCTAACTGTGCGTTTTTAGTAGCATCATCAATCTTCTTTTTAGCAGCGGCATTAGCTTCTGTGTTTGCTAAATCTTCTGCATCAAAACCAGCGTTTAATTCTTTTAATTTAGTTTGAAAGTCATTTGCAGCAATAAGTAGTAGTTCGTTCTTTTGCTCTTCATCTGTTACTTGTCTATCTATTAATTCTTTTTGTTCTAAGTATTGTTGCTGTAATTCTTCTCGTAGTACATCTCTTTCACTTTTACCAATTAAAGCAAGTTCGTTTTGTATATCTTTTTGCTCTCTAAGTAAAGAGTTTGTATTAGTTTGCTGTTCACTTCTAAAACCAGTTATTTGCGCTTCAATAGCTGCTTGTTCGTTTAGGGCTTCTGCGTAGGCTTTTTGCAGTTCTATATTTTCTTTATTTTTAGACAGTTCCGCACCAGCAGCAGCAACTTGAATAGCTGCATTTTCTTTCATTGCTTTTTCTTGCTCATCTAAAACCTTTGCTAAATCTTCGTTAGCTTTTATGCGTTCTTCTATGCTCTTACTTTCGTCATCTCTTATCTGTCTTAGTTGCTCTGCTTGTCTATCAAACTTCTCAATTAAACCTTGATTTTTAACCGCCGCTAACTCTGCTGCCTTTGCTAGCTTTACATTTTTAGAAGCAGCCTTAAATGTTTCTGTTGCATAATTCTTTACAGCATCAGTTGCTTCGCCCACAAACTCAGTAGCCTTGTCAAAAGTATTATTAACTCCAGTTAAAACGTCTATACTTTCTTTACCAGCGTTTTTAACATCTTCTAAAGCACCTTTAAAATCTCCACTAAATACTTTTTTTACTGCACTTGCTAAAAAACCTAGCGTATCTAGATAGCTTTCAAATCTTTCTTGTATATTTCTTTTAAAAGCATCTGCAAAATCAATCAGCGATTGCTTGGGGTCTTCAAAAATAGCCTTAAAAAAATCTACTACTCCGCTTGTATTATTAACAATAAAACCTACAAAATCATTGAAAGCAATACTAAGAGCTTCCATAACTGTATTAAAGCCGTCAGCAACCTTTTGGTTTTGCATAAAAATTTCTGACAGCTTAGCTAAGGCACCAATGACTAAACCAATACCAGCTGCCTTCATAGCAGTTCCGAGACTTTTAAAAGCCTTTGATATTCCACCAACGCCCTTACTTGCAGTTCCAGCACTTTTATCAAGACCGGTTAAACCACTATCTATAGACTTAATACCAGCTAAGGCCTCTTTACTTTCTACGTCTATATTAATTGTTTTTTCTATCGCCATTGTATCTCTTGTTTAAGTGCTTTGTAACCCTCTTTTAGTGTTGTAGGTAGTTTATGTTTTCCTTTTGCTATACGGATAGCCTCAGTTTCTCCGTTTACATATTTTAAACCCTCTAATATTAATTTTATCATTACTCTAACATTAAGTTGTTGTTTCTGTACTATCTGTAAAACCGCTAAAATTATCTGTGCCATATTCTACTTGAACACTTAATTTATAAGTAACACCAGATTCTAAACCAGTGTATTGATATGATGTAGCGGTTTGACTGTTTATTAATTGATTATCTTTAAAAAGCAAATATTTAGTTGCACCGCTTAAAGCAGTCCAGTTTTTGTTAACTGTTGTTGAACTTATTGCGCTTGTTTCAAAATCAACCACTCTAGGCAATGACTCATTTATATTTTTGCCTAAATTCTCTAAACTTGTAAAAACATTAAACAGTTCTAAGTCTGTTTTATTTGTTAATAGGTTTGTTTTTATAGTGTTTATTCTATAGCTTTTATTTGCTATTACAAAAGTGTCGTTAAGATTATAATTAAGCAGTATTCTTAACGGTAAATACGCGGTTACTTTTAGTTTTCTAGCTTGTGAGTCATAAATATTTGATATGTAGTCTATATAGTTATTTTGAAACAGTGAATTTGTTACACTAGCTAAAGTCGTTTCATCCATTTCAGTACCAAAATTTAAAGAGTCGTTTCCGCTAGAATTTAAATTAGAAGGTCTTTTGTAATTGGTTAGTGTTGGGGTTCCAGTACCGCCCCAAACCAATACACCGTTTGGATTTGTGTTTATACAGTACAATAATAAAGGAGCGCCAATTGTCGGCTCTAAGTTACTGTCTAGCAATGAGCCTTGAGTCATATTTGTAAAAACTGACCCATCCTTTAACCTCTCGTACATTATTTTCTCAAAGTCTATTTCTATTTCATAGTTTTCTCCATCAAATTGTTTATTTCCATACGATAAGTTTCCGAAATTATCATCTTGTATAAGGTCAGAGGCTTGAACTAAAAAATATTCTTTACTTTTAAATTTAAAATCAATTTCTTTAAATTGTAACAGTTTACTTATGTTTGATTTATCGACTTCTACATATTCGGTAATATCATAACTGATACCAGAATTATAAAAATCTTGTAAAGACTTAACTACAATAATACCATTTTCTTTATAAGCTGTTAAGTTATATGCTTTAAATAAAGATGTTAAAAAGTCAATAACTTTTATTTGTGGTAATTGCCTATTAATTACAAAAGTGTTTTGTAAAGTTGAAGCTGGAAAATCATAAACAGCGTCTAAAAACCCCACTCCGCCGCCTCCTGGGGTTGGTGTGTATGTAGAAACCGATAAAGATTGCGCACCAATAGTTAAGGTGTTTTCAGATTCAACAGTAAACAAAACATCTGTTGGCGCGCTAGGGTTTGAATTAAAGACTCCTCCAAAATTAAAACTTAAAGTATGGCTGCCAGCTGTATTAAACGTTGCTTGGGCGTAAAGCGTACCACTTGCGCTAGTTATCCTTACTATTACCTCTGTCGGTGCTGAAAGTGTTATTGTATAATCAAAACTATAATAATTAGTTGAGTTAAACGGTCGAACCTCATCATCTGGGGTTGTGGATGAAAGTGTTAAATCGTCATTAAAGCTATTTGTTACTGTAAAAATTCCACCCGACGGCAAAGCATTACTAACAGCACCCGAAGCCCTATGTAATAATAAATAAAGGCTTCTAAAATTTGTATTATTAAAAAAGTCATTGCTAAAAGTAATATTATATTTAGACTCAATAGCATCTATAATCTTACGAACTTTTAAAGCTGGTTTTAAATCCGTATAAATAACCTTATCAGAACCGCTTTGATATTTATTATTAGTGTGTATATTGAAGTGTTTACTGTGCGTTATAAGTGGAAACGCTACATCTAAATCAATAGAGCTTTGAAACTTAGATAAAACAGTTGCATTGTCGTAAGTAAAATTTAAGCTAGGGTCAATAGATAGGGAGCTTAAGTCATCGTCTTGCATCAAGTCCTTAAGTTCTATTACATCCCCAAAGAAAACTACTTTGTAAGAGTAGGCTTTATTATCTTTTAAATCAACAGCGTTTAGTCTTATTTTGCCTTTTCTAAAATCAATTCCGTTTAACTTTATAATTGCATCTGTTTTAAACCTTGCGTCAAAACTGTTTAAAACATCAGAATCCTGGTAATGTTTAAAAAACTTATTATTTTTTTTAGAAGCTGGTAAATTAAACTGCTGAGAAAATGTAGTAAATATTTTTGATATATCCCGAACATCTTGTATGCTGTCAGAAATGCTCAAACTTTCATCTTTAAACAAATCCATTTTAACATACTCACTAAAAACTGCGTAAGTATTTAAAGCAAACATTATATTATTATCTAAAGTCAATTGAGTGTTTGAGTCTACCGCTGTTACTTTAGCTGTTGTATTATTAGATATGTTTTCTATTACATCCCCAATTGAAACAGTACCAATAAAAGAAGCAGAGGAGTTAACAAGTTTGTTTGAAACTGTTGAACTTGCTGTCCCACTCGTAAGGGATTGACTACGGATGTATAACTCAATTATTTGCATCTATCTTATATCGTTAATTGTGTTGTTTGCAAACTCAACATCAATAGTGTAATTTATTATTTTGTCGTTTAATTGTGTTTTAAACGCTAGGCTGCTTGAACTTATGTTTATAGGTAAAGACTTGGAGTCTATTTCTATCCAGCATTCTTCGCTAAGTTCCATTTGCTTAAATACTTCATTATAAGACTCTGGGTAGTAGCCAGTGTTTAAGGTTAACTTTTCGCTGCCTTGATTTGTTAAAATAGTGTCTTGGTGTTTGTTTATTGAGTAACTTATACCAGTTACTGTATTCCTTTTAAAAGACTCTTTTTTAGTTGACAGTGTTTTATTACTTCTTTTAAAAAACCATACGTCTTGAAGTGTACCATATTTATTTATAAACGTTACTTTGTATGGTGTGTATTTGCATTCGCTTTCACTTTTTACATTTAACTTTGTAACCCCTTGTGAACTATCTATATAAATAGTATCAAAGTCAAATAAAGTAAATTCATTTGCAAACTGAGTCAAACAGTCGCTGCCCTCAAAAATACCGCCGTCTTGTATAACTCTGTCTTTAAATTCATCTGAACCATTAACACCGCTTGTAACATATTCTATTTGCGCATTACTATTTGTGCTTGTGCTTATTGCTTTAGTGTAAACTTGCTCTCCGTTTAACTCATAGGTCACTCGAGTTGCTAGTGAAGTGTCTACTGCTATTACTGCTGGAGCATCGTCTAATTTTACAATACTAGTATTTGATTGTAAAAGAGCTGTATTGTTTTGAGGGTTTGCTGCGTCTTCAAAATAACCGTAACCGTTAAAGCCTTTTAAGTTGGTTAAAGCGCTTCTCCTTTGAGCAACCCCATTTATTGTTTCAATAGTTGCAAAATCTACCCACAGAATTTCGGTTGAATAAGCTCCGCTAAATGTTTGGGATATATAATCCTTAACAAGTTCTGATATCTCAAATGTAACTTGATTATTAATTGCAAAACCACTTAGATTATAAGTTGGTGCTGGGGGTCTGCTATTTTGTGTACCCGTATAAATGTATATTTCTATAAGTGTACTGTTTAACCCAGTTACAACCCCATTGCTTATATAGTACGGACTTCTTACATTAATCTTGCTCATTTCTTATTTATGTTTACTTGTATCTGTTTTTCTAATCCTATTGAGTAAGCTTCTAATAATTCATCTGGCAGCCTTTTAAAAGCTGCTTCAAATGGCTTAGTAAAAAACATACTTGGCCTTATTCCTTTTTTATAAATAGACTTAGCAATAGCAAATTTTATTCCTTCTCTTGATGCAAACTTACCGCCCTTACCTCTTGGCGCTAATCCTTTTCTTACTACCCATTTATCAAAAGCCTTGACTGGCGGCATCTTTGATTTGTATGAGTAAGGTGTATTATATTTTTTTTCAGTACCGCTTACACCCCTATCTTGAAACTTTCCGTAATCAGCCATATTAAAGCTCATAGAGGTGGTTCCACTGCTCTGGCTTATATCATAGTCTAAAGAGTTATAAAGTTCCTTAGACGAGTTCTTTTTGCCCTTAGTTAAGTTACTTCGTGATTGTTGTATAACATACTTAGCAAACTTGTTTAACTCATCCCTTAAATACTTATCTGCTAGCATATACTGATGTCGTTATGTATTACAATATCCATAGTGGCAGCAAACCCAGCTAAACGATTATCAAACCGCTCATAAAAAGGCTCTAAGGTTGCATCCCCTTCTAGTTGAAACTTATCGCTATAAAGCGTACCCCTACGCAATACCATTACCAACTTGTTTAATACTGCTAACTGTGTATTAAGCACGTCTTGTTCGTTGTTGTTGCCTCTGAATATATCTTCTGTTTTTTCTTTGCTCTCATCAACAATATCCATTGCCATTACAGTAATATTAAAAGATAATACTTGCTCTTGTGTAGTTACAGAGTTTATAACAATATGACTTAATGGGAAAATACTTTGCTTAGATAAATCAATATCAAAAATATCGCCAGTTGTTACAGTGTTAACATTTACATCGCTTAAGAGCTGTGTCTTAATCGTTTCTGTTAGTTGGTAAAATCCCCTTATTCCTTGTTGGCTCATTATCTATTGAATTTGTTTTTTATTTGTGCTGCTTCTATTTGGTTTTTTTCTTTAGTGTATTCTAAATAGGTTAAGCATTCGTGTAAATTTAGTTTAGTGATATGTTTAAATTTTGTAATATCTCCGTTAGCGATTCCATAGATGGAATTGTACCATCCGTATTTTGCAGTGAAATTAGATGTTGTGCTAAAGCCTTCTCGTTCTTGGAGTCCAAAGAGCTCATCATAACTAGTGACAAGTCCTTGCCTAAAGTGTAAAAAAAAACAATAGCACCAAGAACCGCATCAAGTGGAAAGTTTTTAGCATCTTCACTTGTGTTTGTATCATAATCTTCAATTACATATCTATCTCCTTTTTTTAGTTTTATAGGTCTGTATAAAACATTCATAGCTCTATGTATATTTTCGTTATCCCCTATAAAAGTGTCTAAGTCCATATACTCTCCAAAACTCATATCGTCTAAATCTGGGATAAAGCCATATTGAACCCCATTATAATCAAACCTAGTAATAAGCTGGTGTTCGGTATCAAACATATTATTTAATATTTCGCATATTTCTGAAATATCAGTAGCCTTCATATTTCTAACTACAACCTCTGGAACGTTACAAAATATCTCAATCATTTTTAATTGTATAGCAGTTGTTTGCTGTTGACCTTCTAGTTTTGCAAACTCTTGGTATTGACTTAAAGACAATTCATTTAAAGATGTCGGTATTCTAAGATTTACTTTCATATTCTTTTACTTATTAATATATAAACGTTTTTACTTTTTTTTAGTGAACAATATACTTACCTCTATTTGGGTTTTGCAACTGGTAGCCTACAGCGTATCTAATAGCGTCTATTAAGTGATTCCATTTATCTACTGGAGTATTAGATTTTCTTTCTAGCCAACTATAATTATTTAGTTCTTTAATTAAGTTTGTGCTGTCTGGAGTTACCACTAAGTCATAGTCTTGTAGTAGGCTTATTCCGTATGTAACACTTCCTTGTCCTTTTATGCTTGGTTTTACATTGCATCCCTTTGCTTTTATCTCGCTTAGTAGTCTTGGCTCTGCGCTGTCTCCAATTATTAAACCACCTTTAGAGTGCTTTAAATTAAGCTCAGCTATTTGTGTAGTGGTTAATCTTTGCAAGTAGAAACATTCTTTTAGATATATTGTTTTAGTGCTAGTGTCTATATTACACTCAACCAATGTAGAAGGGTCTGCGGCAAATCCGTAATCTTGACCCCACACACTTACACTACTTCTTTTAAATTCTCCTATGGTCCAGTTATCAAATATAACCCCCTCAGCTTTGTTTAGCCAAGAACCTAACATCTGTTGCTTGTATTTCTCTGGTCTACGTTCACGCATCTGCGATATCTGGTCTATATAGCTTTTAGATAAGTTGTCTATGTTGTCTATGTAAGTAGTATGTATATAGGTAGTATTATCTTTGGTTGTATTACTACCCTCTTGCACTCCTTTAGATTCAAAGAATCTAGTATAAATAAAATGCTCTTTAGTTGTTGGGTTTAGTATTAGTATAACTCTGTTCTTATTTCCTTTCTGTCTAACCGATAAGTCTATTGTATCAAACTTCTGCTCATCTGTTAGTTCTTCCGCTTCATCTACTACCCAAGTGGTAATACCTTGTAAAGATTTAAGGTTTGCGGTCTGGTCTCCGCTTGATGTCTTTATCCCTCTAAAGATAATCTTGCTACCAGTCTTCTTGTTTAGTATCTCGTCTTTAGTAATGTGGAAGTGTTCTATTGAGCCGAACTGTTCGAGCTTATCTATAAACTCTGGTATGATAGATATATAAGCTGAGGTTAATGTATAACGTGTAAATAAGATAGTATGCCCAGCCTCATAGGTAAGCATAACTAAAAGGGCGTTTACTGAAAATGACTTCCCAGAACCACGCCCACCGCTTACTATAAAATACCTACTATCTGTTTCAACAATAGGCAGATATTTCTTTTTTACTTCAATCAATGGTTAATCAACAAACTTTATTAAATCTCTAAAATTGATGTTTAAGCCCTCACTAGAGTTAAGGTCTATACTTTCCTTAGGTTTCCCATAACGATAGCTTAAATACAGCTGTAAGGCTCTTATATCAGCTTTTGCTACTAACTCGCCTAATTTACTTAGTGCTTCGTCTTTGTCTATTATAGCATCTAATCTCTCAATTAGTTTTACTTCGTCTGCTTTAGCTGGTCTTCCAGCTCCTTTTCTTGCTCCTCCGTGTTTCTCACTCATAGTTTTAAATCTTGATATATCTTGTTTATTCAAGTTATTAATATATAAACACTTTTAATTTATTTTAGAACATTCTAATTTGTGCCTTGTGTTGGTCTATTCTTTTTATTGCTGCGTTGTAGTATTCTGTATCTAATTCACAAGCTGTTAAATCAAATCCTAGATTATGACACGCTATTGCTATTGAGCCACTACCTAAATGAGTATCTAATATTTTATCCCCTTCTTTAGCGTAATTCATTAATAGCCATTCATAAAGTTTAACTGGTTTTTGTGTTGGATGTATTCTATGTTCTTTGTTTTTCATATTGTGTTGTATCATACCGTTCCATATAATCTCGCAAATATTAACACTTTTAGTCATTGATAAATAAGCCATTTCAGCTCTACCAAATGCAGTACCTTTTTTATCCCAAACCAAACGACCCCCAGATAAATCATAATTGTTATAAAAGTTAACCCCCCAAACTATTTGATTTTTACTAACCCTTATAAGTTCATCAAAGTATTTTTTTGATGGTGCTATATTTTTAAAAACATTGTAATTAGTTCTTTTAGTCGCTTGTTTATTTTTAGATGTATTATCTTTTAATCCTATTGCATCATTACCTCCATAGGGTGGGTCTACAATAGCAAGGTCGAAATGATTGTCTTTATACCTAGCCATTAACTCCATATTATCTTCGTTTGTTATTAGCATAGTAATGAGCTTTTAATTCTCTTGTTTAGTGTAGCACCTTTCACCTCTGCTACTGTCTTTGGTTTGACTCTGTGCTTTAATGATTTGTTAAAGGGGTCTAAGCGTGTTTGTTTAAACTCTGTTACTGTTTCTACATCCCAGCCGCTTAAGATGTCTACAACGTCTTGTATTTCTTTTATTATCTTAGTTGTTTCTGCTTTTTTAATCTCTTTCTTAATTTTGTCTTGGTCTGAATTGAAGAAAGGCTTAGAAAATACTAAGTCTAGTTCTTGTATTATCTCGTCGTGTTTTCTTTTATCTTCTAAGCTTATTACATTAACACTATTTACGTGATGTAGTATATTACAATGACTTTTTTTTATTATATCCCCAACCTCTTTAAAAGTACTTCCAGATTCATAAGCAAGTTTACAAAACACTTTCTTTGCATATGTGTAATTCCTTTGCCTTGTTTTTAAGGTAATGTCTAAGTTAAATTTATTATTAACCGCTTCTTTTATTATATCTAATTTCATATCTTATTGTCTACTACTTCTATTAAGTATCTTAATTGACTTCGCTCCCACTCTCCTAAGTTTACTCCATTTATTAGAAACCTATAGTAGTCTTTTCTTTCTGTGTCTTTTACTTCAATATTTATATACATCTTATTTATTTTTTTCTATCCATTGTTGTTGTTGTTCTCTTAAGTATTCTATCTCACGCCTTAAGTAGTCCGCTGCTTTCTCTAAGTCTTTTAACTCATCGTCTTTCTTACCGCTTCTGCAAACGTACTTAATTATATTACCCTTGTTAAAGGATAATTGATAATCTTTTATAAAGTCTATAACATCATAGCCTTTTCCGTTCTCGTAATGTAAATAGGTTGCTCTCATATTATTTTTGTTGTTCATCTGTTTCTTCATTATCTTTGTCTATTATTAGTTTTAGTGCCTCTAACTTTACATACATTTGGGCTACTATGTTTTCAAGTCTAAGTATGCGTTGTATCTGTGTGTGTTTCTTCTGTTTCATTTTATTTCATTTAACCCGTTTTGATATGCTTTTGCTGCTTCTTTTTCATCTTTGAAATATCCTAAGTGTTTTATTATTCCATTTACTCTTATAGACCCTTGCCATTTACCTTGTCTTTTATTCCAACAAACCCCAGTATATTTTGATGAGCCATTCTTCATATCTTTTACTATATTCTCTCTAGTTGTGAGTAATTGTAAATTATATAGCTTATCATTTTCTTTGTTATTATCTATATGGTCAACAACTATTTTATGGCCACAAGGTTTATGATTTAAAAAAGCCATTGCAGATAGTTGATGTATTTTTGCGTTACCCCAGGACTTTCCATTTTTGCATAAATTAACTCTATATCTTCCGTTAGTATTTAAGTTTTTACTAAGTTTATTAATAATGCCTTTCCTTCTATAATTTAAACTCCTTACATTTCCTAAATTACTAACTTGATATAAGCCTTCATATCCTGGTATATCTTTCCAAACCTCAATACCTATTCTACTTAATAAACTTGCTGTCATAATTCGCCAGTTAAGCAATAGTTATCTAAGTCTGCACCCTCTATAAAAAATTGATTATATAGGTGTATTGCTTTTTCTACTTTTTCCTCGCCTTGATAATAAAATTGTTCTGAGCAGTTAAATATACCAATATCAAGCGAGCCTTTATCTAAAGCTAAAAAGTAAAAGTCTTTGTGAGTTTTACCAAATAGATTACAATATAAATAACATTGAACATCATAGCCATACTTCTTAGCACTCCAAGCAAAGTCCTTTATGTTTGTAGTAGTTTTAAGGTCTACTATCCTATTAGTGGCTAATACATCTGCCTTGCCTCTAAACGGCATACCTAACACATTATCAATAGCTGGTATCTCAAACTCTGCTTTGGTTATTAGTTCCTTAGCGTGTTCGTTTCTGTAAAACGCATCTACAAGCCTATCAGCATCATTACGTTCTTTAATAGTAAATACTCGTGGGTTTTCTGCCTTAGCCTCTCTAAACTTCTTTGTGTTCTTAGATTGAACATCTATAAAGGTTTGTGCTGCAAATACCTCTGGTTCTAATATAGCAGTGTGAAATAACCAGCCGTCCCTTAAAGGTTGACTTTCAGCAGTTCCATACTTCAAGCTAAAGTTATATGTCTTAGGGCTTGATAGAAGCTGTTTAAGACTACTACTACTAAGAGCTAACTTGTTTAGTTCTCCATAGTAAAAAGTGTCATCTTCCATACGCTTAAGTAGTTCAGCTCTATCGTAATGCTTTCCGTCTAATAGTTTTATTTTATTCTGTATCATAGTTGTAGCAATTTTTAGAGCAATAAGTATCTCTGTTAGTTTCCGTTCCACAAGTTCTACACTCCGTTAACTCATCTGGTTCATCTATGTAGGTGTCGAAGTAATTCATATATTATATTTTTTTAATTTGTTTTCTAAGTCTTCTATTTGTTTATTAAGCTCTAATATAGTTTGGTTCTTACTATCCCTTATAGCGCTTACTTTTTGTTCAAGTACTTTATTTTCTATATTAAGCTGGTTAACATATTGACCTATCTCGCTAACCCCTTGTATAAAGTGTTTAAGGTCTTTGTTCTTTGGCTTTGCATCTGACCACTTAATAACCCTATCGGATATAAAGTTAAACCATAACACATAAGACTGTCTTTGTAGTAAAGTCATTATATTGACATTCCTATTATAACCCCAATGGATAATAATAAAATAGATATAGAAAAAACAATAAGTAAATCTAATTTAGTCTGGGCTTCTTGCTCTAACTTCTCTAACTCTTTCTTGGTGTAAACCTCAATACGTTTACCTTTAACATCAATGTGTAATCCCGTTTTTGTTTTTTTCATCTTATTGTATATTAATTATTATACTATTTATATGGTCTTTTCTTTCTAATAATTTTTTTAATACGTCTTCTGGTACGTTATCTGGAAAGCGTAAGGTTCTGTTAATTTGTTTTAACTCAATATTTAAGTCAGTTAATTGTGTTCGCATAACTATATATTTTTAATATACTTAATCGTTTGGTTTTTCATATAATCAATATCTAACCATTCAAGTAATTCAACAGTATTAAAAACTATTGTTGCTTGTTCTCCGTTCTCATTAACACCGCTTAGATAAGTTTCATTATTTTTTGTACTCATAAAAGTATTAATGTCGTGTAAATTAGTGTAAATCTCTTTAGCCATTTTGTTTTTTTTTATTAATATACCGCAATATAAAATTAATTATACTTATAAACAAATTATAAACAAAGTATTTTATTCTTTTATCTTAAAATAGCTATCCCATATACCTAACTCGGTGTCTTCTTCATTAATGTTTATTATTGCTGCATCGCTTTCTCTAAGCAAATAACAAGGCTTATATACTTTCTTACTGTTCCAAAGGGTAGAACTTGGGCAGTAAATATTTTTAACTTCTAAGTCTTTTAGATTATTAAGCCAAAACATATAATTACCTTTAGGGTCATTAACAAAATACAGAGCAACCTTACCAGTGTTTATTAATCTATCAAACTTATCTTTTTCTATTATCTTAGTCTCATAGTATTTATTTCTAAATTTCATTTCTATGACACATTCTTGATGTTTTGGAGTTTTGCCCTCAGCATCCCAGCTCTCGCTGCCCTCTCCAGTATGATTTAACTTCCAACCATCTAAATTAAGCAATGTTATTACTGACCGCTCCCACTTATGTATATCTTTAATTTTTGTCATAAACCTTGTTTATTTCATTAATCCATTGAACTAATCTTGAAGGGTTGCAGCTACAAGGCTCGTGATACTTGTGTTTATAATATATAGAATGAAGTTTACATAATAGCTTATATTGTTCTTGAGTTAACTTGCCTTTCACATCAGCTTTAAACTGCTTCCATTGTTCTCTATGCTCTATTTCCATAAGTCTATATCAATATCGTTCCACTCATCTCTGCGTTTATCACACCCGCAGTCTGGGTTAATCTTTTTCCAAATATACTTAATACCAGTGTAGTAAGTAAAGTAATATACTAAATCTCCTAATCTCATAATTTTTCTTTAATATTTTTAAGTGCTGTTCTATAAGTGTTGTATAAGCTGTAATAACTTATCTTTGTTTCTCTGCTTAGTGATGCCACGCTTTGTCCAGAAGCTACTAAAGTAAAAACCTTGCTATCATACCAGCGCATCTCACTAAGTATATTGTCTAATTTCATTTTATTTTTTGCGTATTCTTCTTCGTCAATTGTGGTTTCGTTTAATTTGTTTACAATAGTATTATATTTTAATAAATTTTGTTTCTTTTTTTGTGCATCATTATCTTTATAGTATACGTCATCAATGTATGCTTTTAACATTCGTGCCTCTTTCTTGTGGGTGTTTAAATATATCCCTCTAAGTACCTTATAACAGTAGTAAGTGTTTATGTCTTGATTGTAAGAAAGGTCAAGCCCTTTTTTCATATCGCAAATAAGCTGGATATACATTTCTTGTACAATATCTTCAGCATAGTTTTTATTAGCCCCGAATGATTTTACTATATTTATCCAATCTTTGTGTTTTTCGTAAGCTAGTTCTACTAATGATTTCATTTTATTTTAAATTAAAGTCTAATTCAGATATTGTAGTACTGTAACTGTCTGCTCTGAACGTCCACTTGCTGCTTCCGTTTGGGTCAATATCTCCTTTTTTTCTAAATATTGCAGTATTGTAAAATTTATGTTTTCCAATAAAACCATATATATAGGCTGTTTTATAATCATCAGCCATACCAACAAAGCAATAGTAATCACATTTTTGTTTAGTATTAAAATCAAAAAGACTAGCAGTCCATTTCATTGTTGGCGTTAATCTTGCATTAAATCTTTTAGTTTTTACGTCTATCTTTTTATTGTTTATTATTAAATCATAGTCATAAGTATTTTCTTGAATAGCGTTGTAATACTGTCTAACTAAAACCTCTCCTAAAGCACCGCATTTATTGCCTTGCCCTTGTGTATAGCTATTATTTAAAACTCCAAACTCATATAGCTTTTTAGCTTCTGCAATAATTTCTTTTGTTATTTTTAACTCTATCATAGTGTAGATTTAGTTAAAGTTCTAGGTACATAGTGTCTTAAAGGGTCAAATACATAATCAGTAATTACAAAAGGTAATCCAAACTCATTTATACTAAAGCTAAAAGTTTCAAAGGAATATCCCCTACTTCTTTTACAACTTACTGTAACCCACTCTTTATTAGTTGTGTTTAATTCTAATTGTATTTGTGTTTCTGTCTTTTTTTCTAAAAAGCTGCCTAAATGACCCGTTGGCTTATCGCTTCCGTAATTACTATGTATTACTGTGATTATGTGACAATCATATCTTGCACTTAATTGCATTATCTTTTGAACGCATAAGTTAGATTCTTCTAAGTTGTTTACATCGCTTACTAAGTCAGCCACCCCATCAATAATCACTAAACCATTTTTACCTTTGTTTTCTTCTAAGCAGTATTCTATAAATTGTAATCGTTCTTTATAACCCACTGTTCTTAAGGCATAAGTATTATAACAACCTACGTCTTTAGTTATACTCATATCTTGCACTCTTTTAAATACTCTTTGAGCGTGCCAGCTTCCTTGTTCAGTATCGAAGTGCATTAAACATCTACCTTCTCTATGCCCTTTAATTCTTCCCCCAAAATTATTACCACCACTTAAATACACAGACGCTAATAGACTTACAAAAAAAGTCTTTTTACTTTTTGGCGGCGCTTGTATAAATGAAAAATTACCATAAGTTCCAATAGGAATAGGGAATTTAATTTCTCCTCCTTTTGATTGTATAGTAGATTCCCCAAAGCTTAAAGCAGTAGGTGGATAGTCCATAACCTCCGAAGTGTCAATTGTACACTCCTCAGCTATCAACTCCATAAGCATTTTATGTGTTGTTTGTTCTTCTGTCATTATTGGTTTTTGTTTTGTTTTGTTTAAAGGTATAAAAAAAGGGTCAATTAAGACCCCTTAGTTATAAAAAAAAATTAAAATGGCAGTCCATCTGCCTCTGCTGCTTGAGTTACCGGCTCTGGTTGTTGTTGTTTTTCAGCGTTTACAATGGTTCCGCTATTCCAAACGACTTTCCCATTACCTAAGTAATCTTTTTTCTTTTTAGCCTCACGTTCTTCTTGTGTTTGGCTTACATAGATACCAGTATTATTACCGAATCTTGTTTCGTCATTTACTGACATTGTAAGATTCACATATACCGCTCCATCTTTACCAGCAATAAACTTCTCTTTTGGTAGCTTTGCTACGTTTAAATTAAAATTAATTAATGCACTCATATTTATATATATTAAAGGGTTTTTATTTGTGTAGGTTTTTTAAATGATTCGGATTCGTCTTCTCCAAAGACTCCTAATTCATAGAATCCAGTAAGTTTTAAAACAGCTCTTGACATAGCTCTTTTTTCTGCCATTTCTGCAACGTACCAAGAGTTAGTGTTACCATCTTTGTAAGTAGCACCTTTAAAGGCACTACCGAAAGTTTCTATACGTTTATCATCTTTAGAGGCTATTGCTTTAAATACAGCATAGTTAGGCTCGCACCTTATCACATCATAGTTTACAGACATCTGCTCTAAGGCTTGTATCTTATCTATACCTTGTCTAGTAATAATAGTGTAATGTTGGTGCTTAAAAAAGTCTTCTTTTGTTAGATTATATTTCTTATATAAATCTGTTAGTTTTTGTTTATTCATTGTTGTTTATTTAAAATTTCGTTTTGTGCTTCTAAAAATTCTATTCTTTCTTCTAGTGCGTTGATTCTCATATTTAAAAAATCAATAGTATCATTACTTGCTATTCTATTTACGTCTTCTGAATATGTCATTTTAAACCTCGTTAAATAGTTCGTATGGACTTCTTTCAGTTTGTAATAATGACTGTAAATCCATTACATCTCCATATAATAGGTTTCTAATATAAGTGTTTTCTTCTAAAGTGTCTACTATATATCCAACTAAAGCTGGGTATACAATATTCTTTTTAGTTAATTCTTCTTTGTAGTTGTCTTTTAATCTTTCAAATAAATTCATAATGTTTTGTTTAAATTAATAATAACACAAATATATAAAAAAATATTTAATAAACAAATTATAAACAAAAAAAAACCCCCCATCTCTGGAAGGTTCTTTAAAACAAAACAAAACAAACATTATTAAAACAAATATAAGTATTATATATTAAACTTAAAAATTTTGCAGCTTTTTTAATTCTATTAATTTAGTATTATAATTATTAAATATATCCAACCATTCATCTTCTGAACGTTTACATATTTCCCTTGACTTTATTAGTAATTCTTCTGATAGTTGCTCTCCTAATGCTAAAGAGTATTCGTACTGCCTACCATATTCAAACCTATTACACTTTCTGCACTGGCTATAAACGTTTCTATCGTCATAGCGAGTTGACAGCTTGCCTCTTGATATAAAGTGTCCAGCATCGCTTTCTGTGAAGTGTATAGGCTTCTGACAAGTTACACAATTACAATAACCAGTATTATTATCTGCATCCCTACGCCTAATATATTCGTGAAATACCTTATCTATCTTAGTCTTCCAATATTTTAAGGTTTTCTTTTTTGGCATTTGAATAGAACTCAGATATCTTATCTATTTATTTAGATTTTATTTATTTTTTTTATCTATATTTTTAGAAATATATTTATATATAATTTATTAGAAAAACATAAACACATTCTAATAATAAATGGCTCAAAGTTATATCTTTTATTTTAAATAAAAAAATTTATTTTTTAAATGTGACGCTTTTAGCTATCTTTTCAGCAGAACGCCCTACAACGTAACCCCCAATACCAAGTTGTAGTAAGTTCCAAAACTCATTCTCTAAAGGCGGTATTGTAAACCCAAACAAAGGCGCTAGGAACTTTACATAAATAACTATAAACCCAAAAGAAAGCATTAAAATAGGCCTCCAGCTTCTTTGCAGCCAATTTCCTTTAGCCTCTGCGATAATTATATCAGTCTGCATTTTTTGCAGCTCTAATTCTTTTTCCTTTAATACTTTAATTATCTTGTTCTTAGCATTTATACGCTCCTCATCATTAGTAAATAAGTTGTCTATTATACCGCCAATTTCTTTAATTACATTGCCCCCTAAAAATTCAAGTATTTTTTTCATTACCAACGTGCTTTAGTTTTTCTGATATCATAATGAGTAAAAGTAGGGTAGTCTCCTATGCCTCCTTGAAGCATTAATCCCATATCAATAAGCTCATCTATTAGCCTAGAAACTTCTGCTGGTTTTAAGCCCTCTATTGTGATGTCTGCTGCCTTACCTAGTAAGTGTTGAGAAGATAAAGAGCCTCCTATTTTTGCGTTATGCTTTGGGCTTCTATATCCACTATTTACTGTTATAGCTCTTCCGGTATAATCTCTTAGGAACTGTAGTTGTCCTACAAGTTTTACAATGTTTAAATAAACATCAGAAGGCATTTTACTACCATCCTTAGACTCAAATTCTTTTAAGCTAAAGTTTTTTGTCATTCTTTTTTTTATGCGTTTCGTATATCTTTTGCGCTGTATATCCTATTGACAAAAGCAATAAAATAACCTTTAAACTGTTTTCTACTTGTGTAAAGCTAATCCCTAAAGAAATAGCGTTTAATATGCCTATTTTCAAATCTTGTATATTCATAATTTAATACTTTCTAAAAACCTATTCCATTTGACTATACAGAAAAATTGGACTATTTCTATTTTATCGGCCAAATACCTTAAACCTCTAACCATTAGAATTTATGTATTGAATAGTTAACTCCATAAAAAGAGTGAACTCCGTTATTATCTATATTACCTACAGCACTTGACTTCCAACCGTAAGGATGATTATCAATACCTTTAAATAACACATCTAAATGATATTTATCGCTTAAAACAGCCGCTTTTATCTCTTTTCCTTGTTCGTCGTACTCAGCTTTTTCTAATGTGATACGCCCTAGCTTTACAATAGTATGAGGGTGTGTAGGATATTCATTTCCGTTTTCGTCTATTAATGTGCCTAATCCTTTTATTTTGTTTTCAGCTGTCTCTTTATCTTTAAATTCGTACTTACCAATTTTCATAAATATTTTTTTATATTGTTGTAAGTTTTATTGATTCGGACTGTGTTAAAGCCTCGTTGTAAACCCTTAAATCTTTTATTTTAGCTTGTAAAAAAAATGGTGTGCTAGCTATATCCGCAATTGTACTTCTAACTTGAGTTAAAGCACCTGGAGCAAATAAATTAACACTTGTGTCTGTACCAATTAGTTGACCGTTTACATAAAACTTAACTTCATTAAACTTATATGTTATAGCTATTTTATTAAAATTAGTAACATCAAAACTTTGAGTTGTTATTATTGCTTGAACTGAGGTTGCCACTCTAACGTCACATCTTATTTGATTGTTTGCAGTATCAAATTGTATAGTAATTCTATCTTGACCGCTATTACCAGACAATTCGATACCGTTATTATTTGCTTGAGTATTTAAAAAAGAAGCCATTTGAACAAAAAATGTACTTTCTTTAGAATTAAATAAACTAGTAGACGATGTAATAATAGAATCTTTTAACCTTGTCACCGTAGTAGCTTCTGTTTTAATACAGCTTGATACATAACCGCCTAATTCTAGTTGAGCGCCCCAAGCGTATATAGTTTTAGTTTCTGTAAGGCTTGGTGTTCTTAACTGTAACCCTAAAGATGTTTGATTTGATGTTAATACAACCGAATATCTTTGCCATTGATTAGTAAGAGTAAATAAAGTTCCAGATACGCCTTGTGATGAGCTGTTTTTAAAATCAATTTGCACTTGCTCTCCGCCCTCTTCTCCTTTTAAATAAATTGATAAAGCATAACTTTGGCTATTTACAACAGTTGCATTATTTGTAATTAATGAAACGCCAGTCCCAAAAACAATTTTATCTGCGCTATACTCTCCAGTAGGGCTTACAATTTGATTAGCTGTAACCGTTGGGCTATTAGATTTAATCCAATCTGCGTTTGTTAAATCTTGGTTATATGTAGTTAAGTTAGTTCTGTCTGTTTCTAAAATTAAGTTAGGACAATCACTGTTTAACCAATCTAAACGCGGAACATCAGCCGAAAGGGTCTCTAAAAGCCCATCTTTTCGAACTCTTGTGCCTACGGTGTCTCTATTTAACGTAAAATCCCCACCCCCATTGCTAGGAAGTATTGAGTAAAGCTTAGGAGCTTTGTAGCCACTAGGTATTAAAGCTAATATAGGGTCTTGCATAATTTACTCTTTGTTTTATAGATGTATTTACACTTTTTTTAGTGAATCTACCTCTGCTTTCAACTCTTGTATTGCTTTAACTAAAATTGGTACCAACTTCCCATAGCTTAACTCTAATTTCTCTGGGTTTTCGTCATAAACCAATCTTAAAGTATCGTTGTCTAACTCCTTAACCTCTTGAGCTATAAAACCAAAGTCTTTTTTACCTTTATTAGAAGAATAAAACTCTTCTTTAATTTCTTTACCTTCCTCATCAGTGGTAGTTATTGTTTCAACTCTATTATTCCAAACAAATTCTCTTGGTTTTAAACTACTAATAAAATCAAGTCCATATTCTAAATTTTTTATTTCTGATTTATCTCTTTTATCCGACAAAGAAGTAATAGATTGTACAGAGCAACGCAAAGTTGAAATACTTGAATTACCTAAAGTTATTTCGTTTGTAGCAGTAACTGAAGTTGCTTGAGCGTTATAACCTACTACTAAATTATTTGCACCAGTAGTAATAGTATTCCCAGCTAGACTCCCTAATAAAGTATTTTCGGCACCCGTAGTAACTCCAGCTCCAGAACCAAACCCAACTGCTGTATTATGATTTTTATTACCACCACCTCTTAAAGCATCATATCCTATAGCGGTATTGAAAAATCCAATAGTAGTATTTCTAAAGGCTGCTTTACCTACACAAACATTATCTTGCCCACTTGTTAAGTTGTTTGCAGCCTCATATCCAACAACTACATTACCAGCTCCAGTTGTAATATTTTGACCAGCTATACCACCTACTAAAATATTTGTATTTCCAGTTGTTAAATCTTTACCAGCATCTATTCCTAGTATAGTATTTGCTTGAGGATTACCACTTAAGCCGCTTGGTACTTCTCCAACATATAAACTATTGGTATCTACTAAACAATCAGTAAGACCATTTAAACTTGATGCACCACCACCACCGGTTAAGTTAGCTGGTGTTATTCTAACATTGTCTGTTCCGTCATAACCTACAACGAAGTCTACATCAGAAGTCGAGGTTTTTACTGTAAATTCACTAAATTTTTTATTTGCCATAATTTTTTATTTTATTCTAAAGTTATATTTATGTTTTGTTCTGTAAGTAAAAAATCTCCATTTTCTGCTAAAACCTCAAAGAAAGGTGTGGGGCTTGGGTTAGCATCATCATAATAAACACTTCCCCAGCCATCTTCTTCTGGTAATCCCCAGTAAGTAGTGTTATATATTTTTCCCCAGCTCATAGTTTTAATTTTTTATTTTTTTTATTTAATTCTTCCTTTAATGACTCATCAATATATTTTTTTAGCTTAATGAGATTAGTTTCTTTTACTTTATACTTCATAAGACCCAGCCTTTAAAAGTTGTATCTGTATCTGGGCTAATATCTTCATCACTATTTGAGTTATACTCTGGAAATAAATTATCGTTAAATATTAAATAATCTACTAACCTAGTCGAATAGTAATTTGCATACTCTCTCGCCTTACCTACTAAATAATCAACTTCGTTTTTATCTACGTTTTGTGCTGTTTCACTGCTATGCTTAAATACACCGCCATTTTTAATTTGATAAGCAGCAAACGGTATATAGTTCATTTGTGCAAACCATATCAAGGTAGGTTGAACGTATGAATTAACAAGCGTTAAATAATTACCGCTTAAACCAGCACCACCGCCAGCACCAGAAGCAATATCAGCTCCTATCTTGTTGTATAAATCTGTACCTAAAAGGTTTTGAATGTCTATTTGCTGGGCTACCTTAATAAATTGTATAAACTTATCTGTATCTACATTCCCATCAATAATAGAATTTTTAACTAAGTCCGTTCTGTTTATAAATAATGCTGTTGCCATATTAATTCTTAAATCCTATTTTATTCCAATATTCAGCGGTATAACCTTTATACTTCATATCTTTAGGGGCTACCGGTACTTTCTGTGCGTTTGCCTCTGGCTTAAAACCTCTTGACCTTGCTTTTGTTGTTGTTATTGCATCCCCTAAACCTTTGCCACCTTCTTTACGGACAAAAGTTTTACGCAGCCATTTATGTTGACATCTTGCACCGCCTTTATAAAGCCATATTGAGTAAGTATTAGACCCACCTTTACCAAAGCCAGCGTTTACAACCTTTTTATCCATTGCTATAATATCTTCTTTTCTGTAAACCTTTTTAGCATCTACCATTTTTTTACAAAACGGTCTTGAGTTTGCGCTGTATCTTTCTGGGCTGTACTTATATCGTACTAAAAATTCATTTCCTTTTTCATCCGTTTGTTTACTAGTACCATCTTGTTCGCTTTCCCTATAAGGTTTAGCGCTTCCAGTACTTACAAACTCCCATATTTTAGATAAGGTGCTTTTTTCTTTAGGTTTGTTTAAGTCCGTTATAACCTCGTCTAAGCCGCTTTCTTCGTCATAGTCTACTTCTCGTTCATCTATTACATCAAAGTCGCTTAAAAGCTCTGATTCGTCTTGTCCTAGGTCTATTAAGGCATCTGCAATATCACTACCTAAACCCTCTGGTAATTCTTTAGCTAATTTTACTCCCGTTTCTTCTTCCCTTGTTTCATCATCTTCAACATTTTCTAAGTCTGTAAATTCAAGCGGTTGTAAGGTCTTAAAGTATAGTTTTAAAGAGATATTATTAAAAGCTAGTATAGAGTCAAAGGCATCTATTAAAAGGTGCTGAAATGGCCTAACAACTGTGTTATCCATTAATATAGATGCGGTCTTTAATTCTTCTGCGTTATTACCTAATCCGCTGCTGTCTTTAATACCTAAAAGCATTGGGCTTACAACTCTGTGTGCTACCATTATTTTTTTACCACTTTCATCGCTTAAGAATTGGTATTGGTTATGCGCATCACTTAACTGTATAGGTTCAATTGTTGCTTGACTCTCTGAGTTATCATTAAAAGCTAATATAAATTTACCAGCGTTACTAGAACCGCTAAACTTAGAGTAAATTCTATTCTCTAAGGCTTGACGTTCTTCAGCGTTTGGAGTTCCGTTGTTAAAGTTAATTAACATACTTGGCGCTAATCCGTTTAGTATATTATTTAGATGATAGTTGCTTATTTCTTCTTCTAACTCTGCGTATTGTAAACCACCTTGATAGTCTGGACTTGAATAATACTTATATCCAGCTCTGTAAGGCTTAACGTAAATAATTTCTATATTTTCATTACTAGAACCAAAGGAGGGAATTCTTTTTAGTTCTGTTCTTGGTTTTACATTTGTCCAATCATCACTATAAAAATAGCCTTCTATCTCCCCTTTTTCGTTGCACTTCTCAGCTCTTAAATTTTCTACTGGTATATGAGCAACTTGCGCAATAGTCTTTCTGTCTTTTGAGTAAATAACTTGTATAGCGCACTGACCCATAAGTTTAAGGTCATAACATAGTTTTCTAACACAATCCTTATGAAACAAAGAAACCATCTTAGCGTAAGCCTCTGGCTTTCTGTTTGAGTCTAAAGCATCTAAGCCTTTACCGTAAATCATTTGACTCACGCCGTTTATAATAGCGTTATTTGTTGGGCTACCGTTATAGCGGTCAATAAGGTATTGAAAGTAGTTATTATCACTTCCATAGGCTACCCATTGTTTGTTAGATTTCTCAACAATTTGGGGGCTTGTGTAGGTGCTTAAATTTACTATTCTTAAATCGTTCATATTATAATATAATCGTTATCAAAACTATTCTCTGTGGTATATTCTCCATCATTTACAGAGTAGTAATCGTTATTTACTTGGTTTATTGCCTGGTTAGTACAAAATACTCTGTCTTTATATATAACAGAAGTTCCGTTTTTAATTTCAAGCGTGTAAAAGTCTGCCTCTGTTAGAGTACCAAAAGCAACAGTAAAAGACATATAATTAACATCCGTTGAAGCTGTGGGGGTTTTAGTTATTACCGCTCCAGTGCTTTCGCTTGTTAGATTTACGGTTATAGCGCCATTAATAAATTGCCTTGGTATGACCTTAAAGGTTTTATCTCCGTTTGTTCCTATTAACTTCATACTAATATATAAACAAAACTAAAATATTTTGTATTGTATATAAATAAAAAAAGCCCTCCCAAAAGGAAAGGCTAATTTTAAATATAAATAATCTACTAAGCTGGAACTATAGAAGTTGCAGAAGATACATCTGGAATAGTACAGAAGAACGGTGGGTCTACCTCTGTTGCTACTGCTGTTAATGTAAATCCTTGCATATCCCCAGGAGCTCCGCCAGTAACAATAGTTCCGCCGGTAATTTCAGCTCCGTTAGCTTTACCTATTAATAAATACTTAGTTACCCCAGCACCATTTGGATAAAGTTCAGCCACATAGTGCGCTCGACCTCTATTTAAGAGTTTGATTTCTTCTTGTGTCGCTACATCTAATACTTGAAAAGTAATATTTAAAGTACTTTCATAAAATGTAGTTCCATTTTCTCTAGAAGATGTTACAGTTGTTTCAAGTGATGTTTGACCTCCTTTTACTTCAAACTTGAAGAACTCAGCCCCACTACTTGGTAGTGTTACAGTTCCACTACTGTCTGCCAAAGCAGCTACAGCAGCGCTAAAGTCTAAGATGTAAATATTTTTAATTCCAGCGAAGGCGGTCTTACATCCTACCCCCCTACCTTTTGTTATTGCACAAGCCATATTTTTTTTGGTTTTAAATAAAAAAGGGTAGGCAGTTTTTGCCCACCCCTTTAAATCAGTTAATTAGTAATTAAGAATATAATACGATATCGTTTCCAATTCCTATTTGTACTCCAGCAGTGTAACGCATTACTACGCGAACATTCTGGCTCCCATCAGTATCGGCCATATCAATCACTCTTACTTCGTTTCTGTCATCTAATAGACCAGTACCAAAGAATAAGTTAGACTTAGGTGTCAAAAGCATTTTATTACTTCCGAATCCTTTTGCTACAAAGATGTTAACACCTTCAAAAGATAAAGCACCACCATTGTACCACTGTGTACCTTTGTTGTCTGTACCAGCTCCGCCAATAGTTGCAGCAAATCCACCTAAAGCTCTAATATAAGCTTGTGCTACGTTAGTTGAAACGTAAAGCGTTAAATCTTCTTTACCTAAAATAGCTGGTGCGTTAGCAACTGCTTTATCTATCACAGCACCCATTTGAGCAATAACATTCGCAGACGTAATAGCTACGGCAGTAATATCGTTTACATCTGCATCAGCTAAACCTACTTGTAAGAATCCATCAAAAGAACCTTCTCCAGCAGCACCACTCCAGATAGAGCTTTCAGTTGCGTTTGCTACCTCAGCAGCTACTCTTGAAATAACATAGTCAGAGAATAAAGGTGGCAGCTCATCAAAAGCACTAAAGCCCATTTGAGCAGCTTCCCAATCTGCGTGTAATTCTTTTTTACAGATTTGAAGGTTAACTTGTAATTCAGTTGGTGTTAATACTTTCTCAGTCAATGTAAGACCGGAAGTAGTAGCATCAAAATCACAATCAGCAGAACGTACTAAGTTTGAAAAAGCACCTACTTTCATAGCAGCTTTATACTTGATGTTAGGCAAGATTGTTACAGCTCCAGCATCTAATGTTGAAGCAGATAATAAGGCAGCACCTAAGTACTTGCCAGCAAATTCTCCAGCATAACTAGAGTTTGTAATCGTTGGATTAGCCATTTAATTTAATTTTAGTTGTTAATTATTTTATTTAATACTCTATCAAAAGTTGAAGGTCTGCGGTTTTGTGCAAACTTCAAACTTGATTTGTTTGTTGAGCCAGCTTCTGGGTTTGCCATAATAGGCTCAGCGGAAGGCTCATTCAATTCTTCTTGTACTTCTTGTGGTACTTCGTTTAATTCGTGCTTAGAAAGTTCTTCTGTAATAAGATTCCCTAAATCCTCAGAGCTTAAATCTTCTTTAGGCTCTAACATTGCTTTGATTTCTTCAATCATTTCTTTAACCTCAGCAAGTTCTTCTTTAGTTGCATAAGCCATTTCTTTTTTCTCTTCCTCTTCGGCTTCTACCTCTTCTACTTGTTCTTCTCCAGCTTCTTTAACCTCAGAGATAATACCCTCTTCAGCTACTACTAAAATACGCCCGTCTTCCATTTGGTATTCGCCAACTGGTACTGGTACAGCTACTTTTTCATCTTCTGTAACAATAAAAATTTCTTTACCAGCTTCAAAAGAATCAGCCTCTAAAACAGTTCCGTTTTCTAAAGTTTGTTGTTCTAGTTTAACTTCCTCAGATAAACCTACAACTTCCTTGATTTTTGATATCATATCATTTGTATTCATATTAATATATAAGTGTTAAAAATTAATTTTGCATTTTTAAATAAACTTACGAAGCCTATCTCTCATTTTAGAAAAAGAGGCAGTAGGTATTTTTACACCTAACTCTTGCGCTGTTTTTTCTGCTTGAGCAATAAGCTTGTCAAAAGTTGTAATATTTTTCTTTGCTTGTTTAAGCTGTGGAGATACCTTTTTATTTAATTTGTCAATATTTTTTTGAACATCTTTAATACCTCTTGAGTTTGCATCAAGTTCTTTATCTGCTCTTTCGCTTTTTTGTTTTGCGCTTTCTAACTTATCTCTTAAGTCAAAAAATTCTTTTCTAAATTTAT
>Ga0209337_1000634_pt1 | contig 28245 bp, 49 predicted proteins | sample LinPmetageLP53_FD_184044 | JGI IMG/M metagenome (GOLD analysis project Ga0209337, IMG submission 184044) | Marine viral communities from the Pacific Ocean - LP-53 (SPAdes) (version 2) | ecosystem: Environmental > Aquatic > Marine > Oceanic | place: Pacific Ocean | collected 2010-02-08 | reverse complement strand
TTTTACTAACACGTAAGACTACCAAGGCAACAGAGCCACAACTTCATTTTCTAAAAGGATTAGGATATGAAGGGGATATGACATTACTTACTAAACAGCAAGCATCTGAGGAGATAGAAATATTAAAAAAAACTGATGCATGGCCGGTAGTAAGAAAAGGTACATGGAGGGAAGTTCATGAGTAAGAAGAATAAGAAAATAAAAGAAGAAACCGTTGAAGAAGTAACAGAAGAAGTAGTGGTGGAGCAAACACCCGTAAACACATTGCAAGAAGATTTCAACCGTCTTCTAGAGTATGCTAAAGGGTTAGAAGGAACAATCCAAGCATTCAGACAGAAGGTTGACGTTTACGAAGCAATGCAAATACAACTACTTGGTGATAAGAAGGAATTAAAATCCTACATATCATCATTAGAGAACACGCTTAATCAAGCGAGACAATCAACAGAGTCTTGAACATAGTTGAACCATAAAAAGGAAGTAATAAAAGTGAAATTAAGAATAATGAATGAAACAGGCCACACTGAACTAGAAGTATCTAGTGCAGAGATGATTGAACAGATAGCAGAACACCCAACTCATTGGGTATATGTTAACGGTGACATGGTAAGCAGACAGAACATAACCGATGTAGATTGGTCAACTGTTGATAATGTGAACCTAGTCCCTGCAATCGTTGGCGGTTGTTAGACAATAACAACTAAGACAGAATTACTAGAAACTCCTGTTGGGATTCACTAACAGGAGGCAACTACTATATGGTGCGTGTAGCACGTTGGTAGTCCTAGCATCGGGAAAGATGTCGGGTAGGTGCAAAGCCTACTAAAAACACTTTTAAGGAGAGAAGTAAAATGAAATTAGGAAATGAAGTATTAGCAGAAACAGTAGAGAATATGAAGTATGCTAAATGGCTAGAAACAGAAAAACGAAAAGAAACATGGGATGAGATTTGCGATAGAAATCGGAATATGCACCTTAAACATCTGAAACAGACATTGGGTGAAAATCAATATAATGTGATAGCACCTCAATTATACACAGTCTATGATGACTTTGTTAAAACTCGAAAGATACTTCCATCAATGCGTTCAATGCAGTTTGGTGGAAAGCCAATAGAAGTATCTCCAAATAGAATATACAATTGTGCATTCTTACCCGTAGATAGTACACTATCTTTTAGTGAATCAATGTTCTTACTATTAGGTGGAACAGGAGTTGGTTTCTCAGTACAGAAACATCACATTGACAAACTACCTGTTGTTAGAAAGCCTAGTACTGATAGAACATATAGGTATAAAGTAGCCGACACCATTGAAGGTTGGGCCGAAGCAATAAGAGTACTCTTTGATAGTTACACTGGTAAGAGAACAACAATGCCTAGATTCGACTATTCTGATGTTAGACCCAAGGGTTCTAGACTCAAAACAACAGGTGGAAACGCACCCGGCCCTGAACCACTAAAGAAATGTATTGTTATCATTCAAGGAATGTTTAATGAGATGGAAGAAGGTCATAAGATTAAACCAATCGAAGCACATGATATGATGTGTTATATTGCTGATACTGTGTTATCAGGCGGCATTCGCCGTTCTGCTTTAATCAGTTTATTCAGTGCTGATGATAGAGAGATGATTAATGCTAAGTCGGGTAACTTCGCAGAAGAAGGTAATGCTCAAAGATATAGAGCAAATAATTCAGCAGTAGTATTGAGACATAGAGTTACGGAAGATTTCTTCAAAGAACTAATGTCTAATGTTGCTAATAGTTTCTCAGGTGAACCCGGCGTTTATCTGACTAATGACAAAGATTGGGGTACAAACCCTTGTGTGGAAATCGGATTACGCCCGTATCAATTCTGCAACCTTTGCGAAGTTAATGTATCTAACATTGAGAATGAAAGTGATTTAATGTCAAGAGTAATAGCGGCAACAATCTTAGGAACAGTACAAGCAACATATACTGACTTCCACTATCTTAGAGAAGTATGGAAAAGAAACACTGAGAAAGATGCACTCATTGGTATTGGTATGACAGGTATTGCTAGTAATAAAGTAAAAGATTCTTGGTATAGTAAAGCGGCAATGTTAGTTAAGACAACTAATGCTACTTACGCTAAGATACTTGGTATAAACAAAGCCGCTAGAACTACGTGTGTTAAACCCGCAGGAACAACTAGTTGTGTTTTAGGCACTTCTAGTGGTATTCATGCATGGTATGGTAAACACTACATTAGAACAGTTCGTGTAGGTAAGAGTGAAGCGATTTATCCTTACTTGTTAGAGAAACTTCCTGATTTGGTTGAAGATGAAATAGGTAAAGAAGATGAGAGTGCAGTACTGTCTATACCACAAACTATTCCACATGACTATGTGACAACAAGAGCAGATGAAACTGCTTTAGAGATGTTAGAACGAGTGAAGTTTGTTTCTGAGAATTGGGTTAAAACAGGTCATCGTAGAGGAAACAATGGTCACAATGTTTCAGCAACTGTTTTTGTTAAACCAACAGAATGGAAAGAAGTAACTCAATGGTTATGGGATAATAGACATTCATACAATGGTATGTCTTTCCTACCTTATGATGGAGGAGAATACCCACAAGCCCCATTCGAAGAAATAGATGAAGAAAGATATAACGAAATGGTCAAAAAACTACACTCAATAGATTTGACTGAAGTAGTAGAATTGGAGGATACCACCAACCTTCAGGGCGAAATAGCCTGTGCAGGTGGAGCATGTGAAGTATAGATGTTAATTAAAGAAAGAGATTTCATTAACTTCGAGTATATTATTAGAACTAGTGTAACTATTCCTCAGAGGGTTTGGTTAGACAAGAGTTTCAAACTATACAAGAGTGGTAATCTCAGATACAGTAAGTTGTATTATTCTATGGAACGTGCTGTCGTAGGAGGGCATAGTTCTTTCAAATCAATGGAAGAACTTGCCTCTCATATAGAAAGAGACGCATGGTATTTACACAATTTTGGTGATGCCAAGTATTGGGAAAAAGAAAATAAAAAGGTGAATAAAAATGGTAAAAATAAAAATAACAATCCCCTCAGTGGGAGATGATGCGAGTAATTTCATAACTAGTAGTTTCTTGTTTAGGTCATCACAAAAAGGATTATTCCCTATGTGGAATAGGATAAAGCGTACCACATCCGTTGGCAATGGTTCACATGATGATGTTATATGTTTTGAGCAAGTAAGACATTCTATGAACAGTTTTGGTGAATTAGCATATCAAGTAACTAGGCCAAACCTATCAAACCTTAGAGGCGTACAGATACAAGACCCTATTATAACTAACACCTCTGCCTTACTAAGTAACATTTTGTTAACTAAGATTCAAGACCGTAACTTCCTTAACACTATTACTTTCAAATATAACGATGGTGAAAGTATTATTATTTATGGTAGGAAAGGCAGTGGACATCATATTGATGGTGTTAGAATAAGTAAAAAAGACCTTACAGTAACATTATCTAAGATAATAATACGTGGTGCTTTTGTAAGAAATGTAACAACAATGGATGATTATATTGACAAAGTTATCCACTACCCGCCTAACGTTCTACATGCTATTGAAAATAGAAGTAACTACAATTTCTACCATGTAGGAGAAAAGCATGAAGTGTTGATTAACACCAAAGTTATCAGTGAGACTGAGTGTGCTTTAGAAATATCAGAAGGTGTTTGGGGTGCTATTACTCTAAAGGATTTGAACGTGTTTATTAATACATTTAGATTTGGTCAATCCAAGTCCAAGACTTGGTATAGAGCAGACCCTTCAAAACTATGGCAATTGTTAATGGGTAATATGCCTAGTTCAACAGAACAGAAATTATGCATAGCATGGTTAATGCAGAATAGAACACAGAACATGGTAGAAGATAGAGCAACAAAACTACTACATGATATGGATAATGAATACCCAAACATTAAGTTAGTTCAATTCAAAAACCCAATGAACAAGGCTTTATTCGTTAGAGGTAAAGTTTCTGATTGGGTTGTTGTTGATGAGAAGAAAGGTATGAAACTTGGACATCAGAATGTTAACACTTACATGATTGGTAAAAATAGCACTGAGAGTAGTGGTACTTGGAAAGGTCATCAACTCACTGGCCCAATATGTATTGATAATATTCACAAAAACTCAAGCATTGGCGACCAATTAACGGCTAGAGCATTAGCACTAATGAATGATAAATCATCTGCTACGAGTATCTATACTATTGCTGATTACGTGAAGCAAGCATCTGCAAGAGTAAACCCTGATAATTTCCGTATGGATATGTCCAAACTAAACTCTTGGTCTAAACAGAAAGAACAAAACTATGCGGCTAAGAAAGCATCGGAGGCTAAAGCGTGAAATGTATAGAGTGTAGTTCAACCGAATCATCGTTTGATGATAGGTTGGGCTACCATATATGTTCTGATTGTGGTTTTGTGCTTAATGTTGAAATGTTTGAAGAGACTTCTAATGTAGGAGAATCAGATTCTAAATATGGTGTGGGTAGTATAATACAATTAGGCGAAAGTACTACAACATCTAGAAAATATAATCTAAGGCTCAACCATCTTAAGACTGAAACAAAGAGTAAGTTTTGGTCTGAGGGCGATATAGCAACTCATAATACTTGTATGATGTATTTATCTCCTTACAAACCATACAAACTTTCCTTAAGAAGAGAGATAGAATTTTATTATCAAGAACTACAACGTAATAGGATATTGATTGGTTTACCAACGGAAGTAAGGGCGGCAGGTTTAGCATACTTTATTCTAAAGGATGAAAGTATTTTTGTCTCTCTCAAGTCTTTACAGAAAACATCGGGAGTTCATAGAAGTAAGATAATGAAGGCTTCTAAGAAAATAGCCAAGTTTTATCGTAAGTCTCATATTTTTGGTATTAGAGATATACATGATGTAGTGACGATATGTTTAGATAAATCAGGAGCCGATATTAAAGATAGAAGTCTTATATATAATTTCGTTGACTATGTTTCTAACTACTATGAAACCGTTAATGTTAGAGTCGGTAATGGTGAAATTGCGGGAGCAGTCTATATTGCATCTAAGATGTTAGGTCATTCCGTATTACAGAGAGAACTAGCATCAACAGTCAATATCAGTGAAGTAACACTGAGAATACACATAAGGAAGATATGTGAATTAATACAGATAGAAAGAACTATCTTGAATAAATATAATATAAATAAAATAATTGGAGGAATAAGAAATGAATAGAAAAATAATGATAATTGGAACAGGCGGAATTGGAAGTTACCTAGTTGACTTCCTATCGAGAATTGGTATATATGATATAACAGTGTTTGATGATGATAAGTTAGAAGAGAAAAATCTAACATATCAAAACTTCATGGCTGACATGGTAGGCCAAACCAAGGTTAACGCTCTTAATAATAGATTGAAAGTAAACGGGTTGAAGCCTGTAAAACCACAACCGTATCAAGTTTTAGTAGAGAAGCAACTGAAAGGATATGACTTAGTAGTTTGTTGTGCTGATAACCTAGCAGTAAGGCGATTATTATATCGTCAAGGTTATGGTGATGATGCTAAGATTAAGTGGCTAGACCTTAGAGCGCAAGGCCGTAATGCGGCATTAATCTCTTACAGGGTTAACGCCAATCTTGTTGATGATTTGTTATCAGGGGCAGAAGGTTCATTCAGTTGTCAAGGCGGAGATTGGGATGGTAGTCCTGAACAAGTAAACTGTATGCAGGTTGCAATTGCAGGTATTGCAGTACAGTGGATTCAAAGATGGTGGCAAGACAATGAGAATGTTGCTGATAAAATGGTGGTGAATGTTTGATTGATGAAAAACCAAGCCTACTAAGACTATTAGCATACCCTAAAGAAATAGATATGTTTCTAGAGATGTGTTTCAGTGATAGAGATATTTACTATGCAGAAAGAGAAATGGGAACAAGGGATGAGGAAAAACAAACAGAAGTTGTGATTCATCGTTGGGAAGATAAAACCCAACTAATAGTAGTGCTTCCGGTGATAGGATGAGAGCAGGTTCAAAGATACACGTTGAGTATGAAGTGCTTAAACATCTAATGGATAAGATAGACTTAACAGAATTAGAAGAGAAGATGTGTCCTACGGGAGACAAGGTAGCAGAGAAGAGATTCAAGGATGGTGCTGACACGGTATCTAACTTGGTTAACAATCTGATAGTCAGAAGACTACACAGGTTGCCTAACACACATCCTGCCTACAAGGAGAAAGTAGAATGAATGTGAATGATAAAATAAAAGAAGCAAAATCAATTATCAAAAGGAAGGGAAGTATTGAAGATGAACTATACGCTATGTTTACAATAAAGCAACTTTGCACTCTTTTGAATATACCTGATGGAACTGGATGGCAAAATAGAGTCGGAATCAGTAAAACAAAGTTAGCAAGGGCTTTAGTATTGAAGTGGAAAGTGGAAAAGGAGATGGAAAAATGAAGTACATCTGTTTTTCAATACTAGGAAAGACTCTTTGTGGTAAAGAGGATGAGCCTGTTCCCGAACACTTGGCAGATAGCAGAAGGTTCTGCAATGATTGTGTTCAAGTAATGTGGAGAGAACAGTACAGGCGAGGAATAAAGAGTAGTGTAAGTACCTTTAGTAAAACTACAACCGTAGTAGAATCTAAAACAGAAACCAAGGTCGAGGGTAAACAAATACTAAGACCAATAAAAACATTAAGACAATATATGAAGGTGGAAATATGAGTGATGAAGAGAACTTAGAAGATATAGATGAAGAGATGATTGATGAAGTTATGAATGTAATTTCAACCGATGGTTATTACCAACAAGCAGAGATAGTAAAGATTACTTGTCCTGTTTGTGGTGAGGAGTTCTTAGGAACTAAAAGACATGCAGGTGGATTCATAGCAGGACACCGAGCATACCATGAGTTTGTTAACAGTCAAGACATGATTATAGATAATATGGGAGGAATATGAATGACAGAATTAGAAACGATAGAGTGTGTAATTTGTGGTAGGGATATAGAACACAAAGTACACGATGGAAGAGTGTATTGGACACAAGGAAATAACGCACAACCTGTTGCAGATGGAAGATGTTGCGATAGGTGTGATGTAGGAATAGTTATCCCTACTAGGCTCAAAAGAGCAATGGGGCGAGAATAAATGGGAAAGATGGGAAGAAAGTTTCAAGAAATGCGTGATGATTATGAACAAGCATTACTTGATGGAAGAATAGATGAAAGTCTAACCTTTTCTAATTGGATTCAATTAGAGAAAGCAACAGCAAAAATAAAGAAAAACGAGGAGGAATAAAAGTGAAAGAAGAAATAACAGAAAATGAAAAAGCAATGAAAGAGTTTGATTGGAAACAGCACATACGAGATGTGCATGGTGATATGGCAGATGATATAGAATATCTCTTCCCTAACAATTCCACTGAAGCCTTCATGACAGCAATATGGAAAATGTCAATAGATGCATTAGAAGGAATGGAAGTACAAGTAATTGTTGATGATAAAGATGATTTATACATTAGTAGTGGCGACCCATCATTTGTATCATTTGAAGGACATGAAGACGAATTAGTAAATGGCGCACCAATGAGAATACCGATTAAGAGTTGGATTCATACTCATCCTTTTGGTCAGGCTTACTTCAGTTCAACTGATTGGTCAACCATTAATACTTGGAAACCTATATTAAAGTCTGCTATTGTACTTGGTGATAATCAATACTTAGCATATAACCCTGAAACTATTGTAGCAAAGAAAGTTTTTTATGGTTTACTACAAGAACGCGGTGAGGAAGAAGAATGAGATTGATTACTTTAGTAACTAATTCAGGCGATACTACTCTAAAAGTAGATGATATTAGTGGGTATTGTGTTAATGAAGAAGCACAAGGTATGTTAAAGAAAAACACATACCATACTGATATTCATATGATTAGTGGTACTATATTTACTAGTCATATGACTGAAGCGCAACTTCATGCGTTTGAAGATGTGTTGCATGAAAGAAGGAAGGCGGAAAAAGATGAGTGAGATAGAAGAGATAGTAATAGGTAAGTTGAGGCAAAGAGCCGAACTAGGTAAGAAGAAGTATAATACTACTATGGAAAGAAAAGACCTAACCCGTAAAGCATGGTTAATCCATGCACAGGAAGAGGCTCTAGACCTAGCAGTTTATTTACAAAAATGTATAATATTGGAGGAAGAAGAATGAATAAAAGTAAAAAATTAATAGAAGATGCAAATGACGTAGCCAAAGGTGTTAAAACACTAGTAAAACATAACACGGAACTGTTAGACCTTGTTTGTTTTATGAGGAAAATGTTGGATGACTGTATGATTACTAAGAATGGTATGGCTGAACAGATTGATTTCTCTAATAAGAAATTAGATAGGGCATTTACCATTATGATGGAAGTACAACACGAAAAAGACATACTTAAGGAATTAAAACGCCAAGAAAAGACTGATAACCTACATGTAGAAGGGGTAATTGCGTTTGATGGTGGCTCTGAGCCTACCATTGATGCTTTTTATGATGAGGAAGAAATATGAGTGATGAAAGATTAACTATGGAAAACAGCAGACAAACAACTCTTAAGGAGTATGGATTTGTACTATTAGTTCTGACAACATTGTTAGCAGGATGTACTATTCCAACACCTGATGAAGTGTTTGAAGCAGAAGCAGAAGTACCTAAAGCATGGACAACCATGAATGGTACATTCACATTCTTAATAGATGATGCTAACAACTCAACACAGCAAACTGTTTGGTTAGATGTCAATACTACTTATGGTTTGATTGAGTTAGATTATTTCCAATATAATGTTACACATCTTAGTTTCGATATTGTAAATAACTCTGTTAGGTTTAACAATTACTCATTCGACATAGCAGGGCGTCTATTACAAGATGGTTTACTATGGAATACAGGATACGCACCACAATTTGGGAATGCAACACTTATGTTTGCTACGTTTCCATTTGATGTAACGGTTGAATATGAAGTAAAGTATCGTGTATGGAATGGTAGAGAATGAAGAAAAAAGCAGTAACCATCCAGTTCCCTGCTCCGCTTCCTGCGGAGATAGAGTGTCCTATTTGCTTAGGTAACAAGTGTATTGTTTGTGAAATGAGTGGTAAAATAAAACTAGTAGTTGATGCCAAAGTCCCAATACAAAAGGCATTGATAGTAAAGTATGTTGCTAACAATATTAACTCAATAAGTTCAGAACTATCTAAGAACTATGGTTTAGTTCCTGAGATAGAAACTATGGAAGTTTTCGAACATCCTGAGAATAGAACATATGAGATAATTAAGATTAGTAGTTTAGGGGGCGTGGTGTATATCGCCACAAGAGTTGATGACGTTGAAGGAATTAGAACGTTCACATCTCTAAAAGATTTGAATAGATTTAAGGAAGGTTGGTATGAATGAGTAAAGAATTGGAAACGGTATTAAGAATACCAAGAAATGCAACAATGGAAATGATAGTTAAAACAGGGCAGTATTACAAAATAGATGTCGTAGATGTACGATGGTATTCTGATGGTAAACCTACAAGAAAGGGTATTAGAATGAACATGGATGAATTAGATGTTTTACTAAAGGGCTTAATTAAAATAAGAAATAAGGTGAACACGGATGAGTCTAATTAGATTTGCAAGAATGTGTGAAGCAATAGAACAACAGAATAGAACAACAGATAAGATTAGAATATTAGATGAATCACTTAGTTCATTTAGTAATCCTAATGTTGTATTAGATATTCTATCATTGAATCTTGAGACTAATAACATCGGTAATAAGAGAGCAGTCACATGGATTGCTAACTCATTACAGATGTTTGAAGATGAAGTTAAATCTCAGGCAGGAATGTGGAGTGATTTAGGAGAAGGAATATACAAGTTTTTAGATGGAGAGTGGAATGAAGATTCTAACTATACCATTAGAAATATGTATTCTCTCTTAACTTTAGATTGTTCTTCTATTAATAGTAATTCTTACACTATGGTTAAAGAAGCACTGAACGAAATGTCTGCACTAGAAGTTAAATGGTTTATTCGTTATTGGCTTAGACATCCTAGAAATGGTATCGGTAGCAAGGCTCTTGCTTCATTATTGAAACGTAGGTTTAACACTCAATATCGTGAAGAATACCTTAAACTACATTCACCTTCTGAGGTGTTTAGGTATCTATCTAGTGGTAATACACCCCCAACACATTCAGGAGTTGGTAAGTATATTCAGTGTTCACTAGCGAAGAAGTTTAAGTCTCCATATGTAACACCTGATAATTATCTAATTGATTACAAGTATGATGGTAATAGGTATCAGATTCACCGAGATAAGGATAATATAATTATCTTTAATAGGAAAGGTAAGGTAGTCACTAGACAATATCCTGACATAGTTGCGTTGGCTAAAACGTTTAATGCTAGTACCTTTATTTTAGATACTGAGATTTACCCCGTAGAAAGAGTAGGTAGTACAACACCTGCTGACCATAAGAAACTAGCAACAAGAGTTCATTCTAAAGACATAGAAACTGCGGTGGAAACGTGTCCTGTACACTTAGTTGTCTTTGATATATTATATTACATGGGTCATAGTTTAATAGAACAAAAATACAAAGAACGTTTAGTTCATATGCCTGACTTTCCTTCTATTAATAGAGCAATATCCTTTACAGATAAAGACATTGAAAGAGCATATAACATGGCTATCAACGAAGGCTTTGAGGGTATTATGATAAAAGATTTAGACGCTACATATCAAGCAGGACGAAGAACTAGTGCTATGGTAAAACATAAGCCACCTAGAATTGATTTAGATGTAGTGATAACTTCTGCTAAGTATGGTGATGGTAAAAGAAGTAATGTCTTTGGTACATTTGGTATTTCAGTTAAAGACGATTCTTCATCTACTGGTTATTTACCAATTGGTTCAGTGGGTACAGGTTTGTCTGAGGGTGATTTAATGTTTTTAACAACTGAACTAAAGAAAATCATTGAGAAGTTCAATGCTGATGTTTTCCATGTGTTACCTAGAGTTGTATTAGAAGTGACTTGTGATTTAATATCAAGGGATGCAGAAGGTAATTATGGACTGCGTTTTCCTAGAGTTCTAAGGATTAGAAACGATAAGTTCGCTAAAGAATGTAATTCTATTTTAGACTTGCAGATGATGGCTTAGGGTAAATAGTTATGTACCTTTTAGCGTAGGGCTAATTGTGTGGAATACAGCGTCAGTTGTTGGGCTAAACAAAGATGTTATTTCGGGTGTATGTGCAATTCTAGCAAAGCCTGTGGTTGTTATCAATAGAGATAGTAATCATGATTTGGGATATAAGGTCAAACTCTCGATTGTAATGAGAGGAGATATGCACTTACTAACTAAGGTACAACGGGTCTTTATGCAGAATGGTATCTATTGTAATATCAAAGAAGTAGAATCTAAAGTAAGACCTAGACCAATATTGAGGATAGGAAGATTGGAACACATTAGAAACTTTCAATCAACCTATCTTCAAAATGCTTTAGATGAAGATAATGCTCTTTACATTGGGGATGAAGGTAGTAGAGATGTATGGTTAAAATTCCTATTAATACTTGCTAATGTTGAAGGTAAGAAACATCTCACATCCGAAGGTCTTGATGAGATTTTAAAACTCAAAGGAGTACTCTGATGTTGTGTTCTAGATGTAATCATAGAGAGTCTGAACATAATAAAGACGTATGTTCTGTTTGTTCTATTAGTTTAGTAGGGCAACAAATAGAATCATTTGGGTTCGGTGAAACAAATGAAGATATGTCTGACTTTGAGATAGTAAGACATCACACTGTTAGAATGTTAATGGAAGGATGTAGAGAGTGCGGAAACAAAGACTTCGGTTTTGAGGTTGGAGTTAAAGAAGAAAGTGAATTAAAATGGTATGTAGCACACATACACTGTGGAAATTGCCACATACAATACAAAGAAATAATGGAAGTGAGAATAAATGAGTCTGATAAAGACAGCAAATGAACATATGAATAACAAACCAATGATAATAGTAGGTAACACTAAACTAGACAAGATGGACAAAGCATTGTCTTTCGTGTCCAACAATCCTATTGTTATGTATGCCAACGAATATACTATTGAAGATAATTATAGTATCCCTAGTGATAGAGGTATTATTATTGACGAAGTACACTACAAGCCCAATACTGTTTTAATCAAAAAGACTATGTTAGAGTATAGAGGTCAAGTTATATTAGTTTCTGATAATCAGAAATCCGTACCTAAAGAATTGTTTTCACTGTGTAAACTGAAAAGAGCAGGTAAGAAAATAGAACATAATATCAAATCACCTAGAGCCGAGGAAGCCAAGGAATATGAAATTGATATGTATCCCATGATACGAGAATATCTAAAAAACCCTAATCGAGATGAGATAGCATCAATGTTGAAGTTATCTAAACCTAGTGATATTCATTTCTTATCATGGTTAGTTCCTAACTTACACCCGAACAAGTTGTCATTTGTAGATTTTTCAGTTAAGAGACGTTGGCCTAGTTCATACTTTTATGAAATGCTTGCATATACACACGATGGTAGAGTAAACCGTAAGATGCAGATGCCTAAACGTGGTAGTTATTCTAAACTACCCAACTTAGCATCAAGGTTAGGATTGAAACGTCATGAGTGTTATCTACTCACTGACTTACTTAAGGATGATAAGTTTGCAGAATATGCTAAAACTAAACTAAACAATGGTGAATGTAGACTGTTGGGTTTAGGAGAAAAGAAAAGAAGAAAGAAAACAGATAGAATAGTGCCACAACAAGGATTGGGAGAGTGGTTTTGATGCGTAAGTTACAGGAGGAAGAATAGATGCCAAAATATAGTGTTCATATACGAAATGAAAATGTAAAGAAGTGGGAGGCTCTCACTGAAAGAAGTGCATGGATTAACAATATCTTATCATCGTGGTCTATACAAGACCTTGAGAAACTAAAGAAGGAAAACTCTTATTCAAAACTTGAAAGAAGAGTGGCTAAGTTAGAGAGGAGGAATAAAAATGATTAGTAATAAAATGGTATGTGGTTCATGTTTACATGTGTTACCACATCACTACACTAAGAAAAGAAACTTAGTTTGTTCACGATGTGGACATATTAAAACGGAGGAAATAAAAAATGTATAATAATAAGAAAAATAAGAATGTAAGAAAAGGTAAGAAGCAACTTTACTCAAATAGAGTTTGGTTAGAAGAACAGTATGTATTAAAGAATAAGTCGGCTAAAGAAATAAGTGATATGTTCGAAGTTCCTGTTGGGACTATAATTAGATATATAGAAATGTTTAATTTAGAACTTGAACCTAATACAGAAGAACAACAAGTCAAGGAATACTTTGAAACTGTAAGTGAACCTAAGAAAGTTAAGAAGGCTAAGAAGAAAGTTAGTTGGGGTTCAACACCACATACGAAACCTAAAACGCAGAAATATAAATCTAAGACTGTTCTTAAGAGGATGTTCTATGATGAAAATATGCCTATCTTTCAGATGGCGAAGCAGTTCGGTGTATCTGAAGCAGTAGTGAGATATTGGTTAAAAAAATATGGTCTAACAAAATCAGGTAAAGCCGTATATAGAACACGAAAAGAGGATAGATTTCTGTTGGCACAACAACAGACAATTCCTAAAACTATTCAGGTAAACCCTTATTCTAAATCTACACCTGATATTACTACAAAAAACAGAAAAGCGTACAGCACTATTAGAAACTACGAAACTGGTTTGTATGATGTTGTTGGTGTTATAGAACATGAACATGGCTATCATAATCTTGAACATGGTATGTTCTTAGACTTAACAAAGGAAGTTGCTTCCGAATTAGCAGTTAATATGAATAGAACAATGGGTCTTAAAGACGCTGAAGCGAATAAGATTATTCTATCTTCATTAGGTTGGGATAAAAAGGTGAGACAATGAGCGAATTATGGACAGAGAAATATAGACCAACTAGATTGAGTGAGATAGTAGGACAACTGGGTTTCGTATTAGATGCAGAACATTGGGTTACATCAGGTAATATGCCTAATGTATTGTTCTACGGTGTAGCAGGTACAGGTAAAACTGCGGCTTCTATTGCACTAGTTAATGAATTATTAGACGATAATAAAGAGGGTAACTTCTTTGAGATTAATGCGTCTGATGATAGGAAACTAGAAACTGTCAGAACCAAGATTAAGGAAATCGCATCTACCAAAGTTATCGGTGATGCACCTTTCAAGATTATACTTCTTGATGAGATGGACGGTATGACAAAAGATGCTCAGAATGCTCTCAAAAGAGTTATGGAAAGGTATGCTGATAATTGTAGATTTATCATTACATGTAATGAGAGACATAAGATTATCCACCCCTTACAATCTAGATGTGCTAACTACCAATTTAAGAGAGTCAACCCTACAAGTATGTTAGATATATTCACAAAAATCCTTTCAGAAGAAGGTCAGAATCAGTATTCTGATGAAGAGTTGCAAAGGTTTATTACCTATTTGCAGGGTGATTTGAGACGAGGGATTAACGAATTACAGGCATCCTCATCGAGTAATCGAAGCCTACAAAACCAAATAGATAGAAGTTTAGAACCATACTCTGAAATAATGAAAATGATAAATGAAAATAACTATGATAATGCTTTAGAGAAGGTGCATAAATTGATTTACGATTCTACCGATATGAAGACTATATGCATTAATTTGCACGATATTATATTAAAGGTTGATTCTTCGCCCCAATCCAAGTTCAAGATGCTACGTGTAGTAGGTGAGGCTGAATGGAGAAGTAGTAACATGACTCCGAAAGTACTAGCATCTTGGATGATAGGACAGATGATTTAATGGAAGGAGTAGCACTTTTACTAGGTTTTATTGTATTAAGATTTTTAATGAAAATGGATAATAGAGGTAGGAGGAGATGGTAATGAGTAGATTAGATATTAATGAAGACGGCGTAGTGGATTTAAAAGATGTAGAACATCTTCTGCTACGTTATGAGATTATAGCGTTAGGCGGTGCGTTGCTGATAGTACTGCCTGTACTTAATACGTTAGATTATATCAGCGTAGATTCTAATTTCTTTTGGATATTATGTGGCTTAGTCATGTTGACAGAAGGATTAGTAGAAATAAAGCACGAAAGAAAAAAAATGAAACCCCCCAAGGAGGAAAAAATAAATGAATGAAAATGAAATAAAGGAAATGATAGCGAAAACAGCGTCTGCAATCGGTTTAACCGAAGCAGAAGCACTAGCGAGGTTTGATGACATATGTCAGAAGAACAGCGTTAGTGTCCAAGATGAAGGCATGTTATGTCTCAACTTGTGGAAAGAGTACTACAACAGTGCGTTAAGAGCGCAGAAGACTAGTATGAACACCAATGCAACAACAAGCAGTGGCGGCTTTTACAAACAAGCGTTTGGTTTCTTTGCATCACTAGATGAAGCAAGAGATATGTTAGCAAGAAAGAATGAAGCAGTTATTACTGATTATAGAAGAGATAAAGATACTTCTTTTTCTACTGGTCAAGTAGCAGTATTCACTGAAGTTGATGGTAAGTACGAAGGTAGAATGATGAGAGATGGTGAAGAGTTAGTTAAGTCTATGGACAAACTACCTGCTAACCATACTGATATGGATGACGGTACATACGTTACTCCTCTTGACACAAACGATGCTGATTGGAATAAAGCAAGATATGGTAAACCACTTGCTGTTTCAGAATGGAGACGCTCAGGTGTTTTCATCGGAGAAGTTGAGGGTAAGTTTGGTAAGTACTTCTTTAACTATAAGGGAGAGTCTACAAAAGACTTCACCCCTAAAACCTTTGAGTTTGTACACTTTGATTGTATTTTGAACTCGAATGATGGTACTAAGATACATGGTGGAAAAGCAAGAACTTTAGAGTCTCTTGTTGTAAACAGTTCTCTTGCAGATGATGATTCTCGTAAAGAAGATACATCCAGTATAAACATGCAAGATGCTTTAATGGAATACAGCGAAGCAAACTTCTGTCCTATTGTTGATTTAGGACAAGCACATAGTATGGTTATGGATAAAGACTACAATGATAGGTTTGTATTTACTGATGGTGATGTTACTACTGTTAACATGAATCAGACAAAGAATGGTAATAGATACTTTGTTCTAGCAGACTTCAACTCAGAGTTTTCTCTAGATGATGATAACCTAACATGTTGGACACCACCACATATAGAAATAGACTTTGGTATTGGGTCAAAGGTTGTTGTTGTTGGTAGGACTTCACAAGGCACTGATGAAGAAGGTAATTTAAGACCTGTTTCATTAAATGTTAACGGAATACTAGTGACAAAGGCTAGAGGCGGCAGTCCTGACGAAATCACCCATATAGAGGATGACTCTGATGGGTTTGATGACGACTGGATGCCAGTCTAATTATTGTAACCGTGTAATCATACACATATTGTTGGTCTTAGGGGTGCAACGCCCCTAACTCTTAAGGAGGAAATTAAATGAATAAAGGATACTATAATGAATATACAATAACTTCGTATGCTGATGATGATGATATAATTCATGGTCAGTCATATGCAATAAGGGTCAGTAACATTGATTTTGTTACTTGGAAACCTAATAACGAACTTAAAAACGAGATTTGGATGAAATTACATACGAAATCCGGTAAAGAAATAAGAGTAAAAGTAGATAAAGACGGACTAAATGAAATACTGGCAACAGTTGGTAATGATTTAGTACAATTTGAAAATAGGAATAGGAATGAACATGAGTTGGAACACAGGAAAAAGTACAGGAACTAAGACGTTTGAAGAACGAAAGAAAGCAAGGCTTGAGCAAATCAAGTATAAGGCAGAAGTAGCACAGTCATACATGTGTCTAGGTATTTGGGGAGAACCTAAATCCGCTAAGTCAGCAATATCGTTAGATATTTTAACTGATGAAGACATTAAGAATGATATGAAAGTATATGTTTTTGATTTTGACAACAGGGCTATTGACGTTAAGAGAAACCACTATGGTAATATAGCGAATATTGTTGTAGACAACCCTATCGAAAGAGAGGAAAATAGTTTGGTTAACTTTGAAGCGACTATGGCTAATGCAAGAACCTTTTATGAAATGGCTATGGAGTGTTTAGCAGAAGGTAAACTAAAGGCCGTAATTGTAGATGGTGCAGATAAACTACTTACCGATGTTTGTGAAACTCACATGAGAAACAAACACAAGATGGATGCAGATACTGTTATCAAACAACCACCGTATGTTTGGGGAGATAGAAATACTCCTTACAAGAACTTCTTACATAAGCAAGTTCTAGAAATGGCTTGTCATAGAATAGTGATTGCTCACTCTAAAGATAAGTATGCGGGAAACCCTAACCCTGTTGGTGTTATTGCTAATTGGCATGACTCAACAGAAGATATCTTTACTGCTACAATTCGTATGCAGAGAGACTTAAGAAAAGGCGGAGCAGAATATACTGCTTTGTTTGAAGCAAGTGCAAGAAAGCCTGAACTGATTGGTAGTAGAAGAAAAGTACTAATTATCAAAGACGGTAATGTTGATTGGACAGGCGTTGAAGAAATAAAAACAGGCGAACTTTAAGGAGATAATAATATGGTAATAACAATAGAAATAGAAGTAAGTGAGTTCAAAGACTTGATAGAAAGTGTTGCATTGAAAGGTAAATACAATAGTGGCGATACTAGTAAGAATGGTCAGTTGAGTAATTATGCTTGGCTTATCGGTGACGGTGAACACCTCCACGCCTACAATGCAGATACTACAACCATATGTGCCGCAAGAGTACCGAATGAGGGTATTGCGACTGCTTCTTGGATAGTTGATATTGAGAAGACAGTTAAATATCTTAAAGCGTTCAGTGGCGAAGTAACGTTACTTGTTGGTGATTACTTAACAATAACACAAACAGAAACACAAACCGCTACGGCTAAAGTACCGTTAGTTTCAGAACACCCTCACAATGATTACATTGGTAGGATTGTTACGTTTACTAATGATATGAGAAGTGACACTCCTTCTTGGGGTGATGAGTTACCTATCTTTGGTAAGACTCAGTTCGAAGCAGAGATAGTAATATCAGAAGATGAGTTAGCAAGAGCAAGTTCTGTATGTGATGTAGTTAACATTGCTAGATACAAGTTTAACTTTGATGATGAAGTATTAACAATGTCGAGTACTAAGACAATGAACGAGACTATTGATACTAATGTAGAGTACACTATTGCAGAAGGTGATAGTGCTACTGTTGAGTTTAATGGACAGTTTGCAAAGTTCTTGAATGGTGCAGTTAGACTGTACCTCAAGGATGATGCTCCTGTTCTTTTCGTAACAACAAACAGACTACTGTTGAAAGCACCATATCTTAACAGGTGAGTATAATGATAATATGTAAAACAGAAAATGGAATAGGATTAAGGTGGAGAGAAGGAGATGAGATACAAAGTAAGATTGTGTCTCACTCCGACTTTCAACCTTACATGTATGCGGATAAAGCACACTCTGCCCTACCATTTACTTTCAAGTGTAAGGATAACTTAGGTACATTTCAAATTAAAGTAATGTTTGAAAGTACAGATGAGGTTAACTTAAACGGTGATAAACTTCACAAAGTAACTTGGCAACCTAGACATCCTAAATATGCTAAAGATGTAAGACTAGTTCTAGAGGCTAGAGATATGAAAACATATGAAGGTGATGTTCAACACCATTACAGATATGCAGTTGACGAGGTAAAAGAAATACCTGAACAAAACTTGCGTAGATGGTATTGGGATATGGAATGGCAACAAGGTGGTAAGTATGATGAAGCAATTACATGTAGTGTGATTTATGATAACTATGATGATGAATATCATATATTTGCTTGGTATCCTCAAGAGGCTAGAGATGTTGTGTTAGAAGATAATGATAATTTTATTCTTCATAGGTACACAAACGAGCATAACATGCTTACAGGTTTTTTAGCGTTCGCTATGGATAAAGAACCTGATATGCTTATCTCATGGTTCGGATGGAAGTTCGACATACCGAAGTTGTTTACTAGAATGGTACATCATGGAATAGACCCAAGACTACTATCTCCATTCGATGAGATAACTGGTATTGGATGGAAGAAGAACAAACCAACTATTTGGAAGTCAAGAGTAGAAGGTTATTCTCCTGTATCTCAACCGATTAAAGGTATGATTACAGTAGCACTTGATTTAGTTTTTGAGCGACAATGGAATGATGCTCAACGTGGAACTTTACCTTCACTCTCTTTGGACTATGTTTCAGAAAGTGTGCTTGGTGACGTTAAGTTAGTGAGTGAGAGGTTTCCTGATAAGAATGAGTTCTTTAGAAGAGGATGGTTAGAAGATTCAGAAACTTATCTTGAATATGCTTTCAAGGATGTTGAGTTAATCAAAAGAATTGATGAAGAGAACCATTGTGTTGACGCTGTTCTTTCATTACAACGATTATTGAAAGCACCATTTGATGCATGTTTTTATGCAAGCAATATGGGAGGAATATATTTCATGCGTAACGCTACTTGGAAAGCCCCTACGGGTGAGAAAGGTGAACGTAAAGAGTATGAGGGGGCAATGATATACAATCCTCTCAGTGAAGGCACAAATGGTCTTCATCAGAACGTTGCCGCATTTGATTTTGCAGGTCTATATCCTAGTATGATTATCTCACGAAATATATCGTGGGAGACTATTTCAGAAGAACCAACAGACTTTGCAGTTAACCTAGCGATACCTAGAGATTTTAGTGAAGTCAAAAGAGAAGAGATGATGTATTTCAAAACAGATGAGTTAGGTTTACTGCCTAAAGCAGTACTTGACTTAAAAGAGTTAAGAGACGAATATAAGAAGAAGATGAAACAAGCAACAACTAAAGAAGAATACGCCAAATGGAATAATAATCAGTTAGCAGTAAAACGGCTATCTGCATCTTTCTACGGTATTATTGCGTATCAGGGATTTGGTTGGGCCAATGTTGATTTAGCCGCTAGTATTACTGCTAGTGCTAGAGAAGCAATCAGAGCCGCCGCTTTCAAAGTGAGGGATATAAATGCCAATTAAAACAGCAAAAATAGATATAGAGCCAACTACACAAGAAGAAGTTGAAGAAATGAATGCACTAATGGTTACAGAACCTAACAGAATAATTAGATTAAAAGAAGAGTTCTATGGTGATGTTTATGTTATTGTAAAGTATCTTGCAGTGGGTATATTTTTCTATGGACTAGTATCTCTATTGCAGGATGTGAATATAATATGAAAGTAGTTTATGGACATACAGATTCTATCTACGTTAAGATGGAAGATGATAGTGTTGAGAAAGCACAACTAGTATTGGATGAGTTGAACGAACACGTTAGAGAAATATTTCCTAATGTTCTAGGTTTAGAAGAACATCCTGTAACACTTGAGTTTGAGAAGTTCTTCAAGACTTTAGGTGTAGGATGTAAGAAAAACAGAAACGCAGGTTTAATCTCATGGAAAGATGGTAAGTACCTAGATGATTTGGAGTTTACTATGACTGGTTTCACTGCTAAGAGAGTAGCAATTACCCCGTTAGCAAAGAAGATTCAACTAGAGGTTTTAGATAGGTGGGTTAAGGAAGAGTCTGAAGAAGATATTACTAATTATTTACACGAAGAATATTTTAAAGTTCTTAATGGCGATATTGATAAATCAATGTTAGCCCAACGTAGTAGGTTTAGAGAAGAACGTTTTCAAGTAAAGTGTTCTACTTGTATTCGTTTATTTAGTAAAACATCTAAGTATCACTTACATGAACTTGCTAACATTGTTGATGGGAAAAGATTCCCATGTTGTAATAAGCCTAGTTTCATAACTATGAAAGGTAAAAGGCCGACAATTGGTTCAGGTATTGAAGGTGTACTATATCACAATACAAAGAACCCTGATAACATGATTGATGATTCTTATTTGTATCTACGAGTTAAAGACTTGAATGACACTTACTTTCATCCTCTTAATAGGAATGATGTAGTCCCTAACTATGTATCTGCAATGACATTAGAAGGATTGTTTAGTTATACCCCTGATTACAGACATTATGCTAGTTCTATTATTAGTAAAGCAGAACCTATTTATGACGCAATGGCTTGGGATATAACCCAAATATACCGTGATAGAAAACAAAGTAGTGTGGAGGATTGGTTTTGAAAAGTAGATTTTACAGTAGTTTATCTTGGTCTAACAAACGTAAGGCTGATAGAATAATTGCTCTCTATAATAAGTACTTTGACAAAGAAGAAAAAAGAGATGACGTAGTTGAACTGAAAGAAGATTTCATAGCAAAAACCGTGTTGTTCAATGAACCTAAGTTTGTCTTGGGTTATTCCGTATATGTAGAAAACGGAATGCCTAAGATGAACGTAATAGAAACCCCTCCACCGGAACATGGCAGAGACTGTAAGTGTGATAGGTGTATCATTCTTAACATAGAAGAAGTAGAAAAAATAATTAAAAAGAGGAATAAAAATGAGTAGACCTGCAAGCAACACAAAAGAATATACATATCAGTGGAACGCCCAAACATATGGAGACGATAGTCTTCCTATATTGAAGATAAGTAAATCTTCGTTTGGTTCTTTTCAGTGGTGTCCTAAGAAATATCAGTTCAATTACATTGAGCAAAAACCACAGGACACAACTGAAGCAATGTACAAAGGTACTATTGCACATAATGCTAGAGAGGCATTCTTTGATGAGTTTGATATATCTAAAGCAGAAAACATGACGCATGATGAGTTGACTAATTATTGTTATACTCTATACCCATTAGATGAAATGAGTCATGTTTACGAGACTATGGCTACATATGAAGCAAAGAGATTTATGGATGCTAAGGAAGAAGAAACATTAGATAGTTTCCTACCCGTAATTAACGAAGCAATGATAGATGCTAAGATTACAATACGAAGAGAAGACTATCCTTCTATTAGATTAGAAAGAGATTATGTTGTTCACCTCCAAGGTATTATTGACAGAATGTTTCAGGAAGGAGAAGCATATATTCCTATGGAATTAAAGACGGGGTTATGGAAGGAATACAAGAAAACTTCAATGCGTAAAGAAATGGCTTTCTATAAACTTCTATTTGAGAACTGCGCTGATGAACGTATTGAAGAACTCGGTTTAAGTAGAGATAATGCTATAACACATTGGGCTTGGTATTTTCCTGTTTCTAATCACATGTATGTTGAAGAGGCTAAGAAGTCAAGTGTAACCGCCGTACTGAAAGGGATTGCTAATTTAATTCATGCTTATGAAAGAAACATATTCCCTACTAAGTATAGTGCTAGGTCTTGTCCAACGTGTAGTTATTATCCTATATGCGATACTGCTAATGAAGATGGGTGGTTATAATGAAAAGTAGTTGGACTATCAAACTCTTATTCTTCATTGGTAAAGTTTCTACTATGATTAAGAGGTGGAGAAAATAATGGTTATACCTAGCGGATATAAACATTGTAAAAGATGTAAAAACCAATTCAAAAAATGGTCTTCCAAAGATACAGCAAATTATTGTCCTAATTGTAATACATCTAGATTAAAAAGACAAGAAACGAGTGAACTTAGTCCTAAGACACGTTTCCCTACTAAGACTAAGGAACGTGAGAAAAAACAGGAAAAGAAAATTACTCTCAATAAAAAATATTGGGAAGCACAAGAAAAAAGAAAAGACCCCAATTATCTTTTGTTAAACGAAGAGAAAAAGGAAAAACATCCTTTATGGGGATTTAAAACACCTAGAGCATTCGAGGATGCAAAGAATAAGACTCCGTATATTAACAAGTCGGGAAAGTGGGTTAAACACTCGAAGAGAAAGATACCAAAGTTGGTTATCAAATATGATAATCACCTACCAAAAAACAGGAAGCGCATAAAATGAAGTGGAAAGAATACTTTAGAAGAAAGAAAGAATACAAAGAGAGGAATAAAAATGAAAGATAAAGTAGAAAAAATATTAAGTTCTAGAGAATGGACGTTTGCAGATTTAACTAATATGAGTCAATTAGTAAAAGATTTTTCAGAAGAGATATATACACAATTAGATTCTAAGGAGAAATTATCTATTGTATGGGAAGAAGAGATATTTCAAAAAACTATTAAATTTGGAAATTTCTTTCAGAACCTAGTAATAGAGCAAATACAATTACAAGTAGCAAGTATTTTACAAGAACAACTACTAATTGCAAATGTAAACTTTGGTAATAATAAAAATAAGGAGGATGAAACAAATGAGATTTCCGAGAGTAGTGTGGGCGGGGAGTCATCTCCCAAACGCTCCGCAGATGAGAAGAAGAGTAGTAAAAACAAAAAGTGAATATATTGATTGGTTCAACCAATACAATGGTAAAATGAATTGTTATACTACTGTATATGATTTCGAAGATATTAATGATAATACTCAGATAGATTCTTCTGTTATTTTGGATAGGATGTTTCTAGATTTTGATGCTCACGATAAGCCACTAGAATTAGCACACGAAGATTTTGTATCAGTTGCTAAAAGGCTAGAAGAACAAGACATCTTGTTCAGAAGTTATTTTAGCGGAAAGGGTTTCCATATTATTGCTAAGGGAGAACGAGTCACTGATATTAGAAGCATTCAACAGTATTATACCGACTTGGCTAAAGATTATCCTACACTTGATAGGACTGGTATTCAGATAACTAGATTGCGTAGAATACCTAACTCTATGAATCTAAGTAGTACTTACGGTGATGATAAGTCTTATTTTTGTACTCCTGTTAATTACAAGTTAGAAGACTTAGGTTTGATACTTAAAACTGCAAAGACCATGACTCCTATTGATATAGAATATGGTTCAAAGAAGATAGTATTCCCATCTGTCAAACCAATAGAAATATCAGATATAGAAGTTGAAATGCCTAAGCCTATTGGTAAAATACCAATACTACCTTGTTTGAATAATGCTATTATGGTTGAGAATCCTAGTCATTATGCTAGAGTATATCTTATTCAATGGTATAGAGATTTACTTAGTGGTAGAGAAAGAAACTTACCTTTAGAACAACAGGCTGAATTGATTAATACTGTTATGTCTGAACTAAAAACTATTGCTAGTAGAGATGAGATATGGTTAGATTGGGATGAGCATGTTACTAGAAAGTACGTTACAGGAATAGTTTCAAAGGGTTATCATGCCCCTAGTTGTAAGACGCTTATACCTCAAGGGTATTGTATCGGTAAATGTTGGAGGTATTGTGAATGAAATTGATAATTGTTCTCTTCAAAATTATCTTTAAAGGTTGGAGGTATCACGAATGAAAGGATGTTGTGAACATATAGATGAACTACTCACAGCACACATATCAAACGGAGAGTATGATGGTGATGGCTGTTGGTTGATAAATGACGTTTTTTGTTGGCAATGTGATAAAAGTTACGACATTGTTCTAGCATTAGATTCAGTGGAGGGAAGTTAATGAAACTAATAATAGATAGCAGAGAAAACTCAGAACTTACAGAGAAAGTAATTGAAAAGGCTCAAGAGTATAATATTCAATACGAAAAACAATTCATAGAGATTGGAGATTATGTTTTCAATGACGTATGTTTTGAAGCAAAATCATCCTTTGATTTCCTACAATCTATTGTAAATAATAGGTTGTGGAATCAAATGGATAATATGGATAGAGCCTTTACCAATAACTTAGTTATTGTATATGGTTCGTTTGATGCGGCGTTCAGGAAGCATTCTGATTACAGTAAATCAACAATGAATAAAGCAACTCTAAGAGTTATACTAAAGAAAAAGTTCTACGGTGCAATGGGTAAAATTATACTCGACACTGATTGTGCTTTACTTTGGTTTAAGGATGCATTAACTGCGGCTGACATGATAGCAGTTGTTTGTAAGATGCAACCACATGATAGGGAGGTTTATACTCCTAAATTAGTAAAAAAGAGAAAGATTAGTACAGCAGACTTGCGACTTGATGTACTAACCATGATAAAGGGACTAAGTGAGAAGAAAGCAAAGATGCTTTTAGATGAGTTTGGTTCTATTATGGAAATAGGAGAAGCAACGTCTAATGAATTGTGTGCATTAGATGGAATAGGTAGTGTATTAGCAAAAAGAATACATGACACACTAAATAAAGAACAAAAAATGGAGTTATAATATGAATAAGAAAGAAGATGAAATGATAATAAGCGATAATCCTGAATTAGAAGCAGAAATAGATAGAATGTACTATGAATCTCTAGAAGAAGGAAGAGAATACACTAAAACTAGTAAAATACCTAAAGTTGTAGAGAAATATGTGACAAGTGCAGTAGAAGTTTCGTTAAATAACGAAGTTCCTGCAATGTTATCGTACTATAATCTACTAGGACAGATATGTAAAGACTTTGTATGTATTCCTTCAGGTAGAAGAAGAATAGATACTAGATTACAAATTATTTGGCTACAAACTAGTGGTACTGGTAAGACTGAGATGTATAATTTCTTTGGGCCAATAACGAAAGAAGTGTTTAAGCAGTTAAATGAAAGTTATCCGGCAGTCTTTAGAGAAGATGAAGTAGGAGATTATTCTTGGCAAAACGTTAGAACAGGAACTAGGTTTTCTGTTGCTGAGATTAAAGATACTACTGATGCAGGTTTAATTGGTTCTATGGGAACAGAAGAACAGATTGTAATTGACGATGAAACTGGTAGAGAGAGAAAGGTAGAAGTTCCTATACAAATATATGGTGAGTTAGAAGGTGGTGGTCTATTAGTTTATGACGAGTTTGCTGATTCAGGAATATTCAAACAGAGTCAACATCAGAACAAAGTTGTTCTGTACATCAACACTTTCATGAACACGCTATGGGGTCAAAATTGGATAATTACCAAAAGACTGCTAAAGGGTGGTCTAATGCAATGTAGAAGTAGTCGTTCAATGTGGGCTACATCATACATACCAAAAACATTAACAGGTGCTATTACTGAAACAGGAGCAATGCAACGTTCTTTGATTTACATTAGGGAAGTTCCAATTAGTGAACAGAACTATGTTAGAAACAAAATAGCAGATTCTTACGGTGTTATAGAAGATGCTGATACTCCTATAATGGGGTTCGCAGGTTCTTTTGTTAAGATATATGAAACACTGAAACAACATTATGAAGAGACAGGCGAAGACCCTTTGAGAACAATTACCTTTGGTAAAGGATTCAATGATGCTGTTAAGAATGAAACTTGGAAGTTCCAAAACTTTGTTCAAGGTAGTAGACCTGCGGTTATGGAGATAGCAAACAACTTTATCACTAGAATGCAAGGAATGATGGTTAAACTAGCAGTTCTTTCATGTATTGCTGAATCAGGTACTACTATCAAAAAGAAAGAAAACCGCTTTATTGTAACAGAAAGACATGTTACTCAAGGTGCTTATATTACGCGACAGTGTTATAAATCGCTTGTATCGTGGCTTGACTTAGCACTTAAGGCAGACCACAAGAGTATTCAAGACAGAGCAAAGGTAGGAGAGTTCAAGAAAGCGTTTAATGATTTAGTTAAAACGCCAAATGCTAGAACAATTGATGGAGACAAATGGGTGAATAAAACTATCATGTTAGCACACGTTATGAAAACTGCAAGAAGAGGACAAGCCCAAGTATATAGAAATTACAAACAGATATCGGAGAACTTTGATGAAAAGAGAGTAGGCAGATATGGTTATGTAAAATTAAAAAGGAGTGATGAAAAATGAGTAAGACAACATATGAAAACCAATTTTTGGTATTTGACGTAAGAGATGGCCCAAAGGTAATTATTGAACAACTTAATGCCTTTGGTCAAGATGGTTGGGTATTATCCACCATGTTGAACGTAGGCGATACGCAGATTGTTGCGTTCCTAGCAAGAGGAAACGTAAAAGATGCACCTAACCCAAAACAGTCAGAACAACAAAAGATTGCTAACTTATGGACTACTGGCGATAAGAAAGACAAGGATGAATAGTAAATGAGTTCAGTTCTAGCAATTGACTTAGAGACGAAAAACTTCTCTTACGAAATAGGCGGTTGGGATAATACTCATATGTTTCTTGTATCAACTGTATGTACTTGGGATGGAGATAAAGGCACAATATATATTGACAAATCTGTTGATGACTTAGCAAAAAGTAATGTACAGATTAAACCATTATCTCAACTTAAGTTTGATTTAGATGACCATTTTGAGAAAGGTGGTAAATTATTAGGCCATAATATCAGGAACTTTGACTTACCTGTACTAAAAAATGCAATGGATATTTATTGTATAAAAAAGTATTTTGACAGTGAAGCATATATTGATACTAGTGCAATTCTTTCTAAAGAACATAAAGAGAGATACAGTTTGAATAATTTAGTTCAGCATACTCTTGGTACTGAAAAACTAATGGATAGTGCAGATGCACCAATAGTTTGGAAAGCAGGTGGTTATTCTGAAGTAGCAAAATACTGTCTAAGTGACTGTGAATTAGTTTATGACTTATGGAAACACGGGGTTAACAACAAAATGGTTAAAGGTTTCTCCCTAGAGGAAGAAACAGTAAAGGACTTGGAGGTTGAGTGGTAAATGGATACTTTTGAAATAATTGCATGGTTTGTTTTTGTTATTATTATTTCATTACTCTTCTTTGCGGCATTCGGGAATAGTAAATATTCTGAAAGTAGTATTGATGAATATATGGAAAACCTAATTGCAGAAGAACGGGGCAGAGGAAATGGCCCTGCGTGAAGTTTGTAAATTTTGTAATCAAACAACAATAGCAAGACGCATTAAAGGCGTTTATGTCGGTAGTCTTGATGAAATCAAGATATGGCAATGTAGAGAATGTAAAGCATTATGGTCGGATAATTAATTCCGGCCATAGTGCCTCTTTTTTTATCGCAAAAATTCCATCCGATAACAAAAGCATACTCTCTATTACTGCACTAATGATGCATAGAATAGAAAAAAAGATATACTACCGCTTTACTTTCTACACTTGTTATATGACCCGAATAGAAAAATACTTTTGGGATATATCTGCTAAGTTTTGGCATTGGCATATTATGATAGCATTAGAAAAGGAGAACACAGAATGAAAGAAGGTTGGTACGCTCTAATACTCAGTATGT
>Ga0209337_1000633_pt1 | contig 28281 bp, 31 predicted proteins | sample LinPmetageLP53_FD_184044 | JGI IMG/M metagenome (GOLD analysis project Ga0209337, IMG submission 184044) | Marine viral communities from the Pacific Ocean - LP-53 (SPAdes) (version 2) | ecosystem: Environmental > Aquatic > Marine > Oceanic | place: Pacific Ocean | collected 2010-02-08 | reverse complement strand
TAGTAATAAGTTTACTTAAAACTAGAGCAGATGAGTCTACAAAGAAGATCGTTAACAAGAGAACAATTAAAAAAACTAAAGCAACTAAATAGAGGTTGCGTATAGAATAAATCCGGGGCATATATAAATATCTTAACAGTTTATTTATATATGCAACAGATTTAAAACGCTATTACAAGGGTTAACTTAAATTAAACAAAAAGAGGAAATATATGAAAAATTTATTTTTAACATTAGCACTGGGCTTTGCAACTATGTTCGCATCAGCACAGAATTTTATAGTAGTTACAACTTACACTGCAGCCGAAGAAGGCGCAGAGTGGGAAATGTCTAGCTTAACTGACAACATGGGTATTGGTTATTCAATTAACGATACTTGGACAGTTGGTTTAATCACAGCTGGAGAAGATTCTTTAGGTGATGCTTCTTACGACCTTTTTGGTCGTTATAACTGGAATACAAATATGTACATTTCAGTTCAAGCACCAACCGAAGAATTAATGGACAACTTAACTTTAGGGTTAGGATATTCATTCAACGTATGGAAAGGGTTAGCAGTAGAACCTAATTATACAATGGGTCTTAAAGAAGATTCAAACGGAGAAAGAGAAGGTACATTCAACCTAGGGTTGGCGTACCGTTTCTAAGTAATTAATATCCCATAATGGGATCAACCCTTGTAAAGCACCGGCAATTGTGCCACAAAACTAGTATTCGACAAATACAAAATATAGGAGATTTATAACATGGAAAATGTAATCAAATATGTAACAGGATTCTTTGGTGGTCTAATGACTATCTTAATGGCAGTATTGCCAGTAACAATCCTTTGGACAGTCTTAACAGGCGGTTCAGTATTCGGAATGGACGTAATAGCTAATTTAACTGCTATCGTTACTGCATTAGGAAATGGTGGGTTCGTAGGACTTATCGTATTACTATTAGTAGCTTCATTCTTTGTAAAGAAGTAATAGTTAACAACTAGTAGACACCTCGAGCTTTATTAAACGGGCTCGAGGTCATCTACCAAATAAAGGTAAGAGATAACAATGTTATATTTAGGAATAGTAATTGGGTTACTAATAGGTGCTGCAGCTATGCACTTTAAAAACTCAAAAGATTTAGAAGTAGTTAAAACTACTTTAGAAACAACACAAGAAAAATTAAAGTCAGTTACACATAAGTTATATAAGAGACGTTCGACTTATAAAAAGAAACCAAACGGATCAAATGGCAAAAAAGCAGTCAAGAAGACAGCGCGGAAAAAAGCAGTCACCAACACTAAAAAAACAAATATCTAGTAATCTTTCTAAACGAGCTAACAAGCTCATGGAACATTATGAAAATATTGAAGCACTTCGAACGGTTGGAGAGAAATCGGAAACTTCTGATTTATTAGGTAAGCTAGGTAGCATATTTAATATAGCAGAAGAGATTCCAAAGGATGTATACAGTCCTAAGGTAGAAGGTGTATTAGGTAAATTAAAAACTCTAAAGACTTTAATTATACTTAATATATCTAATACTGAAGATAAAAAGAACTTCGATACGGAAGAGTATCGAGCAGATAGAATGTATGTAACAGATACAGTATTTAAGATCAATGCCTCTAATTCAGTGGATAAAAAAGATCTTAAAACTATGAATACACTCTATAAAAAACATAAGCAAATTAAACAATTATTTGATTAAACTATTACTAATTATTATAAAGGGAATAGAGATGATAAAAAGATTTATGATTCCTAGAACAGCTCACTGCAAAGGCGGCTGTTGACATGGATGGATTTAATGAACCTATAGAAACATTTGGTGATTCAGATGAAGATCTAGAGCTACTTGAAGCTGCAATGAACAATACTTACGAGTATTTGATCAGTGAAATAGATATACAAGATTTACCATCAGGTACCTGGATGCTTAAACAACCAGGAAGGGTGTCTACCATAAACGAAGTAATAGAATATTTTCAGCACGCCGATCGTGAAGAGTATGAGAAGTGTGCAGAATTAATTAAGATAAAACAAACAATGAATTGACCGCTAGTACTTTTATTAGCTGCTCTTTTGGACGAGGGTTCGAAACCCTCCACCTCCACTAAATAATTTACATCATGGGGGTGACTGGCTTTGACAGAGAGATAAGGATTTAAGGAAGGTCACGCATAACTGGCGCACAAGTTGAAATGGCAATGGCTGCTTAATAAAGCACCCAGAACCGAACGGCATTAACAGGGCAAGTCGTATAAGCCCGGTGGAGGTGGACCTTTATAAGGTAATAATATGATTAGTAGACCAATGGTATCTAAAGAGTTAAAATGTAACGGTAAGCTGTATAAGCTTGAAATGTGGGGGTCACCTCGCGAGGATACAGCTATGAATCGATACTCTACAAATGATGATATATCTACCCCTTCATCATACTCTCGTAGTCCCGATGTTCGTAAAGAGTTTTTTAATGAGGTTGATATGAGTGGATCTTGGACTTCATCTTCAGTAGCTAAATATCAAGAAGGGTTTCAACTATGGTTTGATAAATTACCAGTTGATAAGCAACGAGCATATGTTAAAGCTATAGACGAATCTAATCGTATTATTATATCAATGGTGTGGGATATAATTCATGAAGATGATAGAGATGAACTCTTTAATAATAATCTTCGTCAGTTTAGTAATTGGTTTACATCACTCAATGTAGAAGATGTAGATTTTTATATGACTCGTATAATGAGTAAACGTAGATTAATGCCTAAAGAGTTTCGTTCTGAACCGAGTATGATGTCTGAAGATCAGGTGACTGATTTACTGCAAGAAGTTTATGACAGTATAGATGATGACCTTGTACGTGCAACCTCTATTAACGGGTTATTATGTATTAGCTGTACAGATGAAACTAGATTAAAAAAAGCTAAAACCCATATGGTACGACATGGCAGTATACTTCGAGATTATCGAAAAAAACAAAATGCTAATGGACGTATTATATACACATATATATTTTCTACGCCTTAGTTGGATATAAAATAATTTTTTCGTATATTTATATTAAATAACTTATTGATACTGCGGGTCAGCAAGTTATGTTAAAACAATAATGTTTAATATTAAAATTATCTAAGGAGATTTATTATGGGAAATTTAACACCATTCGGCACATCGCCATTCGACGTCCTATTTAAGGACTATTTCAAGACAGATGTAGATTATCAATTTGCAGATGCATCCAAACTAAACCATCCAGTAGACATATATGAGGCCGAAGAAGGGCTCAATATTGATATTGCGTGCGTAGGTTTAACAAACAAAGACATTGAACTCACTATTGAGGGGGATGTACTTCGAGTAGAATACAAGAAGGATTCAAGCTCTAACGAGAATGAATACATTCAAAGGAATATTGCTAAACGAGCATTTAACTTTGGATGGAGAATTAGCAGAAGATTTGACTTAGGTCAGTTGAAAGCAAAACTAGAAAATGGGTTACTTCATTTATCTGCACCACTTGCAGAAGAAGCTAAACCTAAAACAATAACTATTACATAGGGTTTATATGATGATGTTTGCTAGTAAAAGGAGAAGTTTATTAAAGACTCTGAGTTGGAGAACAATTGCCAGCTTGGATACTCTTTTATTAACTTGGTTAGTGACAGGCAGTATTACTGCTGGATTAACTGTCAGTGGATTGGAGATAATCACTAAAATGATTTTATATTATTTTCATGAACGAGCCTGGATACGAAACAAATACGGTATAGACAAGAATGTAAAAAAGGTTATAGAAAAAAACTAAAAAGCTGGCCCGCAAGTCAATAAACCTTACATTATGAAAAAAAAAGTTTTACAATACGATAATGAGTATTGGGTAATACATAGAGCTATACCTCAGCATCAAATGTCACCGAGATCTCATGGCATTAATTCTGATGATGTTAATGCAATGATACGTGTCTGGGTAGAGCATCTACGTGATAACTGTAGTGGTGTTGAGAAGGTATTCCAGAAGAATGGTATGTTTCTCTTCTGTGAACAAATAAAAACTGCAGAAATACTCTAAAACAGTTGCCTTTACGATATTTTTTAATTATATTCTATAATTTATAATATAATAATAGTAATAATAATTAAATATAATAATAATTAATAAAAATAATATAATAGATAATTATAATAAAGATATATATGAAATATAAAGATCAAGTACAAAACAGAGCCGAAGCTATATCTAATCTTCTTGAAACATTAAAGAGAGGGTTAGAATCTAATGCTATATCTAAAGTAGAAGCTGTAGGTATTATAAATAAGTTACAATCAATAAATAAACAAATAGTTAATTTTACTGAATTAGAAGGATAGTAATGCGTAAACAGCTGTTTCCATTATTAATAGCGTTAAGTGCACTAGCTGTTTCAGGTTCAGCAGCATTCTATTCTGTATATGGTTTAAGTAAACTATTTGCAGGAGCTAGCTTTCAAGTAATGATTATGGCAGGTTCACTCGAGTTTGCTAAACTTGTCGTAGCGTCACTGCTTTACCAGTACTGGGATACTATTAACAAAGGATTAAGGGCCTACCTCTCAATCGCATGTTTTGTTTTAATAGTAATAACATCAGGAGGTATATATGGGTTTCTATCTGGAGCATATCAATCAACTGCAAATCAATCTGAACTATTAGATAAGTCGTTAATGATTTTAAATCAAAAACAGATTAGATTTGAAGAGCAAAAACAGGATCTTAAAATTGAAAAAAGTAGTTTAACTAAATCAATTTCAGATTTAAGGATAGCTTTATCTAATCCAGCGCAGGTACAGTATATTGATAAAGAATCAGGACAGTTAATTACAACATCTTCTTCATCAGCTCGTAGAGCATTACAAACCGAGTTATTAACTGCTACCACGAGTAGAGATGGTATTAATATTAAAATTGAAGCTGTAATGGATTCAATTAATAAAACTGACATGGCATTATTAGATAAAGAGATATCTAATGAAGCAGAGAGTGAATTAGGTCCACTTAAATATTTAGCAGAAACAACTGGTCAACCTATGAATAAAGTTGTTAACTGGTTTTTATTACTTATAATATTTGTATTTGATCCTTTAGCAATAGCACTTGTAGTTGCAGCTAATATGGCGTTCGCTCAAGTGAAGGGTAAGGATTCTGATATAGTAATGTCAGTACCGGATGGAATGGAATTTAACAAACCATACCCTATACCAGCAGAGTGGAGTGAACCTTCTCCAGAATTAAAGGATCAGGGGTACAGTCAAAGTATAACAGAAAGTATTAAAATTGAAAAAAAAGATTTAGTAGTAGATGATTTAGAGACTGCTATAAAAACTAACGAGGAAATACTATCTACAGCAAGGGTTCAGAATGGTTTAGATGCTTGGATTGATGTTCTAGAAGAAGAAGGTCTACAGGATGCTAAACAAGAGGAAGTTAAGGAGAGCGTTGATACTCCTATAGAAGGTAACGAATCAGAGCACGAATTATATCATGGTGAAGTAGAAAAAACTGATAAAGAAAAGTTAATTGGTATGGTTGAATCTAAGAAAAATAAATCTAAAAAACGAGTAGTTAAACGCCCACCCCCTGTAGCTCGAGTTAAAAAAAGTTACAAATATAGAGGGTAAGTTGGTTAACTAATTTTTTTTTCGTATATTTAATTATATGGCAAAGAAGAATACAACAGTCTACAAAAGTTATATTGAGAAAGGTGAGCGATGGATGATCTGTCGTAACAGTATTGAGAATGGTAAGTACTGGTCAGGTAGATTTTGTGGAGAGTGGGTTAAAGTAAATATAGATACTACTGCTACTCTTTGCCATAAATGTGTAAACCGAATTACCGAACCACCTAAATTTACTCCAAGATATAAACCGACAGGTAGACCTAAGGGTTGGCAATGGATGAACGAGTTTGTTGATAAAGAGGGTAACGTGTTTCATAAAGGAACTGAACAACCTAAATTGAAAGGTACACTTCCAGCCACAATTATAGAATCTAAAAAAACTAAAAAGCGATTAACTAAACGAGAGCGTGAAGCTGAAAAACGTACGTTAATGGCAGAGTTATATGATCTCAAAAAACAGTTAAAAAAAGCTTCTCTCAAAAAAGATAAAAAAGCTGTTGAATCTCAAATTAAAAAAATTAGTCGTAAATTAAAAATTAGATTAGTTTGATCTTAAATTTATTTTTCGTATATTATACAATATGGATAAACTAATATACACCCGTGGTACATATTCTAAAGAAATTCAGAAGGTTGAATTAGATGTTAATGAAAATGTAGACATACATGACTTCAAAAGAGTATGTAAGCGTCTAGCTTGCGCACTCGGTTATGATAGTATAAGTGTTGAAGAGGCTTTTGAAGGAAAGACAAAGCCATTTGATAAATTAAAACAAATATTAAAAGGATAATTATGGCACGAGATATATACGGTACTTACGAGGAACAAGAAGCAAAGACTAATACATCTGAGGATGAGGTTTATTATGAAGATGATCTAGAGAAAAAGCATCTGTATAAAGAAATAGAATTTGCAGTTGATGTAGAGGATAGTGTAGTTTATATAGTAGGTGAGATAGAAGATTTTGGCTTATATGATTTTATGGTTAGATGTCGCGCTATTATTAAGAATAGAGAAGAAGGAGATACCTCACCTATCAACGTCATAATAGATTCAGTAGGTGGAGATGTATATGAGATGTTTGGTATTATAGACTATATAGAAAGTTTAGAAAGAAACAGTAGTATTAAAGTTAATACTATATGCAGAGGTAAAGCAATGAGTGCAGCTGCAATGATTTTAGCTTGTGGAACTGGTAAACGTTTAGCTAGCAAGAGATCAACAATTATGATTCATGAAGGCTCGTCTATGCAAGCTGGTAAATCATCTGATCTTAAAGCAGCTCATAAATATAACGCTCACCTTGAAGATATGGCCAACTCTATTCTAGGGGAAAAAACAATTAAAGATAAAAAATTCTGGTCTGAACAGACAAAAACGGATTTATATTTATCTTCTAAAGATGCTCAAAAGCTGGGTGTCATTGACGGAATAATACATTAATATATTAATATGAAATTAAACGAAAAACAAATTAAAGAAAACTGGGATGATCTAATAGGAAGGATAGAGCATCAGTTTAGTGGTGAACGTAAAGATAAACTTCTTGAAATGTATAATCACTTTGCGGATAGGATGATGTTCGCTCCTGCTAGCTCTAGAGAATCTTATCATAACTGCTTTCCTGGTGGTTATGTTGATCACGTACTTCGTGTGATGGATTGTGCTTTCGATTTATATAATTCATGGATGATGCAAGGCGCCTATACAGATAATTACTCAGTAGAAGAGCTAATGTTTGCCGCATTAAATCATGACTTAGGTAAGGTAGGTGATTTAGAAAATGATACGTACATACCCAATGAGTCTGAATGGCATAGAAAGAATCAAGGTGCTCTCTATACAGTTAATCCTAAAACTGAATTTAGTTTAGTTCCTGACAGGAGCTTATTCTTATTACAGCATTTCGGTATTACATATTCTTGGAATGAATTTTTAGGTATACGGATACATGATGGTATGTATGAGGAAGCTAACAAACCTTATCTTGTCAGCTTTAATCCAGATTCAAGACTACGTTCTAACCTACCATTAATACTCCATCAAGCTGATATGATAGCTTCGAGGGTAGAGTGGGAGAGGTGGAAATATGGTGAGAATGGATTACAAGGAACTAGAACATTAACAGATGTTCCTAAAGATAAGATGATGAAGCATGTAGTTAAAAAGCCTTCAACAGCTCCTAAACCTGCACCTAAAAAGAAACCTACTCCAGCGTCACAGCTGAATACAGGTTCTGATGCTAGTAAATTATTTGATGAGTTATTCGGATGATAATAACAATTATAATACTTACGCTAGCTCTTGCTGGTACTCTGTATATTATATATAACCTGTTACGTAAATATGAACAGGGTGAAGAATATATAGAAAACCTTGAAACTTGGGTAAGAGAATTCTCAAAGACAATTACTGATATGAATAGAGAGATTAAAAAGATAGATAATAAAGGCTCGTTCTCATCAGATGATGAAGTAGGCTACTTTTTTAAAGAGCTTAAAGCAATTATACAAAAATTAGACACACTCGGAGAAGAGGATGATAAATCAAGTAAGCGCTAGCTTATCACCAGTACAAGAATTTTATGAATGGTATGATGAGTTCGAAACAGAACGTAAGGTAACAAAAGCAAAAAAGCGGAGAGGGTATTTTCACGAAGAAAATGAACGTGCTATTATAGCTTATAATAATGAACCTGATTATTTTTTGCGTAATAAAGTTTATTCTCAACATATACATAAACCGTTTATGAAACTTACGGAAAATATTATTCATACCTTTAAATTTTATTGTTTCGACGATCCTTATGTTGATGTACAAGCTGAGGTAGTTGCGTACCTTATAGAGAAAATTGATAAGTATGATCCAACTAAAGGTTCAAAAGCTTATTCTTATTTTAGTATAGTTGCTAAAAATTATTTAATTTATAATAACAACGAAAATTATAAAAAAATGAAGCAGCGTACTTCTGTAGATGCTATAGATATTAAACGTAATATTACTAATGAAATAGTTCGTGAAGATATTAAAGAGGCACGAAAAGACTTTACTGACTTAATGGTTGAATATTGGGACGCTAATCTTAATACTATATTTACTAGAAAAAAAGATATACGAGTAGCAGCTGCTATAGCAGAGTTATTTAGGCGCAGAGAAAATATAGAAATATATAATAAAAAAGCATTGTATATTATGATACGTGAAATGGCTGATGTTAAAACTCAGTATATAACTAAAGTAGTTAATCAGATGCGTCGCATATATCGTGACATGTGGGAAGATTATCAGAAGACAGGTCGACTTGATAATACTATAGCAAGTTCTAGTCAACAAAATTCTAAATATTTCTAATTATTATATATGGATAAAGATAGTGAAATATTTAAAGGAAAAAGCTTTTCAGATATTGCTAAAGATTTATACGGTGCATCCAAGAAGAAGGAGTCTCAGATAAATTTATTAATATCTGAATTAAAACCGTTTGTTCAAAACATAGGTGATGCTACTATTATAGTACCTTTAATAAAAGATTATTTAGAAGTTAGTGTAAAAAATGATGATCAATTAGCTAAACTTCTAGCAGTAGTTCAACGACTTATTGGTAATAACGTTCAAGGTGAGAACGATTTTGGTATTTCAGAAGAAGAAAAAAATCAGCTACTTGCAGAGTTAAACGCTATTGAAAAAAATAACGCTAATATAGATGATAAAATTAAGGGTGTAGAAAATGGCCGGGTACTCAAAGGTAAAGAATAACAAAGGAAAAAGCTATCGTCCGTATGGACCTGCAGCTCCAGTTACTCAAAATGATCTCGATTTTCAACAGAATCTCAAAGTCGATAACTATCATACTGAGCCTGCTGAGGTAGTAGATATAGTACTTAACCCTTCACATCCTAATTACGATTCTTCTATACCTGATCCAGAAGAGCAAATTGGCTGTATTCAAGTCAGACGTATATTTAGTGATGCTAATGTAGAAGATTTAGATAAATTAAGCTGGGCAGTTCCATTGACTCGTAACATTAAGCAATATCCACTTATTCACGAAATAGTATTAATTACAGAGTATTGCGAAAAAAACTCAGTTGATCAACCTGACAGCACTCAGATGTATTATCATGATATATTAAACATTTGGGGTTCTGTACATCATAACGCTATACCATTCTTAAGCATACCAGAACCTGATATATCCTCAGCGGATAAGGATAAGATAGCTGAATATAAAGAAGTAGGGTTTGGTAATCCTAACATATCCGGTGATGAGGGTAGTGATATAGAGTTCGGTAGAACATTTAAAGAGCAACCGCGTATTAGACCAATACAACCTTATGAAGGAGATTTTACTATTGAAGGTAGATTTGGTCATTCTATACGATTTGGTTCAGCAGTAGTAGACCCTGACGTACCTAATTTATGGTCAGATCCATCTACAGACGATCCAGCTGAACCTTTAATTATAATTCGTAACGGTCAAGATCAGGATTTAGAAGATGGTGGAGAGCATGTAATAGAGGATCCTGATACAGCTGCTGGTACAATTTGGATGACTAAAGGTCAAACAGTACCTTTAACTTTTGGGTCTACTAAATATGATGCACTATCTTTTGAAGCAGGAGAAAATACAGTAGGTGAAGACCTAACAGCTCCGACAACTGATGACCTAATAGATGCAGAAGGTGAACGTCAAGGTCAGATATTATTAACTTCGAATAGATTAGTATTTAATAGTAGGGAAGCTGGAACGTATATTTTCGGAGGAGGTGGAATTGGATTAACTACAGAAACTGATATGACCTTTGATGCAGGTAGTGAATTTTTAGTTGATACTCCATCGATATACTTAAATGCAACAGAAAAGGTAGAAATAGAAGCACCTCTTATATATTTAGGTAAGTCACAACAATCAGAAGATGATGGAGGAGTTGGTGCAACTCAAGCTACTAAAGGTCACCCGTTAGTTTTAGGTGATGAAGATGATTTATGGAAAAGTACTTTATGTGATATTATAGATGCTATGCTGACTACTCTGCAGAGTGAAATTCACCCTACACCAGCTGGACCATCAGGTCCTCCGATACAAGCACCTCAATACGCGACTCAACAATCAGATATAGCAACTTTAAAAGCTTCGTTAGCTACTAGCTATAGTGATACAGTATGGGTACAAAGAAACGGATAAAGTCGTTAACGACTTAAAAAGGAGATAATTTATGCCAGCTAATTGGCCAGGATTTACAGCAGCTATGAACTCATGGTTTTGTGGTTTTGCAAACGGTGATACAGACGAAGATTGGCAACAAGCCGGTGCACCAACTGCTAAAAAGATAGCTGACGAATATGAACTAGCAATTACAACTGCTGGTATTATACCTTATAATAATCTAGTAGCTAGTGGTTGGGTAAAAGCAACTATGGAGAGTGGTTGGAAAGCTTCATTTGCTCAAGTATTTAATCAGGCTGGAGTACCACCTGAAGGTATAGATATAGGAGTGCCAGGTTGGCTGCCAGCAGCTACTGCTACAGTAAATGCATGGGCAGCTGTACAATATCAACCAGTACCACCTCACCCTCCAACGGTAGCACCAGCGCCTGGTGTAACACAATTAGATCCAGGTCTTGGAGCTATACCAGCATTAGCATCAACTATAAACGATGCATTTCATTCGAATCAATGCTCACTAATAGCAACTATTTTAGTATCAGGATTTACACAACATTTAACCATGATATCAGGATTATATACTGGGTTAGTACCAACACCTGCAGGACCAGTACCAACACCTGTGCCATGGGTGGGAGTATCATAGAGGTTTTTAACCGACAATTTAGTAATAGTTATATTTATATATGATAAAGTATATTTAGAGGAGAAACATGTCAACAAACAAATTAGCACAAGTTATAAGAAAGATTGTTCGTGAAGAGGTTCGTAAAGAAGTACGTACTCTATTAAATGAACAAAAAGCAGCAAAACCAAAGGTTACAAAAAAAGAATTTAAAAAAGGCTTAAAGCATGCATTAGGTCTTCAAGATGGTATTGAGCGAGCAGCACGTAAACCTAAACCTAGAGCTCAAAAGCAATATACTAAAAATGCTACATTAAATGCAATATTGAATGAAACAGCTGGAGAGATAGAAGCAGGAAATCAAGAATATCCAACTATGAATCGACAAGCATATACAGCAGATTCAGCACAAGGATTTGATAGATCATCATTAGCAGCTAAAATGGGGTATGGGGATATGAATCCTTCAGGAACTCCATCAATACAGGAAATGATGCCTAAAACTAATATAGCAGGTGGAGTTAATCATGCTACTGAAGTTGATCCTGGAGTAGCAAAAGCACTAACTAGAGATTATTCTGAGTTAGTAAAAAAGTTTAAAAAGTAAAAAATGGCAAACTTGTTCGGTAGAGATGATATTGGTATAGGGATAGCGTTACCGTTTGGTTCTGGGAGATCTAATTTAAAATTAAATTATACAACTCTAGATCAAGCTAAAACTAATATAGTTAATCTTTTATTAACTAATAAAGGTGAACGGATTATGCAACCTCAGTTTGGTACTAATTTAAGAAGATTTTTATTTGAACCTAATACTCGAGATTTAACTTCAATGATCCGTACCGAAATAATGGATTCAGTTAAATTTTGGCTACCGTATGTAAAATTAGGACCAGTAAAAGTAAATCGTGATATAGAAAATATAGATCAGTATAAAATAGTAGTAGAGTTAAACTTTAGTGTAGTTGATGATATCACAGAATTCAAATCAGTAACTTTTAAGTTCGGCTCAGATGGTAGTGTAACAGTAATGAATATGTAGGAAAGACATGGCATCAATAAATAAAAAAATAAGCAAAGATATTAAATATACTGGTAAGGATTTTCCTACTATCCGTAAGAATTTATTAAATTTTGCAAAAACTTATTACCCAACAACCTTTAATGACTTCAGCGAAGCATCTCCAGGAATGATGTTCCTAGAGACGACTGCTTATGTAGGAGATGTATTGAGCTTTTACTTAGATAAACAGTTTAAGGAAACCTTACTACCCTACGCATCAGAACGTAAAAATGTTATATCCTTAGCTCAAGCTCTCGGGTATAAACCTAAGCAAGCTATATCAGCTAATGTTGATGTAGATATATTTCAAACTATTCCAGCTAAAGGAGCTGGTTTAAATAATAGACCAGATTTCGACTACGCACTATCTATTAGAGGTGGTATGAGAGTTAGATCTACTAATGGTACAGTATACAGACGTAACCTGCCAATAGATTTTACTGTATCAGGATCTACTAACCCTACAGAGGTCTCTATATTTTCTACAGATGATTCAACAGGAGACCCAACCTTTTATCTATTAAGAAAGCAAGCAGGATTTCAATCAGGGACACCAGTTACTGAAACTTTTCAAGTAGGTGCAGTGCAACCATTTTTACAGATAGCATTAGCTAGAACTAATATTATTGAAATAATTAAAGTTACAGATGCATCAGGAAAAGAGTGGACTGAAGTTCCATATTTAGCACAAGATACAGTATTTAAACAAGTACAGAATGATCAGTATGTTGATCCAGATTTAACCATATATAATCAAGAGACTCCATACTTACTTAAATTAAAAAAGACTTCAAAACGGTTTACCTCTAGAGTTCGTGAAGACGGTAGATATGTACTAGAGTTTGGTCCAGGAACTTCAACTAGGCCAGATGAAGAGGTTATACCAAATCCTAAAAATGCTGGATCTGCATTACCTACAGTAACTCCAACTAGTAATCAATTTATTGATCCATCTAATTTTATGTATACTAAAGCTTACGGAGAAGCACCATATAGTACTACTATAACAGTTGAGTATACTATTGGTAATGGTATAAAAGATAATGTTGCATCTGGTGAAATAGCTGACATAGATTTAATTAATTTTATTAGTGAAGGAGCGGGGCTAGATAGAGTCTTATTTAATAGTACTAAAAAATCAGTAGCAGCTACTAACCCAGTACCAGCTCAAGGTGGTAGAGGAGCAGAGTCTGCAGATGAAATACGTGATAACGCCTTAGCATTTTTTAACGCTCAAGGTCGAGTAGTTAGTAAAGATGATTATATGATTCGTACTATGACTATGCCAGGTAGTTTTGGTTCAGTAGCAAAAGTATATGCTACTCAAGATGAAAAATTAAATATTAGCGATACTAATAATAGATTGAGAAATCCATTCGCAGTAAGTTTATATACGTTATCATATAATGCAAATAAAGCGCTGGTAAAAACTAATCCAGCAACCAAAGAAAATATAAAAAGTTATCTAAGTCCATATAGGTTATTAACTGATTCAATTACTATTAAGAATGCTTTTATCATAAATATCGGTATAGATTTTGAAATATTAACATTACCAGGATTCAATAGTAATGATGTATTATTAAAATCTATTAAAAGCGTACAACAGTTTTTTAATATAGATGATTGGCAGATAAACCAACCTATTATATTATCAGACCTGTATACTGAATTATCTACTATAATGGGACTTCAGAGTATTGTAAAAATTGATGTATATAATCTTCAAGACGAGCAATCAGGATATTCAGGTAATATTTACGACATTAATCAAGCAACACGAAATCAGGTAATATACCCATCACTTGACCCTAGCATATTTGAAATTAAATATCCAAATTCAGATATTAAAGGACGTGTAGTATCAGTTTAGGAGCTATAAAATGATAAAATCTATATACGCAGATTCAGATAACACTATCTACGAAAAAACTGGAAGCTTAAATGCTGGGCTTGATTCAGTACTCGAATTAACTAAAATTTCTTCATCAGCTGGAATACATTCCTCTAGAATTTTAATTAAATTCCCTCTAGATCAAGTTAGTTCATCAGTAGCGGCCGGTAAAATTAATAACCCTCGATTTTATTTAAACCTATATCAAGCAGGAGCATTTGAAGTACCAAAAGAATATACCTTAATTGCATACGCTGTATCTCAATCTTGGGATGAAGGGTCAGGTAGGAAACTGGAACCTACTGCATTAAATTTATTTGATAATATAGCTTCTTCATGGATATATAGAGATAAGCAAGCAACTAGTATAGAGTATATAGCTGCAAGAGATACACAGTGGACTTCACGCTCTCTAGCTGACGGTTCAGCTATGGTATTTAATAGTGTTACAGGTGGTGGTACTTGGTATAACGATTATTACGGTACACAATCATTTGAACACGAATCAGCTGATTTAAGAATGGATGTAACCCCTGCTATACAGTACCTTTTAACCGGTAGTAGAAATAACGACGGGTTAATAATACTACGTTCAGGATCACAAGAAACTGATTCTACTAATTATGGTAGCGTTCAATTTTTTTCAAGACAGACTAATACGGTATATCAACCTAGACTAGAAGTAGTTTATGATGATTCAAGTTTTGATTCGTCTGGATTATCTGAATTAACTTCAGATCAAAGTGTAGTTTATGTAAAAAATCTTAAACATGAATATAGTACAAAAGAACAACCTAAAATTAGAGTAGTAGGACGTGATAGATATCCTACTAAAACTTTTTCTACTCAATCTAATTTTAAAACTATTAAATTTTTACCAACATCCTCTTATTATGGTGTGAAAGATGCGATCACAGAAGAGTTTATTATACCCTACAGTAATCAAGGAACTAAATTAAGTTGCGACTCATCAGGTAATTTTATGAAATTAGAAATGGATTCATTTATGCCTGAACGTTATTATAAACTATGTTTTCAAGTGACTCAATCAGATAGTTCAGTAGTCGTTTATGACGAAAACTTTTACTTTAAGGTTAATAGATAATGGCTATAAATAAAAAAGTTAATATAACTCGCGCTCAAAAGATACGAGATGCAGGTAAGACACCCTTACAGAAAGCTCAAGCTAATGTAGGTAGGTCAGATGTACCTATTGGTAAGCCTATACCTACAGTCATTGCACGACCGCTACCTGAATCACCAGTGCGTACATCAGGAGGTGAATCTCCTTATATACCACCTATTAAAGATGGTAAACCTAATCCGGAGTTTATAAGAACTATACCTCCACCTCCACCGAAGCCTGATCCTGAACGACCTCAACCAGAATCTCCAGTTAAAACTGAAATAGATAAGATTATTGAAGAGTCTAACGAGGTTATAAAAGAAATAGAAGGTAAGGTAGATCCGGGTAGACAACCTGTAGATCCGGTTCAAGATATAGTTAAACCACCTCCTGCTATAACACCAACTGAAGTTGCTTTAGAAAATCAAAAAGACTGTGACAATAGAGTAGAGTTTCCTAATATAGTTATTAATAACGAAGTTGTAGTAGATTTAGATTTAGGTCAAGAACAAACTCAATTTGATTTACCTGATCCTATAGTAGTAGAAGAGTTAAGAAGAGGTTGTACAGATCCTGATGCAGAAAATTATGATCCAGCAGCTTTAATAGATGATGGTAGTTGTGTATTTGCAGATCCAGAAACTGGAGACCCAATACCAGATGAACCAGAAGAACCGTTACCTAATATAGCTGCAATTACTGATTTTGTAGACAGCCACGGTAAACCAGTGTTTACAGTTCGTATCGAAGACGTAATAGATGAAGAAGAAATAGAATTAGAGAGCGGTGTCAAGCTTGAAGCTACAGTCGAGTTAGTAGGAGACATGGCTAGACCAAACCTTTCTGATAGCGATCTTATTTTATCAGAAGAAGATATAGAAGTTACTAAAAAGAAACAAGCAAGACTTGCAGTAGGTGAATTAGCAGGTGATACAAAACTAGCATCTGATGAGGATATAGTAATTATAGGTGACAGAGAGACTATAAAACAAAAATTAGTACGAAACGATAATGGGGTAATATTGTTAAAACCTAATGACTCACCTAAACTCAGAGTTAGCTTACGAAGTCAATCATTTACTCTATCTCAATATAGACGTACAATTGATACTGACTTTAAACAATTAATAGGGAAGATGTAATGCCATTTGATTATTATAAAAATATAGATGAAATAGACTTGACTTTTGGTCAAGTTAAAGCTCAGGTATATTCTTTAGACGATGTAACCTCAATGGATACAGTATATGGGTATTTACAAAATCCTATCTATGGTCAGAGTGATTTTGATCGAGTCGAGTTACATGTATATGATGTAAATAAAAGTTTACTTTTTTCTGATCATAAAGTTGAGGGTTGGTCTATAGGCTCTGATCTAGAAGGTATGCCTGTAGTAGATCTCGATATAAACGGTAACTTAAATAGTTTAGGTTTTGATAATGGTGTTTATGATGTAGTTTATAACTTTCATAGAGATGCAGTTGGAGGACCAGTAGGACCTAAATTTAAGATACACTCTATAAGTGCAGATCGTAAAGAGGTACGTATAGTACCATCAGTAGTAGAAGATGATGAAGTAAATCAAGGTGCTTTACTAGAAACTTTTTACAGCAGATTACAGCGACTTAAAGTTACTTCAGCAGTTACTGGACCATATACGCATGCAGCTATACCAAATAATCCCTTGTGGACTGCTCTACAATTAAATTTAGCCTATAATAAAATATTTACAGTTGCAGCTTGGTTAATAGATGATATTTTTCCAACTGACCCAGATGAACCTAATACAATATTACTTAAGCTTTATGAACCTATACCATCTAATATTAATGTAAACCATCAATCATGGTTAGTAGCAGAAGCAACTCAACCAGTTATTAATAGAGTAATGCTTGATGCACCGATTCTATTACAAGGTACAACAATCCAAGGACCTAACTTTGATTTATGCTTAGATGATACTGCTAGATTACAGACTGATTATAAAAGTTATAATCAAGTTTTAGGTACAGATCCTGACACACAAACAACTATACTAAATAGTTACAGTTCAAGCGCAGATGGTATACAGCTCAATATAGACTACTCTGTCTTTAGTAATTATGTACACTTTAGCTCTGCTAAGCAACGTATTGATAACTTTATATATAAACTTCAAGTTATAAATCAATACGATAGATCAGCACAAGAAATAGAATACAGTGATTTTGCAACTTCAGATGTATACATTTACGAGTATACAGGTTCTCGAGGAACCTTATACAATAAAAAATATCAAAAAAAGTGGGTAGATAAAAAAGTAAAATTAATAAACGAATTCGATGATTTTGAAAAATGGTTATACTTTGAAAGTGGTTCTGATTCAAAATATATTACCTTATCAGGATCAAAAGGAGGAGGAGAACGAGATTGGACTAGATCAGTTATAACACCATTTCCTAAATTATCAGGTTCATATAAAAACGCACGCTGGAAAGAAGACTACTTACAATGGGATTCAGATGATTTATTTGACTGGGCAGTTCATAGTATATTTTTACCAGGAGCTTCATATGAACTTTTAAATGTTAAAAACACTAAAGCTCTTAACTGGAGAAAATCTGCTGCAGCTTCTGCAAGTGCATTCGATAGTCAAAATAATAATTTATTAAGAAAAACTGTACCACAGTATTTAAGTGATCGCGGTAAAGATGATAATGAAACATATTTAAGATTTTTAGATTTAGTTGCTCAATCACATGATGTGTCTTGGACTTATACTAAATTCTTTACTGATCTTAACAACCGCTTACATAATACTAATTATGAAAATAAGCATGGTATGTCAGACGATTTAGTATACCATGTAGGTAAATCTTATGGTATTGATTTACTAACAGGTGACCCTAATCAAGAGCTATGGGAGTATAAATTAGGGAAGACTGAAAATGGTTTCTCAATACAAAGCTCACCAACTGCATCTATACGCACAATGACCGCTCAACAAAGAACAGCTGAGACTTGGAAACGTATTGTAAATAACTTACCACTTTTATTAAAAAGTAAAGGTACTATGACCGGAGTCCGTAGCTTAATAAACTGCTACGGTATACCAGAAGATATTTTACCCGTTTATGAGTATGGTTCAAGTAAGAAAAGTGAGCAAACAGTTTTATTTAAAGAACCTAATTTTAAATATTGCTTAAACTTTAATCAACAACAAGCAGTTGATACCTTCTGGGGACCTCACCATAAAACTGCAGGTTGGGTTACATCTAGTAATGTAACTCCTAATGCAGTAGAGGTTAGAGTATGGCCTGAAACTACAGTAGGAGTTCATACTCAATCAATATGGCAGGTAAACAATGAATTAGGTATTACTTTACATAGAAGTCATTCAAGTGCAGTACATGAAGGTCGCACCGTAGGGTTTACTGAATTCGGTCACTTTAGTATGATATTATCTAGCTCTCAAGGGTATGTATCTGCATCAACTGGTAAAGCTAGGATATTTGAATCTACTAATGATAAGCAAATCGGCCACGGTTGGTGGACTTTACTACTTAATAGACATGCAAATAAAAATTCCCATCCATTAGGGTCTTATCATACCGGAAGTAATTTTAAATATGAATTAACTGCGTTGCGCGGTGATTACGAAGTTATAGATCAAAATGTATCTTGTAGCTTAACAGTAACCGGTAGTGATGCATATTACTCAAGTTCTATAAATAAATCTTGGTCAGGAAGTTTAGAAGCAGGTAAACGAGCGTATCTTGGTGGGTTCGTTACATCCAGTAAAACTTCAGCATATGTACATCACCAACAGCATGGTGCATTTGGTATACCATTTAGCGGTTCTATGCAAGAGTTAAGATACTATGCAACACCTTTATCACAATCTACATTAGTAGATCATACACTAGCTACAGAGTTATATTCTTCTAATGGACCAACTGATTCATTTAATAATTTATTATTAAGACTGAGGTTAAGTGATAAAGCAAATCATTATTCAGGAAGTGCGGCTAAAGAGACTTCATCAAAAGCTATAGCAAGTGTACAACCTGATCAACGTGTAAAGTACACCTACTGGGATAGCTTACAAGAGTTTTCAGTATCAGGTTCTACTATTAACTACCCCGACTCTACACCTTATGGTTTTTCTGAAGAGTATTATTTTATTAATACACCAGAGTTAGGTCCTAATAGTTATACAAGTAATAAAGTACGAACTGAAGAGAATAAACTACTCAGACACTTAAGTGCAGAAGGTCGCGCTGAATTACCTAGCAGCGATAAGTATGCGCTAGATAGTAACGGGTTAGGTATATATTTTTCTCCTACGGATCAAATTAATAAAGATATTTTTGATCATATAGGTAGAGCACCTTTAGATAATTTTATTGGTGATCCAAAACAAGCATATGAATCTGAATATGTAGATTTATCTGGATTTAATACTTCATACTGGAAGAAGTATAGTAAAGATACCAATCAAATGACTTATCTTAATGAATTAAAATTATATGATATGTCACTATTTACTATGCTTAAAAGACTTATACCAGCTAGAGCTAATGCTGATTTAGGAGTAGTAATTGAACCTCACTTTATAGAGCGTTCTAAGATATCACCACCTGGTAGAATGTCAATATCAGGAGATGGTAGTCCAGCTCCTATAGCTCAAACCACTGCTCAAGTTGCTAAAGTTCAGCAGTTAACCTCACCGCTAGTAAATAAGCCGCGAGTTACTCAATTAGGATATCAACTACCACCTCAAGTTTTAGTTGCTAAACTTGGTAAACCATCAAAGAAGCCAACTAAAATTAATATTAAACAAGTATCACCTCTTAACTCGGTAATGAAATCTTTTAGTGCAATTACTCAACAAAGTACACCAAGCGCTAAACCAGAATTTATTCAAAATACTACTACAGTAGACGGAACTATAGGATCAAGTGATTCACCTATTATAACTCTTTCTAATAAAAATACTAAAAGTATAGGTAAAAATACAATAGCATATCAAGCTGCTAAAGAACGTGAAAAGCAGGGTAGTACAAGTAGCGTACCTTCTCATTTGTCATCTACTACAAATGGGTCAATGCTAGAACCAATCAATGGTAGTCTGCGAGTTACTAACAAAGTATCAAGCTCACAGTACACATTTACTAGTTTGCAAAAAAGTTCTAGTTTAGGTTCATCTGGGTATAATACAGCTACCAGTAACTATATTAAAGTTCAGACACCCGGCTATGTATCATCGGCAAGTTTCTTACATATTGGTGAATACAGAAAGTCAGAGTTTAGAAAAACTACTAAATACTTCTATAAAGGTAATGGTACTACTGCACATACAATGCTGAGTGCATCCTTAGGTAAAGCTTTTGAAGATGGTAGATCGTTTAACAAATTTGCATTTAGCCACTCATTAGTACTCGCGGAAGTATCTGATTACAATTTAGGTGGTACAACAGGTACAGATAGAACAAGACATGCTGGAACACAAGTAACAGCTCCAGATTTTAATATTAATAGTACTGAGACTCCAGATAGAGGTCCAGTAGTTTCATTTACTATAGGAGATCCAAATCAGATTATTACTTCTGATCCATCTTTTAGAGGAAACTTAACTATTGAATAAAAAAACAACAGTTTTTAATGTTTAATCATATTTATTAAAGACAAAGAATATAAAGGGAAAAAAATTATGGGATATTTAGACAATACATCAATTACAGTGGACGCCATTCTGACAAAGAAAGGACGTGAAATTTTAGCAAAAGGAGCAGACGAATTTAAGATTACTCAATTTGCATTAGCTGATGATGAAATTGATTATTCATTATGGAACCCAGCTCACTCTCTAGGTAGCAATTTTTACGGTATTGCAATAGATAATATGCCACTAATAGAAGCTATTCCAGATGAAACACAAACAATGAAATATAAGTTAGTTACTTTACGAAAAAGTACAACTCGTATTCCAGTTATAACGGTACCAAATTCTACAATTACTTTAGTAGCAGGAGGAGATGCAGTTGATGTATCACCAAATACTTCTAATTTTGAAGGCGGTAACTCAACATTAGGTTATACAGCAATCTTATCAAATAGTGACGTTGCATTTTTAGAAGTTGGTACTGCAGTTAAAAGTGTATTAATGCAAGGCGCAACTGTTCCAACATTTGTAGGAGATGATGAATCAGCTCAATCAGTATCAGCAGTAGGATTCAGCTTTAGAGTAGTAGCAAAAAATCAACCTATACAATCAAAAACAGCTACTTTAACAATTATAGGTAATGAGACAGGTGGTAGAGCAACTGTAACCGTAACTGTTAATAAACAACAAGTCGCAACATCAGGTGGTGATCTTTAAGAAATAGGGAAAAAACATGGCTAATAAAACTAAAGCTCAAATAGAAAAAGAAATTGCAGAAGTAGAAGCGATTAAAAATCAGCTTCAGGAAGAAAAACGACAAGCTGATGGGTTACCTTCTACTCAAGATTCAGCTCAAGGAGCTATTATAAGAGAAGCACAGAAGTTAGCTACTCAAATAGTTCGTGAAAGAGACGCACTAGAACAAAAAACTACTACAGGTAAAATATATTCAAGATTTGATGTAGGTAACGATGTTATATCAAATAGAAAAGAAAAAGTTACTGCAGGAATTTGGTCTAACGGTACAGGTGAAATCTCTACTTTTCATACTGCATCGGCTCAAACATCCTCTAATGCTGGTAGATATTACTGGGATGTATACAATAGCTCATCAGTAGCAGTTGGTTCATCAGTACAGTTTGCTATTGCATACGGGCATAAACAAGGAAGTGGTAGTATAATTACAAATGAAGATTTTCCAACTAAAGCAATATATACTCAGTATAAAAACTTACTACTTGCACCAGGAGATAATACATTTACTTTTGATAATAAAGTAGATGAAGAACATATATTAGCTATTAACTTTCAAAGAGCTAGACTTAAAGAAAAATTAGATCCAGGTAATTGGGAGTTAGTATTAAGTGGTAGTGGTATATCTACTACAGGTGGTAATATAACTAAGCTGATTGATAACAGTGGAACCGGTGATGCAACTATAAATGACGGTCAACGTGTTTATAGTGTAGTTAGTGGAACTATTGCAGGAGGTGAGTTAACTACTGATGACGACGGAGTAACTGGTGGGTACGGTTTAGTTTACCCTGATCTTGGAATTATAATACTTAATCCAGGTAGACTTAAAGAACGAGGAATCACTCCAACAGGAACAGTTACTGCTTCGAATACAAATAATCAATATAATGCAATGTTATATACAGCTATATCAGGAGCTGCAGCATACAATTCAAGCTATGGATTTGCTGCAAGAAATGAAGAAGAAGTTACATCAACGTTTTATTATGTACGTGTTAAGAATGCAGATTACAATTTTAGTAATAATCCAACATTCTCAACTGGATCTTTAGGTGCATTACGTCACCCAACTATGATAAAAGATCCTAAATCGTATATTACTACAGTTGGATTATATAATGATAGACAGGAATTACTGGCTACAGCTAAATTAAGTAAACCATTGATAAAATCATTTGACCGAGAAGCATTAATTAAGGTTAAACTTGACTTTTAATATTTACTTGACTAGAATAATAGCCTAAATATATAAACCCTTTATATTTATTATAGAGGGTTTATTATTATATAATAGAATTATATGTCAGTATTTAAAAAAATAGATAACAACGATATTACGATTACGCCATTCGATGTGCATAAGGAATATATTCTAGATGCCTCAACGTATAGTAGTAGTTATGGTGCACAATTTCTAGGTGCTAATTATCATTCATATAGTTTTGCAGATCCAATCCGCGGTAAAAATATAAATCTTGAATCTAAAAATTTAAACGGTACATATAAAAGTATTATTTATGATAGTGTAAATCATTTATATTATAGAAATCCTGATAATCCTAGCAAAAACTTTGGCGGTAATTTACCAGAAAGAGAAACTCGTTTTTTAGGCGAGAAAGCTCATATTATATCCGTACCATCTACAATATACGATTTAAGGATACTTTCAGGCTCTATTAATTTTAAAGATCATTTTATAGAAACTTTACCTTTAGATAGAGAAAAATTAATAACTGCCTCTTCAACAGTTTATAACACCCCACCATTAATTGCAAATCACTGGGAGTTTGAAAGCTCACAAAGTGGTTTAGTTGACCTCTATGGTACTACTGCGTTGCAACAAGCTACAAGTTCAGGTGAAACTGGATTTCAAATACTCACTGGCTCACAAGCTCTAGTCGGTACAGGTAGTATATTATTTAAAGTTAATGGATATGATACAGTAAATGGTAGACCAGGAAGTGAACTAACTCATTCATATAATACTGGTAACGGACTACGATTAAAGCCAGCAGCTGATTTTACAGGTTCAAGTGTAGCTAATTGGTGGACTTATGAAGGAGGGCAAGCATTAGGTAATAATGCATCTCATGGTATGCCGGTTTATAATATTACTATGTGGGTTAATCCACCTGATTGGAACGAGATGCCAAATAATGTAACTGGAGCTCCTGGACAGAGTACTATTATTACTAGAGATAAAAACGCATACTTCGAATTAAATATGCTAACTAGTTCTTATGATAGTTATACAAATAATCCTAAAGGGTTGTTACCATTACAAATGTTCTGGGGAGCAACTGGGTCAAATGCAACTGACAGTACTATACAAGCTGCAATAGATAAAGGGTTTGGATTAGCAACTGGTTCATGGAACCTTATCAGTGTACAGCAAGAATTTTGGCCAGGTGATGCATTCTTAGGTACTTCAGGATCTCAATACCAAGAACTACCACCTTGGGGTCATTCACCTGCTAAAACCACTCTACGTATTTTTAGACCTGACCCTAACAATCATAGAGGTTATACTGTAATAAAACAGGTAGGTTACGCAACTCAGTCTATAGAGCCTGGTACAGCTAACTTACCATCACATTCATGGTCAAACGAAATATACCGTGCAGTTACTTCTTCTATACAATATGATAGAAGTTTATATGTGGGTGCATCTGGTTCCTATTCACTTGGAGCAACTCAAACTGCTAACCCTGGAGCTGATACTAAAATGAACGCTTTTACAGGCTCAATGGATGATATACGATTTTATGAATCTTCGTTAACAGATACACACTTAACAACTCTTTACAAACATCCATATTTACGGTTAGATCAAATAGCACCAATGACTGCTTCCTTTGACTTATTAGATGATGGTTACGGTAATTTTATAGATAAAGGCATTGATTCTAATAATTTTGTAAGTGAAAGTAATCTAGTAGGGTATTATGGCTTTAACGAGTTATTTACTATTTTAAATCAAACAAGCGGATCTTCAGATATACTATTACACAGAGGTTTAGGACCTACTAAAGTTAAAGATTTATCAACATACAAAAATCACGGTATTTCAGATAAAGTAAAATATACACCCGGTATTGCAGTATTCGCACAAAGTGGCTCTATACGATCAGCTGATTCTATAAATTACTATCAATCATCAGTTCAATCTGGTATTCGTGCTCAGTTTAATAATAGTGGTAGTGTAAAAATACCACATCATACAAAATTAAATTTAGGACACCCTCGAGGATTTGCAATAAGTTTTTGGGTTAAAATACCTGAAAATCAAATACCTGGAATTAATACAATATTACGTACTGAACGGTATGAGACTACTGGTGCAGGTGGTAATGCAGGAGGTACTAGGATACCTTGTTTTAATATGATATCCGGCTCTACTGCAGGTAGAGATTATGTAACTTTAATAACTAAAACTGGATTGAGTAATATCTCTAAACTAGATAACTCCTCAGGTCAATACTTTCAAGAATTTTCTAACAAAGGTGTTAACGATACATACCCATACAATATTGAACTAAAAAATACTCATTTTCAGCAAGATGGGGAGGATATAGAATATTGTGAATCAAATAAAATTAATACTTTAGTAGTTAGACGGTCTGATGGAAAAAAGACGACAGTTTTAGAATCTAAATTACCTTTAGCTCCTTTAGTTGATAATCATATAGTACTAGAAAAGGCAGGTGATGTACTTAATCTTTGGATTAACGGTAAATTAGACAGAACTGTAGTTGACTCTCTTGGCTGTACAGATAATGAATCTGATATATTCTTAGGTGATGACGGATTAGGTTGGGTAACTGGATCTAATATAACTCACACATTTCCATACCCAGTTAAGCCATTTAGTGGCTCTTTAGATGAGATAAGATTCTATAATACATCTTTGACTGAAGGTCAAGTACTTTCGTTATATGATAATAGCTGGAAAGAGTCAACTGCGTATCAAGAAGATGCAGTAGGTAATACTTTTTACGAACAAGGTTTATTATCATTAACTAATACAAATTATCCAAGATACTTTTCAGGATCTCTACATGAAGGTACTGCAACTATTGGTAACTCAACTGCAGCTATTTTTAGTGAGAATTTTAAATTATCATTAAAGAATACTAGACGGATATATGAGCATAAAATAAAATGTCATACAAAAGCTTCTGACTTTAATTTATCTCTAAATCCAACTTTATTAAAACCTATAATAGATGAATGCGGTAATGTTACTAATTCAGAAGAGTTGAGAGATTTTGCAACTAAACCTGAGTTTAATCCTTATCTTACTACAGTCGGACTGTACGATGAATTTGGTAGAATGTTAGCAGTAGCTAAATTAGCTAAACCAATTCAAAAACTGCAAAACGTGGATATGACGTTTGTAGTGCGGTTTGATAGGTAAATAACCTATTTATTATAGTAAACGTTATGGCAAGAAAAATTTCAAAAGCAAGAGCAAATGCTATCAAGCATGGCTATAGAAGCGGATTCGAACACAAAGTATCTGAGCAACTCACTGAGGCAAAGGTTAAGTTTGAATATGAAACAACCGTAATTCCGTATATAAAACCAGAAACTAATCATACATACACAATCGACTTTACATTACCTAATGGTATATTAGTAGAAACTAAAGGTCGTTGGGTTCTAGAAGATAGAAAAAAACATCTATTAATAAAAAAGCAACACCCTGAACTAGATATCAGATTAGTTTTTCAAAACTCTAAAGGTAAGATACGTAAAGGCAGTAAAACTACATATGCAGACTTTTGTATTAAAAATGATATTATTTGGGCAGATAAATCTATACCAACTGCATGGTATAACGAAAAAAATTAAAATAACGTTTGTTATTAATGATTATTTTCGTATATTAGTATATGCTTAAAAAACTACAGACTTTACTTGAATCTTTACTTAATAGAGGTAGACCACTGCAAAACGATGAAGTAGCGTTTCATTGTGCATTCTGCCATCATTCAAAAAAGAAACTTCAAGTTAATTTAAGAACTCAAATGTGGCAATGTTGGGTATGCGGTGTTAAAGGTCGAAGTTTATATCATTTGTTCAAAAAGCTTAAAGCATCTAAAATGCATATAGAAAAGCTTCAACAATTTACTGGTTATGTCGCTACTACGTCAGTTAAAAAATCATATGATGACTTATCACTACCACAAGAGTTTAAATCATTCCTTACAGTTGATAGCAGTAATCCAGAGTTTTGGAATGCATTAAGTTATTTAAAAAAACGAGGTATATCTCGTGAAGATATTTTAAGATATAATATAGGTTACTGTGAAACAGGGCCTTATAGTAAAATGGTAATTATACCGAGTTATGATAAAGATGGTTCATTAAATTTTTTTACTGGTAGATCATATTACTATGATGCTACGTTTAAACATAAAAATCCTAAAGTATCAAAAGATATAATAGGATTTGAATTGTATATAGACTGGAGTCAACCTATAACGGTAGTAGAAGGGGTGTTCGATGCTTTAGCAGTAAAGCGTAATGCAATACCGTTATTTGGTAAAATAGTTTTAGAAAAGTTAAAAAAAGCAGTAGTTGAAAATAATGTTAAGAATATTAATATAGCTCTTGATAGAGATGCACGATCAAAAGCATTGCAGAGTTGTGAGTATTTTATAAATAACGGTGTATCAGTTACATTAATTAATTTAGAAGAAGAAGATCCTAGCGATTTAGGTTTTTCAAAAGTTAATTCATTAATACAGGATAGTGAAGGGTTAACGTCATATAAATTAATGGAGATGAAAATTAAGGAGAAGATGATTTGAATAGTATAGATGTAGGTTTTAAAAAAGTAGAATGTATAGCACATATAGCTGATGTACATATACGTAATCTTAGACGTCATAAAGAGTATAAGCAGGTATTTAGAAAACTGTATAAAGATTTAAAAGATAACTTACCAGAAAATTCTTTAATATATTTAGCAGGAGATATAGCTCACGCTAAAACTGAGATGAGTCCAGAGTTAATTGAGATGACTTCTGATCTATTTACTAAATTAAGCAAGATAGCACCAACTATACTTATAGCCGGTAATCATGATTGTAATCTTAATAATAAAAACAGACTGGATGCATTATCACCTATAGTTGACTCTTTACATTTAGATAATTTTTATTATCTTAAAGATAATGGATTATATGAGATAGCTGATTGTGTATTTAATGTTATGTCAGTTTTTAATGATCCTGAAGATTATATATTATCTAAAAATATAAAAACCGATAAAACTAAAATTGCTCTGTACCATGGCTCTGTAGAGAGTGCAACTACTGATGTAGGATTCAAATTACCTGGTGAAGTAACGACTGATATA
>Ga0209337_1000630_pt1 | contig 28365 bp, 16 predicted proteins | sample LinPmetageLP53_FD_184044 | JGI IMG/M metagenome (GOLD analysis project Ga0209337, IMG submission 184044) | Marine viral communities from the Pacific Ocean - LP-53 (SPAdes) (version 2) | ecosystem: Environmental > Aquatic > Marine > Oceanic | place: Pacific Ocean | collected 2010-02-08 | reverse complement strand
AGTTTTCTCCCATTTAGTAATGTTATCTAAACGAAGTTGATCCGCACCAAAAGTAAAATTTTCTCCTTGTGATTTCCCTTTAAATTCTTTGTAAGTTCTTTTTTGATTATAACTAACTCTTGAACCGCTTTTATAATCTGAAGTAATCTCAGCAGTGTAATACGCTTGTTCTTTTAGCTCAAATTGTTTTCCGTGCTTTCTACCGTTTTTCTTAGTTGTTATTTCTACTACTTTACCATCAAGATTTTTTTCGATATAAGTACCGTTTTTCTTATCACCAGTTACTTTCTCGTAATTCAGTATAGTTTCTTTAGTTTTACCTACCTCTATAACTGGTTTAAAACCATCTTTACCTTTTTTACCTCTTATAACAACAGCGTTGCTAGGCTTATCGTTTCTATCCCACCATTGCATTTCGTTACCATCTCTAAAAGCAATTAATCTACCGTTTTGAAATGCTATTTGATGGCCGTTACCTTCTTTGTTGTAATCTTTCCAAAGTTTAAAAGCTTCATCAAGATTCTTTTTATTATCTCTTATAGTTAACTCCCAAATCGTATCTCCCTTCTTTATGTTCATAGAAGCATCGTTTGTAACGGCTTTGTAAGTGGTCATGTCTACCTGCCTACCTAGAGACTCATGTGTTTTTTTCTTATCCATAGCTTCTTGCTCTGAATAAGCCTCATCACTTTCCATGTATTCTCCTGTTCTAGCGCACAAACACCAAGGGTTAGATTTTTTACCAAAGTGAGTATCAATTACTTTTCTAGTATCAAGTTGTCCCTGCTTAGAGTCTTCAACATTGTAAACTGTAACACCACCTGCAAACTGAGTTTTATTAGAAAACGTTTTAACTTTATCAGGATTAGTTCTAGTGCCTTTAACTTCTCCAACAAATGCTTCTATTAATTCGTTAGGGTTTTTGAAAGAGAATGGATCTAACTTTTTCTGAGTGGCTATCTTCTCAGCCTCTATAACTTTATAACCATCTTCAGGTAGTATTAAGAAGCCGTTGGCTGTATAGTGCATAGCCATTTTCTCATACTTAGATTTCTTATGGTTTGGTATTTCTTTACCATCTACAAAGTCAAATACAGATTGAACAGCATTTTTTCTTTGATCTTCAGTAAGATCAGGTCTTCTCTTAGTTAATTGCTTCTCATAAGCCTCTCTGTGAGATTTAGAGAACTTAATTTGAGAATACACGTTAATGTCTCCCGCACCGTCTATAGCTGCTGTAATGTCTTCTGTCGCGTTACTCTTAGAGAACTTAACATTAACCTCTCTACCGATTGCAGCTGCTAATTCAGCGGTACTTGACGGGCTAATACCCATATCTGCAATTTTTTCTTGAACCTCAGCAGATTGTTCGGCTTCCATGATTGCATCAGTAACTAAACCATTAACCATTCGCATTGCAAGACCATCTTTTCTAGTACCTTTTAAACCTTGTCTAGCACCAGTAACTGGATTAATGCCTGGTTGATCAGCCCAACTTACAAGTTCATTTGGCGTTGGCATTATTTTATCATACAGGGAAGGTGAAAAAGCACCCTTACCAGTCTTTTTATCTTTTGTAATTTTGTTTAAAGCATCCGGTGGTAGTTGCTCTTTATTTACAGCATCTCGCACTTGCTCTATAGAAGTTAATGTCTTAACAAAATTTGTAAAGATTCTATCAGCTTCAGGAGTGTTTCTTTCCATTTGAACTAAATCAGCTGTAGATATATTTTTAACGATGTCTTCTCTGAATTTCTTAAGGTTAGATATGTATGTGTCTTTTGTTCCTCTTTTTACGTAAGTATCAGCAATACCATACGTTAAGAAGTTTTTGATTTGCTTAAACAAAGGACTGTTAAGATTAGCATATTCCTTTTTTAGTTTAGCGGCAATAGCTTTAGCTCTTAACTGAACGTCAGTTATATTTTGAGTAGCACCATAAGCCATTACTAAACTTTTCTTAGCGTTGTCTAATACCTCTTTATGTATTTTATCACCCTTTTCTATAACTTTACCGTTTTCATCTAACACTTCTCGCTTAAACCCTAATTTTTGTCTATATTCAGAATATCTTTGTTTATCAGCTTTTGCTTTTTTAGCTTGAGCTGCTGGTGACATGTCTTCTGTTTCAAGAGCTTCCATAGCTAAATCTATATCGGCCTCAAGTTGAATTCTTACCTCACCTTCTTTAGTTCTTTCATCAACAGACACGGTTTTCTTTGGACCTTTTTTCTCGTATATTTTTTTATAAACATCACCAGCTCTAAAGCTAATTCTACCTTGCAAGTAACCAAATAAACTATTGTTTTCTTCTGGATTAAAACCTTTTATATCTTTTGTTAGCTCAGCTAAAACATCGCTAACAAACTTATCTGGCACTGGTCTAACTTTATATTTAGATGCTATTAAGTTGTCTAAATAACCTTCGTTTTCTAAACCAAGTTCTTTGTCAGTACGTTTTTTGTTTATTTTTTTAATAATATTATCAGCTTCCGCTTGGTAATAAAAATTACCCGTACCTTTTTCTTGAAGGTTGTTACCATCTGTATCAATTTGCCCAAGCTTGTCAACCTCTGCGGTTACTTTAGCTTTTTGTGAAGCTGTCATTTTTGAAAACTTACCTTCAGTGATATCCGTACTTTCAACATCAGTGATATCCGTACTTTCAACAGCTGAAGCCTTTGCTTTAACACCTTTACTTAAACTACCTTTATGTATACTTTTGTTATAATCTTTTAAAAAGTTATAAGCCCCACGTCCGCTTTCAAAATCTACTTTTGCAAGACCTAAATCAGCAAACATCCTTCTAATAACATCTGCTATTTTTACAAAAACACTATCATTAAAAGTAATTTCTTCGTTAGCTATAGCGTCAGAAAAAGCAGTAAAATATTCGTCTAAATTTTTAGCTATATATTCTTTTGTGTAATTTTTATCTAATCTTTCTTGTATTTTAACTTTGTTTTCTTCGCCTATAATATTTAAAAAATCATTTATAGTATCCTGTGTTATACTGGCCTTGCTAGCTTTAATTATACCATGTAACAACTCATGATTACCAACATTGTCACCGTAAACCCTAGTTTTTGCTAAGTCTTTATTTATTATTATTTGATCACCAATAATACCACCTAAGGAGTTTGCTAGATCTGCATTTTCAGTACCTTTATATTTTTTTATTATTTCCGTTTGAGTTAATTCGGTAAATTTTAAACCATATAATTTACTATGTTTTTTAGCGAAAGCCATGTTACCTTTAAACACTCTCTCAGCAACTACAGTCTTAACCTCTCCAGCAACTTTCTTTCTAGCCTTAACATCCGAAGTTCCACGATCAACGTTTGCGTATTTATCTATAACGCTGTTGATTTCATTTTCTATATTTTCTAAATTAGTGTCTGCGTCAGGCACCGCGAATATACCTTTCTTTTTAGTGTCAGCTTCAGCTTTTATTCTTTTCTTTTCTAACTCAACTAGTTTTTTTCTATCTGCCTCACCTACCCTTTCGTCTATTTGGGTTTCAAAAACCGCTTCAGCTTGTTTTTGTTTTACAAGGTTGTCAAAATTTTTATCACCAGTTACTTCAAATTGAATTTTAGATAAGCTTTCAGCTTTTGTATTGTTTATTTTATCTAATACTTCTTTTCTAGTTCTTTTTTCACCGTTTATTTTATACTCTTTTTTAGCAAGAATATCAGCAACATTTACAACACCTTTTGCTTCAGCTACACCTTCCATTAAAACCTCAGCTATATCAAACTCTTGTCCAGCAGCAACTTGACCTAAAGCTTCACCACTAGATCCACCGGCAACTTCAATACCGGTTACTTGTCTAGCTATTTTACTTTTACTTGCCCCTAATCCAGCTAGTTTAGACCCAACACCTCTTGATAAACCAACAGTAATCCCTTCAACAGCACCAATAGTAGCGCCCCTAGCTAAAGCTCTATCTTTTATATCTTCGAAAAGTTCTTCATTTTCTAATATAGCCCTAATATTTTCTTTGTTAAAATCTTTGTCGCCAAGTTCTGTTTTCAATAACTCTGTTAATGTTAAAGCTGTTTCCATAGAACCTGTTAAACCAGCAACAGCACCACCAATTGCACCAGTAGCGGTACCAACTATAGGAACAAAACTACCAGCAGTACCAGCGACAACAGCGCCCCCACCAGCCATAGCAGCAGCTTCTTCAGAATCAAAAAAAGTTCTACCCATTGCCGCGGCAGAACTAACTATAACCTGCGGTATAACTTGACCTCTTGTCATAACCATACCTTTCATAAAACCCCAAACACCACCACCTGCTTCGTTTTTTATTTTTTCATATTCGAGCATTTCATCTGAAGCACCAGTTTTATCTAAAGCATCATTAACCTCTATATATCTTTTCAACTCTTCATCAGATATATTTTTGCCTTTTTTGTAAACATCAAAAGCTTCATCTACAGTTGCCCCTTGAGCAAAACCTTGTTTACCAGCTCTATATAAATCGCCAAAAAAATCTGTCGCTACGTTCTTGCCTAAAGCTCTTTCAATAAAAGTATCATCTTCTTGCGAAGCAGTTACATCAACTTGAGGTAGATCGTACGAAGCCAAAGAACCATCGTCCAATTGTGACCCCATATTGTTTTGGCTCACCGTCGGGTCTTCCGTCGAACCTTGTTCTTTTCCCTCTTTTACCGCGTTTGGAAAATCTTTTAAAAATCTTTGTAATTGATCTTGGCTTACTTCATATTTCTGCCCATTAACATTGTAAATTTCAAACATATTAATTTGTTTTAGTAGAGTTATAGTCAGTTTTTATATACTCGGGGTTTAAAGAGCCATTGACAGCGTTTAATAAAGCTTCTAAATTAGTTAAATAATCTGTTCTTTTGTTAGGATTTACACTTGTCCCACCAAAACCACCCGCACTACCTAAAGAAAATTCTTTTTCTATCCCATCAATCGTAATGTATATTGATTGCCCAGATTTTCTAGCCGACAAACCACCTATAGAACCAGTTGCTGTTTTTATTGCTTCGTTTTTAGTTTTGTATGCAGCTTGAATTTTCTCAAACACATCCCTAGTGCTTTTAGCGTTGCCAAGCGCTGATAGTTCTAAAGGATTTACTTTACTCTTTTCCGCTGTTTCGTTAAAAGATTCTCCAGTTGTCGGATCAATTTGTATTTTGGTTTCTAAACCATCAAAATACTTACCGCCAGTTTGAAAAACATCATCGGTCATTGCTTGGGTGCTATCATACTTAAACTCCCCACTTTGTCCATTTTCATTTGGTTTTGTTCCATAGTTTTCGTACCAATTACCATCTACGTAGCTGTAATCATTTTGTAAAAATTTAAAATCACCACCTGCTTTTATATCATTTATGTAACCAGTAACTAAATCTTGACGAACCTCAATTTGATACCCATTAGGCATCGGATCTCCTAATTTTAAACCATCTTTAGGTATACCATAAGGATTTGTAGTTGTTTTAGTTCCTTTTATTTCTACAGGATCTGGCTTATAATTATCCGTTCTTCCTTGCCCGTGACCATCTTCTATTACTTTAGTAAAATAATTAGAAACTTTATTTCTAAGTAAATCTGCATTTTTACTTTCAAACATCCAGTCAGTATCGTATGTTCCGTTTGTTTTTGCGGTAAAGCCCGCGTACATTTCTGGGTGCTTTTCTTTTAATTCTCCAGAAGCAAATTGCTCTTCAAAAGATAAGCTGCTCTCGTCACTTGTTAAATCTGTAGTTACAAAAACTTTCAACGCGTTGTTACCGGTATTCTTAAAACTATTGTAAAGAGATCTTCTAATGTTGCCTGAATTAAAAGCTTTTCCTTGACCACCATCACTATACGACTTTGCAAATAATGTAAATAAGTTACTTTCGTCGATGTTATCATTAGACTCCCACTTTCCAGCTTTATCTTTATATTTATAAGAGTTGTTATTAATACCAAAGTTAATATCACCCATTTCATCTATTGAAAAAGCAGCGTTATTAGTAAATGCAGTTGTAAAAAAATCATCACCAGTATTATCATAGGTTTTAAGGCTTGCTAATTGATTTTCGTCACTAGCAGTTCTGTAGTCTATTTTATCTTGATTAAAAACTTTTATCTGATCGTTTAGGTTTACCAAAGAAAACTTAATTTCTTCCATTTTATCTTTTACCTCTCTATCATTTGTTTTATCGTATATTTTACTAAGCCTAATAAACTCGTCTTTCTGTGTGTTTAAAAAGTTTTTAATTACCTGTTTATTTTTAGGATCTTCAAATTGATTTGTTTTTACAATACCACCAATTTCAGTTTCATACGCTTCCATCTTAGCGTCTCTCTCTGCGTTAGCCTGCTTTATAGCTCCAAATACAGAAGCTGCACCAACAGCAAAAGATTGACCAACGTTTGATAAACCAGCTTCAGAAGCAGCTACTTGAGCTTCACCTCCTATTAAACCTGTATTAGGTGCGTATGAATATTTTGGTTTTTGTTCTTTTGCCATAATTATTATTGATTAAACATATTCATAGAAGTGTTAGGTGTGTAGTTTAAATTGTTGTCGTAAGTATTAAAAACAGTTTGACCAACACCACCTATTCTAGGACCGGTTATAGGATTTGTAGCGTCAAGACTAACGTTACCAGTATTAACACTTGGGCTAGTGCCAAACATTGAGCTAATATCACCAAACTGACCCATAGCAAAACCAGCTGCCAAACCTCCAAGGCCACCGGCTAGTTGAGATTGTCCAGCACCCACAGCTTGGTTTGCACCAGCTAATCTTTGCTGTGACATTCCAAACATTGTGCCTGTTGTTTGATATTCTAAAGCTCTTGCCTGGTCAGCACCAGCTAACCTCATTGATTCAGCTTGCATTTCACCAGCTCTTTCTAATTGTTGTAACCTACCAGCCTCAGCCGCTTTTGCTCTTTGGTTTGCAGCTTCTTGCTGTCCTATAGATGCAGAGGCTTGTGCCGCTGATTGTGTTTGTTGATTGGCTAACGATTGTGCTAAAGCTGCTATACCACTACCACCAGCAGAACCTCTAAACGTATCTAATATATTGGCTCTAGCTTGAGCGCCTTGTTGTGCCATAAAATCAGCTTGCTGAGTATTAACACGTAAATCTTCCATAGTGTTCTCCATACCTGCATAAGGATTTTGAACGTCAGCATATATATTACTAGTATCTAAACCCTCGTAAGCCGCTTTCATTTCATTATACTTAAGTCTAGCTTCTCTTTGTTCTCTTTTTCTTCTTCTACTACCAAAAAGACCACTAAGCAAGCTGGTGCCCGCTCCAATTAAAGCTTGTGTTGTTACTGGATCCATGTTATTTTTTTTATGTTTTTACTTTATTATTATTACAGTTTTATGCTATTATTTACTACTCAAAGCAACTTCTGAGTTCACAGAGAATAACTCTGCTTTTGTTTTACTATTGTTTTGAAAGTTTACTAAATTAAAATACCCTTTTAAAGATGACTTGTTAACAGCGTTGTTTTTAGCAAAAGTTAAAAATAACTCAGTAACAGGACAGCCTGCAATTGGGGATTGTATACTTATTCCAGTAAAATAATTAAAATATTGCAAGCCTATCCATGTCCGACTTAAAATCGCATCGTCTACAGTTAGTTCTGTTACCTCACCTAAAACAACCGGATCGCTACTACTTATAGCATAACCAGGGTTGTTAGAAACTATTGGAGAAATACAGTTGCAATATACCAAGTCGCCTACTTGTAGTGAAACATTTAATGCCTGCGTAACGCTTAAAGCCGATTCTGTGTTTGGATTAGTTGCAATAAAAGCCATTTATTTATTTTTTAATTATTATGAGGTTGCTAAAAACTGTTCTATATCTAAAACAATTAAAACATTGCTTTCACCAACTTTTTTTATTTCAATATCACCAGTTACCGTGACAACATTACTTGTGTTTTCTACGGTTAAAGTAACACCGTTTTCTAAAGTTTGAGCAGCGTCCATGGTCCAATCACCAGGCCCGTCAGCACCACCACCAGCTGTAATTAGTGGGTTTTTTAAAGAAGAATTAATACCAATACCACTAACTCTAGATATGTTATTAATAACACCCTGCTTATCAGCTACAGTTATATCTGCAGAGCTACCACCGGCAGAAGCTGCTGTTGTTGTTGTTGTTGGTTTTGTTATCGTTGTCTTGATGTTTGTCAACGTAATATCGTATCCGGTTAAAGATTTTATTTTCTTACTACCATAAGCATATATGCCAATCACGTCATCCGCCAAAGCACTAGCTTGAGCTTTGTTAAAAACAACGTTACCAGCTTGCGAGGTTACTCTTTCATCGGTAATAGTTGCAGTTGCTGTGGGCTGTACGCCAGCCTCAAATACGTTTGTTATTTTTCTGCCTTGCGAGTAAACAATGTCTTCATAGTTAGATATTGTTGTGCCAGCTGCTACGTTTGTACCAACTAAAATCATACCATTTTTAAGACCAACAATATTGTTAATTGGCCATTTCATTGATTCAACTATAACGCCGTCACGTGTTTTTATATCAACATGAGCACTTCCAATAGTACGGTTTCCCTTTACCACAATCATATCGTTAGTAGGGGTTTTTAAAACGTAAAACGGCCTAGTAGCTGATGCAGTACCTACAATTGTAAAAGGATATTTTACAGAGTCTTTATGTTTTGTAACGTCTACAGTAAAATTACTAGTAGCACCATCAAACCCAGTAAAAGCAGACACACCCAATACGGTTCCCATTTGAAGAGTTAATGTATTTTTTGTATATTGATATAGTTTTTTAGAAAAAGAAAGTGATCTACTAACATTGCTATCGTAAATAGTGTTGTGTTTAGATGATGCTAAAACTGTTACAGTGTAGTTGCTGTCTGAGGCAACTTTTGGAAAATTAACTGTAACACTAGCACTTCCGCCAGATAAAGTTAAATCTCGTAAAGAATACTCTTGTGTTGTAAAAGATTTAGTTTTAAAGTTATAATATTTTCCATCACCATCTATCACCATAACATCAACCGCACCAAAGTCATCACCGTAAATATTAATAGATCTGTCTTCACCTATACTATCTAAAACGCTGTTGTCAAATTGTACTTTATTAATTTTCTTTTTAATATTAGCTGTTCTTTGTTTTTTTGTTTTAGCGTTGTTATTTACCGGTACTGAGGGACCACATCCGCAAGTTACTTTTAAATACTCAAACTGTGCAATTTCAGCGTGTTTGCTAGACAAATGAGCCGCTTTAGTTATATTAGGAAGTTGAGCATTCCAGTGGTTTAATCTATTGTCAAACCAACTACATCCAAACTGTTGATACTTACCCCACATGTCCCATGTAAAAACTGGATAACCATTGGTGTTGTTTCCTAAACAAAAATTTTCTGTAGTAAAAACAGTGGGGTTTTGACAATGTACTTGAAACATAGAACTTGATGAACCACTCGGTCCCACCATAAAATAAGCATATTGAAAATCAGAAATTGTACAAGACATATTTTTGTTGTTTATATACTTCCAAGAATATCAATAATCTGATTAACAGTACCTATTCCTTGAAAAGTAAATTGATTAATATCTGGTGACTCTACTCTGCTAGCACCTTTTACATTTGAAAAGTATTTACCTTCTTTTTCTGTAAAATATATGTTTTGGCTAAGTTCTAAATTAGTTTGCATTTGCCCTACAAACCACCCTTCAGAAACAGTTGTTTGCTGATATGGAATTTCTAACATATATCCACCGTTAGTGGCTAAAGGTAAACTACCTTCATACCCTATTGTTTTAAAACTCTTAACAGCACTAGGACTGTCATTTAACAAAACGTTTATACTAGAGTTATAATAATTACCATAGAATGTGTTAGAGTCAACTAAATCAGCTGGAGCGTGATGAATCCAGGCCTTACCGCCAACAAAAGTAAAGTAGTCATTACCCATGCTATTAGCTTGTTCCATTTCGCCAAAGTTTTTGAAACTATTCCAACCCTTGTTTTTCTCACTGTAACTAACAACAACGGCGGTAGAAGAGGTTCTAGGGTCTAACTTTAAGTTATATTCACCTTGACGTTCATCATAACTACCAACCACGTTTTCACTTATTTTTAAGTTATCTCTAAACCAATCTTTCATACCAACTTCAGATATAGGTGTTAAACCGTCTTTTGATAACCTTAAAACAGCACCTCTTACTTTATCGGTAAAATAAGCTCTATAAGAATATGCAGCAAATGACTCTGGGTTTTTAGATATACCAAACTCACCAGCATAAGGTATAGCTTGACCTAACACATTGTTAGTAGAAGTAAGATTAATATTTCCATCAGCATTAAATACAGCGTCTTTATTTGCTAATATTTTTAAAACTCTATCTTCGCAAATAGTTATTAAATCACCGTCAGCTGTTGATCTAGAGTGTAGCTTTTGAATACTACTATATATTGGGTTTATATCTTTTGTGATTTTTTCCGCTTGAATGAATTGGTTTAAATTATTCATTCCAGACATAGAATTATATATACCGGAGTATATTAAACCATACTCTCTACGCTCTTGTTTGTAAGAATCTAAAACAGATGACACTCTAACGCCTTTGGATATAAAGGAAGTATTGTAATTGTCTCTAATCCTATTAGACTCAACGCCGTTGCTAAATGAATAGCAATTGTAATAGTTTAAATTGTGATTACTATTCCACATCTTACTATCTATTACTATTTTAACAGGGTTAATTACTTGGCCTGAGGTTATTGAAAGGTCAAAAAGAGGTAGCATACCACCACTAAAATTAATATTGTGCTTTACAACTATAGCAGTAAACGTTGACATGTCTGGCCTTCTAATGGTTATATTCTGTCCAGGGTTTAAAACTACCCCGATCCAATTACTTGGAAGGCTACTATCCATTGTTAATTCGTTTCCTTCAACTTGTACTATCTCAATTATTCCTGTTGTTATAGCTCCAGCATAACTAAACCCCTGTATATTAGTTGTTATGTAGGAGCTTCGATAAGAACCATACGGATTGTGAACAGAGTGGAAAATTGTGTTAGCACCGGTGCCACTTCTATATGGAGAAGGTGATGTAGCAGCTGTTGCTAACAAATCAGGATCCCACACATACTTTGTTGGAATAAAATCGTTTGTAAGATCTTCATTAAGATCTATAGGTATTCTACCACTAGCCTCATGGTAAATATCTAGTTCTGGTAAGTCTCGCGGTTCAGTCTCCCATACAGCTGGATTTTCTGATAGTATAGAGCCATCAATTTCTACTTTTGATAAAAACTCTACACTGTACTCAATAGCTCTCCAAGAGTTTTCATGTGTAATGTTTCCTGTGTCAAAATCACTGTTTGCTTTTGTACTTTCAAATATTTTTCTAACAGAACTACTGCTGTAACCATTCATCTTAGCTTGTTTAAACTGAAGCACATCGTCTTCAGCAAATGCTATAGCGTCCATCTTTAAAAGAGGTCTCATATAACCACCTAAAATAATTTTAAAACCAGCACTAATACCACCAACTGAAATAATACTCGACTGCTCAATATTTAAAACTTGCAAATATATAAAACTTGCACCAGCCGTTGTAGCAGCAATATTTTCAGTAAAATTAGCAACAGCTCCACCGCTTGCGGTGCGTTTAACAAGTATCATACCAACCTCTAAAGAAGTAGCACCATCTACCGTGCTGTCAGTATAAACAACATATTCAGAACCGGTTAAGCCTTGAGTAGCTCCATTCTTGTTAAAGTTAACTGTAATATTACAAACAGAACCACTCGCAATAGGACCAGGCGAGCCAGTTGGGTCCCAGGGTATTGAGGTGAAATTATTGGTATCAGTGTTTACTGTAGATAATTTCCAATTTTTACTAAAATTACAAGATAACAACTCTCCTCTAGTAAAATTGCTTGGACCGCCAGTAATAGTTCCTGCAAACCCATTATATCTACCCACGGTATATTGCTGTGAAAAATCATTAGCTAAAATAGCGCTTTGGTCTCCAAAAATACTTGTCGGCATACCATCTCTGTAGGTACCCAGCATTAAAGCGGAGTCAGCGTAGTTTAGTAAATTTTGTGTTGCAACGTTTTGTATATTATAAACGGTTTCAGATGGATCTTCTTTAAACCTAAAATATTGGTTTGGTGAAAATGAGTTTATAATTTGTTCTGTTTGGCTATCTTGGTAACTTTGATTAGCGCCTCCAATATCATATAAATCTATTATATCTAACTCATTAAAAATATCTGCATGTGGAAAACTAACATCAGAGTCAACTGTTGGAGTATAATCTATACCTCCTAAAGATATGTTAAATTGAACTCCACTTGGAGTTGAGCCGATACCAGGTAAAAAATTACCAGCCCCAATACCCGTGATACCAGGACCATTTGCATCCCAAATACTATTTTTAAAATCCAAAGTATTACCAGCCCAATTCTTAGAAGCGTATGGACCTTCGTTAATATACCAAACCTCAGTTTCTCTAATATCTCTATCACTTTCTCTTTTATACCCGTTGTGACTCATAAACCACTGCAAATAAGCGTCACTAAGAGACGGGCTGCTACCACCAAACCAGTTTGCAGAACCAGCAATAGCTGTAGTAGTAAAGCCCCCAGTTTGATCTGTGGTTGCCCAGACTTTATTGGTAATACCAGTGTATCTACCGTATTCTTGCTGCCAACTATTAGGATGGCTTATGTTTTCAAACTTGTAAACTGGGTTTACATTAGCAAAAGTGTTTTGCGTATATCCAACAGCACTGGTTCCACTTACAACCATTTCAATAGGTAACATTTGGCTAGCAGCACCAGAGCTAGGGTCTGTTATATCGATCATTGTTGGGCTACTTGCTTCAGTATAAAGCCTAAAAAATGGAGCGTAATGCCTAAGGCCAATTTCTCCAACATTGTTAGGATCTGCGGCATAGCCGCTCGAGTATGTGTATTGAGGTATCTGCGTGTGAGAGTATGCGTTGAAAGAATCCATGTCTTTGAACTGCCAAACGGCCATTCCAGGAAAAGTCCCAGCAGCGCCATGGTTAATTTTACCTATTGGAAAACCACACCCAGCGTGGTACCTGTTACCCGACGAGTCTGTATAATACGTAAAGGGACTATCATCAACGTCAAAGCCATCGTGTAATATTTTGTGATTTTCTTTCATGTAAGCGGTTTTTATAGAACTGCTAACATAATAGTCTGTTATACTATCTGTTGGATCGTAAGAAGATTGAATGTATTTACCAAAAATATCATCAGTATATATTTTAACAAAAAACCTACCGTCAAATTCTGCTTTGTTTTCTTTGGTTTGCTTGAAAATCCTTACATCAGCACCAACAACAACTTTGTTAGGAGGAAAAGTGTCAAAAATAATACCAACATCCTCACCTAAGTTATCTTCTAGTCTAATATAATACTTAGCGACTGAAACATTATTAGGATTACCCGTTGATGGGTCAAGCTCTAAATCGGTTGTAAGCGAGTTTATTTTGTATTTTTCTGTAACTTGATTACCAATACTAAATTGAACATACAACTCACCATTAGCATCTTTAAATTGACCATGAAGATCACTTCCACTAGTTTGGTGATAAGCCCTGTAGTTTAATTCAAATTCTTTTGCGTTAATTGTTGGTTGGTTAAGTATAGTGTTCACGCCTAGTGGGCCTAATGGCGTGTTAGTTGTAGTGTCAATACTATCTGTGGTTGTTTTAGTATCTAATAGCCAGTATTGTTTTTTAATAAAATCCGGGGCTTCATTTTCTATTGCTAACACCTTGTACTTCGCTGGCTCTTTAACCGCGTCATAACTTTCTGCTCCTTTTTTTAGTATTATAAAATCATCTACAATAAGTTTGTTTACGTCTGTTGATGGAAACGAAAGCCAAACATTACCATCTCCAGCGTTGTACCAACGATCCATAGCAAGATTATAATACTCGCCAGAAACTTCTTTTATGTAAAATTTAAAATATTTAAAAGGTGAAACTAAAGTGCTAGGTGGAGTGCCTGCCATTTTAACAGATAATCTATTGTTTTTATCGCAAAAAGACTTATCTATTTCAAAAGAACCTGTTTCACTTGTTATTATAGGTGTTTCTCTACCGTATTGATCAGTAAATATAATTCCATATTGATATTCCCTTAATGATTTTATAGACCTTTTAGGATTAGAATCACCAAAAGCACCTTGAGTAGAAGTAAGAGTTGGAAAAGTATTTATGTAATGTTTAAATTCAGGATAAAAACTTTCAAAAGGATTTAAACTACTATTTATATCAAAGTTTTGAACGTAATTACCATATACTATTCTGCTACCAGTAACCTCTTGCGCAAGTGCTTTTCTAGGCACGTTGTCATATACTCTTAGCAATTGATTTTCAGGTAAAACAGATCTTACTTCTTCAAAATCAATTTTATAAGCATTAGTTTCCCAGTGGTTGTATTTAGGTTGGCTTAAACTATATGGCAACAAAAAGCTAGCTCCATCTAAGGTTTTAGCATCATTATTTTTTATAGTATCTACAATATACACAGAGGTAGATGAATCTTCTTTATATAGCAAATCAATCTCAGTAACATCTAAAGGTATATTGTCAGGCTTAAAGTTAGTAACTATAATATGGTTTATTCTGTTTACCATAGCTAAGTTGTGACCTTTTTTAGGGTGATAATCAAAACCACCAGGTACAAAAGCTACTTGTGTAAATGGTGCGAATGAAGAGTATTCCCCATCTTCATATTTGTATCTATAACTAAATCTAGGGTACTTGTATTTAAAAATTTTATCCTCAACATCATATCTATCCACAACATATCTTAATTCTCCATTTTCTGATGAAGGTGGTATTCCATCTAAATCCACTACTCTTAAATCTACAACAACGCTGCCACCAGGGCTAATATTTACATTGGTAATGTCTTCTATTTTACCTTTTAACCTATAGTTAAGCACGGGTAAGGGGGGTGGCGTTGAGTTATCTTCATCATACTCTTTTAAAACAAGCGTATCACCTATTTCCCATTGAAAACCAACATTTCCACCACCGCTCAACGTGTTATCAAAGTCTTCACTTACTTTAATTTGAATTAAATCACCTTTACTTACGTTACTTAAATTTGTTATATTATCGTCAAATACGTTTGAGCCGGGATACTCAATACCCAACACATCATCTAAAGTTGTTGATTGAGGAAGCACGTTAGAGTTTGTTGTTATAATACCCGTGTACACTCTAAAGTATAGTGCCCAGTTAAAAAGGAATAATTCTTTTTCTCTTTTAGTTTTTAACTCTACACACAGCGGGCTATTAGGAGATTTTTTAATATTAGTGATATGTTGCTCAGTTATTCTACCTAAAGAATTTGGCAGCAACACCTCGTGTGGATGGTTTTCGTTTACTATTCTAGTTTGAAACAACCCAGAAGGGTCTGTCCCCATTGTAGATCTTTCAATATTTATTTTTTTAGGCTCATTGTGGTTGTCTGTCCAAAACAACATGTCATCAACAATGTTAACACCCGTTATGTTTTTAACACTTCTAAAATTGGCAGCCGGTACTTTGTTTTGAAAATAAAAAGCTTTAATATTACCATTGATACCAATACCACCCAAGTTAAGATCATTATTAAAGTCATTCCAAGTGTTAACGGCGAGCGCGCTTGTGCTGTTTAAAATAAGCTCTAACTGATTGCTACCACTTGCGTCTACAAACTTTTTTGATATTTCTATCCAAGGACCTAACCCGACAACACTAGGAAGTGTACCAGCACTAGTTGAGGTAATGCCGTAACCCACTAAAACAAACCCAACTTCTAAAGCGCTAAAAGCCACCATGTCAACTTCAAGTTGAATAGTTCCAGCGTTAAAAGTACTATTAACGTTGTAATAAAAGTTAGAAAAACTTAAAACATCACAAATAACTTCAAATTGATCAACAAGAACTGGTTGTAATGGAGATAGGTTAATTATCATATCTTGCCCAATAGTTGTTTTTACCATAGGGGTAGATCCTGAAAGAGTTACTGAAACAGTACCCCAGTTCCATAAATCAGTATAAACAGTTTGGTCTAAATTATTAAGGTCAATAAGGTTTTGGTTTAAATCACCGTAATTTCCTTCAAAAAACTCAAAAGGGTAGTTAGCTCCAATTTCCCTGTAAGTAGGTTTTACAAACCAATACAGGTCGTTGTTTTTTTCATCTGCTATAGACCCTATACAGTTATAGTTGTATTGGTCATTATTTATGATTGTTGTTTGCCCAGGCACCTCAAAGTTACCAGCTAAATTTTGAACAGTACCAATATCAGAGCCTTCTGAACTTAACACCTGTATGTTAAAAGCTTCTCTATACTCTCCATTAGGAACTAATCTCTCGTCGAGATCTAAATTCATTTTTCCTTTAGTAAACTGGTGTTTAATTTCTGGCATTTAACTAGTGTTTTATTTGTTTCGACTTACCCCTTAAAATTTGAGTTAATTCTTCTATTTTTAAATTTGATAACCTTAATTTAGCCGTTCTTATAGCTGCAAATTTTTCTTTCTTAAGTCTAGGTACTAATTGTTGTGTTTGAACTCTACCAGATGCTATAGCATGTAATATCCACCTGTACATAGCTTCTTCTGCAAACTTATGCACTTGCATCTCGCCATCTTCACCAAGGCTATCGCTTATGTAATCTAGTATCACAGTTTTTCCAGAAATATTAGAGCTAAAATGTATTTTTCCACTTACCTCGTCTATATAAAAAGATCCGTTTACTTGAGCGTATTGAGGGTCTAGTCCATACCTATTGTTAAACGTGTGATCGTGGTCATGGTCATGATCGTGATGAGAGTGGTGATCTGATTGATCGATGTTTGCTGATTTATAACTAGCCCAAGCTTCAGTGTCTACTGGATCTGGAGATACAAATGTTATCTCACCAAGATTAGTTAGCGCTGGGTTAATCGCTTCTTGTGAAACTTTAATAGATAGATCGGTTGTAGATACATCTTCTACAAAAGTTCCTACTGGAAAATCCTCGTGATGTATTAACATACCAATTTTTATGTTACTTATATCAGCAAGAGCATTAAAGTTTACTTTAAAGTCAGATGCTGTCCAATCTAAATTTTCAACTATATAGGACTCTTTTTGTGGTAACACTAATGATCCATCTGTTTTGGTAAAAGTTAATGTTGCTCCATTAAAACTTTCATCAGGAATAACAGCTGTGTACGTTGTACCTACAATTGTACCAACAGTTATAGTGGTTATACTACTAGCATTTGTAACTGATATAACTTGTAAGCCAGGATCTATATAAGGACCTGAAATATTCATTCCAACTAAAACATCTTTATACTCTCCATCTAAAACTATTACACCAGAAACATCACTCACGTTTCCTATAGCTTGTAATTTAAACAAACCTTCAGCGTCTTGTAAAGGATTTGATAATGGGTTTGATGTTTTTGATGTAGGATACAACAAGTGTTTAATACCAGCAGAATCAATCCAACTAATCTTAATGTAGTTGACATAATCTTGTGGTACTATCATTTGAAGTGAAGCTGGCACTAAATACTCTTGTGACTTGTAAGATTTGAATGTGTCAAAGGATAATTCTGCTAACGCTCTTTGTGCGTGAAAAGCAACGTCAGTTCTTTTAGCTTTAGAAATTATTTTTTCTTCTCCAACATAAATAATCATAAACTGATTTATTATATCTTCTAAAGAAACAAATTGATAATTACCAAATTCACTTTCGTTGTCGTAGTACTGCTGTGCGGTTTGACCGTTTAATAATCCCATTTATTTATTGTTTTTCTTGTTGTGTTTTGCCCTGTTCTAACCCAACAGCTACTTGTGTTAACTCTGGTTTTTGTATTGAAACACCTGCTAAAGCTAATATTCTGTTAACCAACTCTCCTTGATCAGAAGCGTGTAACTCGAAATCTGTAGAAATATTAGGATTATAAAGTGCGTCTACATTAGATTGGGCAGCTGTAAAAACAGTATAACCCCAGTTCACAGCAATTGGTTGTTTTATATACCATATCTCAAGACTACCAAGCTTGCTCACTCTCAATATACTATCATCACTACCAGTTCCAGCCACACCCATTTTAGTTATAGTAGCTATTGGCCTATCGTCTGTTGGCCTTGTTAACGGTGAGTTAGTAAAGTTATTAAAGTCTTTTGAATTTACAATTTCAACGTTTTTACCGTCTACAATTATTTGACTAATTCTATACACCTTGTCACCCCACGAATCAAATAAATACTCCCCATCTAAGTTAGGATCCTCCCAGTTGGCGGTCTCTGATGGACTTAAGTAATTTTCAAATATTTGTATTTTTTGCTCTAACAAATTAACCATATCAGCGTAGTTAGTATCATTACCTGGTACTCTTCTAAATTGATTAAGGTCATAAAAGTATTGCTCAAATATTTCCATTTGTGCTTGATTAGCAAATAAATTAAACTCTTGAGGGGTTATATAGCCTCTTTGTTCTTTATTAGCTAGAGCTAAAACTCTTTGATATACCGTATCTACACTTATAGCCATAATTTTTTTTATTTATTATAAAAAGGAAACTTTTTATTTAAAGCTTCTTTTCTCTTTTTACACCCACAATCTTTTTTGGTAACTTTACTAACGGTGTCTACCGCTTTTTTTATACCTGTTAATTTTGTAAATTTTTCAACTAAATCTCCAAAACCTTGTATTTTATTTTCCATATAATTTGATTTTGTAGTTTACGATCGCCCCGTAGAGCGACCGCATCTACAGTTAGATTAATTTAATCTTTTTTCAATATTGGAGTAAATTTCCATTCCTTCGTCAGTTTTAAACCAAGCGGCTAAAGCTGAATAAGGGTGTTCGTCAAATGGAACATTCATTAACTTTCTATCATTAGAACCCCATGAAAAAGTTCTTTGATCAGAAGATAATTTTAATATACCCATTTCAGTTGCTTTAATACCAAAGTTTCTAAGCACAACGTTTTCATCATTCACTAGTTCTAAGAACAAACCTGGGTTTCTCTTAGCGTATAATAATAAATCTCTTTTAAGCTCCTTAGAACTCATCTCTGATACCTCAGATCCTTTTTCTACGCGCAATACAGCTTCAGCCATATCAACGTCTAAGTCTCTAGCGGCTGTTAGAGCTTCTATCTCTAATTCTATAATATCTAACTCACTTTGTGCTTCGACTTGAGGTTGATATTCTGTGTATATATGTTTTCTTCCAGGGTGATATAAAGACAATAACTTTTGTAAAGTTTGCTTTTCTCTAGGTACATACAAGGTTCCTCTTCTAAAAATTATATGCTCTAATCTTTGATCACCAACCATCTCGTCAACAAACACAGTTCTTTGGTTGGAGGTGTATTTTAACTCTCTTTCATAACCTTTTTCTTCGTCAAAATAATGCACGTTTGCGCTTTTTATAGATCTTGATAAAGATCTTTTAGCCTTGCCTTTTAAAAAATAAGTTCTATTTTTTACTTCCCAACCATCTTCTGGTAAAGTATTTTCTTTTTTCTTTTTTGGTAATGGTTTTTCCATAACCGGTATTTTAACTTCTTCGAAGTCTTTTTCTATTAAAGGTTCTGCAACCTTTTCTGTTTTTTGTTTTTTTGCCATAATATAATATATAATAAAATTAATAAAAATAAAGGGACTGGGAAATTAATCCCAGTCTCTTTAATATAATTGTGCTTATTTCATTAACATGAAATTGTTAGCACCTTGTGTAATTAAACATCTTTCTGATAAGAAGTTCATTTGCATTGCATCTAAATCAGAAGTAACAGCTCCAACCGAACCAGTAGTCCAAGTTTTCATTTTTCTGCTTTCTGTTGCTGAAGCTCTATATCTAACGTGTAAGAAGGGACGTTTCATGTTTTTCCCTAGGTTTTGATCATAAACTGAAGAAACTCCAGCTGGAATCATAACACCTCTAACCGCGTCAGAAGTTGCAGCAGTATTAATACCACCTCTTGTTGCACTGTCGTTTAGATATTTCCAGTCAGACTTGTAGAAGTCATAAGAACCTCTTCTGAAACCAGAGAAACCTAAATTTAAAGCCATATCTTCAGAGTTATCAAATACTCCGTAAGAAGTACCACCAGCTCCATAAGAATTCATAGAAGCTAACATGTCATCCATTGCTAACGAAGTAGCTCTGTTTACAAACATCATGTTTTCTTCAATAGCGCCTTGCTTGTCAAACTCAGCTAAGATAGCATCAAATTCAGCTAAATCAGTAGCAGCGTTAACACCAGTAACACCTGAAGTTAAATTACCTCTTGCCGTGATAGCAGCGAATAAACCTTCAGTACCAGCTGGGGTACGACCAGCAGAGCTGTATGCCGCGTCATCAGTAGCACCTGCGTTTATAATATGAGATTCAGCGTTTGCTTTTTCAGCTTCAATACACATCATCTCTACGTAATCGTTAAAACGAGCTCTAGTATCACCAGCAGCTTTTAAATACCACAAGTAACCCGATTGACCATCTTCACCAGAAACCTCAACCCATCCAACCTGCGAAGCGTCAGATCCTGAAATCTCGTAGTAATCCTTCATAATGATTGGTTTGTTAGAGTGAGATACGTGAGTTGGTTTAACAGCTTTTGCACCAGCTCCACTTAAACCACCTAAACCTTTTGATCCTTTTTCAAAGTCAGAACCAATAACTACAACTTGTGTATTTGCTAAAGTTGCACTTGATCCGTGAAAAGGAGCGTCAGCCCAAGTTTCTTCACCATAAGGTATAATTGTAACAGCTTCATTTGCTACCAAAACTACTTGACCAGTACCTGACCAACCAGCGTTTGCCACTAAACACACGTCATATAATCTAAGACCGTGGTTAGCGATAACATAACCATCGCCTCCTATATTTCCATCAGAATCACTAACTACCGTAAAAATGTTTGTGTTTGTTACTAAAGAACCGATACACGCTACGTGTAATCTTCCTTGTTCAGACCATACGACTTGATCAGCCGACATTGCCTCTTCAGCTCCTACTTGTGAAAGAAATCCTGAAATTGTTCTGTTTCCGAACACTTCAGCTTCCGCCTCCATAAGATCTGGTAAATATTGTTGTTCCCAGCCAGTTGAACCGTCTGTGAAATCTATGTAGTTTGAAGCTAACGTTTGCTTTTGTGAAGCTGGCGTGTTATTCAAACTACCTCCTGGTGTAATTGCCATAATTAATTTTTTTTAAATTGTTATTTGTTTTTGTTTTTAATTTTAAACTTAAAATCAGAAGAATCATCACCTAGCACTTTAAACTTTAAACCACCTGCTTCAATTTTCCCGTGACTTTGTCTTGGGTTCATGTCAACGTTTTTGGCTTTAGCAATACTATTTTTCATAGCATCTGCTTTTCCTTGTTCGTAAAAGTGTTTTGCAACAGCATCCGCATTCATTGCCGTGTAAAGAGATTTATGATAACCCTTAGCGTCTGTTAAAGCAGAGTTCTTATCCAAAAACTTTTTGGTGAAATTGCTTATATCGCTCTGAGTGTTTTTAACCTCTTCAGCATTGTTTACGTTAAACCTGTATTTCTTGTCACCGACGTTGTATTCAAAACCTTTGAACTTGTCGTTGAAAACATTATTTGTTTTCTGTGTAAAAATATCAGAGTTTGTTTTAACTGTTTTTTGAGTTGCTTCTGACTCCTTGTTGTACCTATTAAAGAAATCAATTGCTTTTTGTTGCTCACCCGTAAGTTTGCTTCCAGCTTTGATCTCGTCATAGTATTTAGACTTTTGCCCGTCTAGGTGGCTTTTAGCGCTGGCAACTTGCTCTTTAAGCGCTAATTTCTTTCTACGTATATCTCTATCGTCGTCTACATCTTCGTCGTAAGAGAACGTGTCTTCCATAAGGAAGTTAATTTCTTCGTTATCTAAATGAGGTTTTGTTTGCTTGTAATATTCACGTAATAGATTTTGATCATCTAATTTTGAATAATCTTGGTTAAGCTTAACATAGTCGCTTAAATCACCTCCAGTCTCTTCCATAAAGTCCATTAACTTTTGGATATTCTCTGGTAGTGGCTTTCCAGTAGCCTCAGCTTCTGCTATAGCTTCTTCAACTTGCTCTTCAACTTCTTCTTCAGTAATTTCTTCTAATACTGGAGTTTCTTGTGTTTCAGCTTTCGGTTGTACTTCTTCTTGTTCTTGTGTGGGCTCGGCATCTTCAGGCTCTGCAACCACTCCGCCGTCGTCAGCGTTATCTTCTTTAACTTCATCTTGCGCTGGTTCTATTGGTTTGCTTAAATCTACTTTAATAACACTATCGTCTCCAGCAGATTCAAATTTACTTTCATCAACCTGTTCAGTCGTTTCTTGGGTAGTCTCTTCGACTACTTTTTCATTTTCTTCTTCCATAATATAATATAATAATAATTAATAATTCTAACTAGGGTCAAACGAACCTAAATCAAATCCTCCACCTAGTATATCATTACCTGCGGACTCAAAGTTTTTAGGTGGTTTTCCACTATTTCTTTGGTCAATCATCTCTGATTGCTGTGTTGCTTGTATCTTTGTTCTTTCGTCTTTACGATCTTCCTTTTGTTTTTCTCTACTTTTTATACCATCAACCTCAACTCCTTTAAGCTGCATGTTGTATTGAAACTCTAAAGACATGAGTTCTTTTTTTAACATAGCTTCTTGTTGCATTTTTTGCATATCAATTTGAGCTTGCATTTGGCTTAACTCAGCTTTACCAGCGTTTAAAGCTTGATTTTTTTGCATCTCAACTTGGGCTGCTGCTTGCGCCGCTTGAGTATTAGATTGAGATTGAGCTTGAATATTTTCTAATTGAAGCTGTCTATCTCTTTCTTGTTTTTTCTTTCTACGTATTTTAAGAAGTTGGTTTGCTAGTTTAATATTACGTATTTCTCTAAGATCAATAGCATCTTCTAGCTCAATACTTTGCTGTTGTAACGCCATTTGAATGTTATTCTCTAACAAACCTTTTTCTTCTTCGTCTGGTTGTAGCTCTACAAATATACCAAAGTCATATAAATGCAGCTCAGACATTTCTTCTAACGTCGCTACATTGTGAACACCTATAGCTTGTATGAAAGCATCTTTGGTTGGAGAGTACTCTATAATATCAGATATTCTAAGTGATAAACACTCTGCGGTTTCAGCTGTTAAATATAATCCAGCTTGTAGTATATGTCTAGTTGCTGTGTTTGAATTTGCTGCAGCAAGTTTTTGAACTCCTACTAAAGCATTTTTATCTGGCATACTACCATCCCTAGCCTCATTAAGACCAGTAACATCTCTTATCATTTGCAGGTAGTAATTGTAATTACCAATAAGAGCTTGCATTTTATTTCCACCAGAACCTGATGTGATTTCTTGAATAGGCACTTTACCTGGGTTAATGTCACCCTCACTTGTAAACGATCTACCTATAACAGAACCAGTTTGAAAAAACATATTTAAAGCTTCTTGCGGGTTGTAGTTAGTTCCATTACCTAAATCAACCTCAGCTAAACCATCAGCATCTAAGTAAACTCCATCTGGAACCATTCTAGCCATTACTTGCTGTAACTTTAAGTGTGTTAATTGAATCATATCAGCAAAACCAGTTATACGTTTTACTAACGAATCAATTTTACCATTGTATATTCTAGGAGCAACAATAGCATAGTTCATTTTAACCTTAGTAAAATCACTTTTAGGACGCATCATGTTTTTAGCCAACTCCCATTTAAGTAGTTTACCGGTACCAAGTATCATAGCCCCATCGTAAAGTGTTTCTATAGATCTTAACATTCTACTATACCCACCTTCTTTATCTTGTGGAGGGTTAAACGAATCATCTTTAGGTATAATTTTATCAGCACCAGTTCCAGTTTCTTTAACCTTGTACACTTCGTTCATGTACGTTTTATAGTTAAAATATAATACTTGAATAGTATTGTTATCTTCTTTATCGTAGTTATGTCTAGAGTTATAATTAGATCTATTGTAAGATTTGTTTTTCATTATATCTTCAAGATCACTTTCAGATAAATGAGGAAATTGTTTTGCTAATTCGTTTACTGGAATAGTTTTTACTTCACCGACGTAATAAATATCATCAAAATAAGGAGAATCAGTGTAAGAGTACACTAGATTAGCTGGATCAACGTAATCAATAGTAACGCCTTCAGACGTGTTAAAGTTTGTTTTTACAGCACCAATACCTAGAACTGTTAAATCATAATAAAACCTTTTCTTTGTTAACTCGTATTTACTGCCATCAAACAAAACGTTTAAAGCCTGTTCTTCAGCAAGCTCAACAGCCTGCTTGTAACTAAGCTGCATGTGAAGCTGTAGTTCTTCTGGAGTTTCTGGTAATTCTTTTTTATCACTTTGTTTAGTATTTACACCAAAATTTTCAGCTGCAAAATTATCAAATTCTTTAAATTCCATGTCGTTCATTATAGCCTCCATATACTCTGTTCTCTTTTCAACTCCATTTGGAGATTGAGAGTAAGCTTTTATATCGTATGTTCTTTCAGCTATACCATTTACAACAATATCAACAAACTTAGAAATAATTGGAACTGGTTTCCAGTCTAAATTTAAATAGGACAAATCACCATTTATAGATAACTCATCCTTATACTTTTGAATAGATTGTTCGCCTCTAGCATACAACCTTAAATTATGAAAATCAGCATGATTAGACCTGTATCTATTCATGTTTCTATCGTCGTTAAACCACTCTTGCTCTATTGCCTTACCTACTTTCAAACCGTAATCATAGCTTAGCTTTTCAGCATCACTAACTGTTTGACTCGGGAAATAACTTTTAATGCCAGACTCTGCCATATTTATTATTTGATTATTTGTGAATTACTCCCAGTATTACTATACTTGGAAATGTTTATGTTTAGTGGTTGCTTTTCAACCTTAGCGTTTGGCGCGTATAAATGTCTGTTGTTAGCCATTATAGCTAATCCAGAGCTTATTGACGCATCAAACTTTGTTCTTTTGTTTATATCAAACTTTGCCCAATCGTTTAGTAGCTCATTAAAGTATAAATCGCCAAATGTTCCATCTTGCCTCATACCAACGTGGTCTTGTATATACATTTCTATTGCCGCCGCGTGAGCTTGTTTAATATCTTCTGAGGAGTTAGGTATACCACCTACTTCTTTTTCTGCTACAGATAACTTATTCCATATCTTATCAGGTCTATTCATACTAAAACCTCTATAACCTCTACGTCTCAAATAATACAAGAGACGAGGTTTATTGTTCTCCGCGAGTATAGGCATCCCGTAAAATACTAAGGCCATTAGAACATCCTCAAAAAATATTTCTGCCGTTGGTGGTCTTGATAAGTATTCTAAAAAGAAACTGTTAGCCGGAGCGTCTTCCATACTAAACCTAGTTAAGCCGTGTAAAGCTCCTTTTGACCCCTGCCCGTCTACCGTGCCTGATATATCGTAACTATCACAACCAAAAGCACCCATATGTTCGTTACCGGGATGTTTGACACCGTTTTTAAGTATTACTCTGTTTTGTAGTTGTTGAGGTGGAACCCAACTAACTTTAAATCTACCCTTTGGATCTGGGTAAAATATAACTTGAGAATCTTTAATTCCATTAACCCATTGAAAATTACCAGTTGTAACACCTAGGGTTCTTGTCATTTCTTCGTTATAGTCTATCTGTTCGTATAATTTAACCAAGTTAAATATACTGTTTTTTGTTTCATCTCTAAACGCGTGCTCTGTTGTTCTTGGAAACTGACGGTAAAACTCGTTTAAAGCATCTTGATCATCTTTTAGGCCATCTACCTCGTTTTGCCAGTTGTCTATTACACCTACGTCTATTAATTCACCGTCTGGTGTGAGTCTGTCGATATCAGGAGTAGTAAAGACTGGAATTCCATGCTCGTCAATAAATCCTTCATAGTTCCATTCCATTGGGATAAAAAGAGAGTATAAGCCAGACTTTGTCTGACCATTTCTATTTCGTTTCGTGACATCAGAGGCATTGTATAGTTTTTTAAAATTCTCTCCACCTTTATCTAAAGCATTTGAAGTTGAGCCCATCATACATTTACCAATAATTCTACTACCTAATCGTAAACATGTTTTTGTAACCCTCCAGTTATTTAAAATATTATCGGGTCTCTCCCATTTACCAGATTCATCATGAACTAGTAAGGCTAGTTTTTCACCATCATAACTATTGTCCCCAGTGTTTTTCCAGTCAATCGTTGTATCTAATCCTTTAATGTCTTCAAGCTTTTCGTTTGAAGTAATTTTTTTTCTTGTAAACTTACTAGCTGGTACTCTATATGCTAATTCTGACTTTGGTCTATCCATACCATCTTGAATAGGTTTAAAAAAGAAAGGATAGTTTATTGATATAGGAACTACTTTGTCTGTAAACATTTTCTTAGCATCAGCACCAGACTTAGATAATATTCCATATCTACTATCACTAGCCAGCGTTGCTAAATTAACTGTTTCTGCTGATGACATAAAAGAAAATCCAGAACGTCTATTTTTAAGGTAGCACATTCCGTAGCATCTTTTGTCTGCTTTGCAAGCTTCCCAGAATATATAGAATAATCTGTTTGCCTCTCTAAAATCTGGAGCACCAACATCAATCTTACTCCACTGTAAGTACATGTACTGCGTACCTGTTATCCAGGTTGGTTTACCATTATTTGTGAACCAGAATCCTTCTTCCCTTCTTTTGAACTCTTCGTCTATATAATCGTACCATTTTTCTTTACTGCTTTCCGGATAGTTTCTCCAATCGAATATATTTTTAATTCTCTGCAACTCCTTGGGGTACTCGAATTTCACCCATTTGTTCTTCGGATCTTTGTATACTTCTTTAGGAGCTTTTGGTAGCGCAATAACTAGTCCTTGTATTTCTATTATCTCACCTATTTGACCATTATGAGATAACACTATAATATCGTGTTCTTTATCGTAACCGTATTTCCATTTCTTACCTTTGTTAAGTCTACTTATAGTAGTCTTTTTTACAGGTTCAACTGTATTAACTAAACTTTGCTCGTACATTACTTAGATCTACTTTCTGCGAATCCTTTAAAAGTTTTTTCCTTTGCCTCTTCAGGTGTTTTGCCCTCAAGCAAGTTTTCTTCTTCTTCAATTCTGTTAAGTATTTCAAATGCGTCAAATATAGCTAATTTTTTAGAAGCCGCGGCATTCTTTAACTTATCAGCTGTTAGATCATCTTCAGAGTCAGTGACAATAGCTTCTTCACCTACTTTAATAAGTTCTTCAACTGCCTTGTGCCCAGCTTGGATTATACGTTTCTTCGTTTCCTTGATGTTCATATTTGATTGTAATAAAATTAGATAAAACTCGAAATAGTCTCTCGCCATCAACGATAAACTCATACTCACTACTTGGTCTATAACCAACTAGATCGCCAACCTCAACTGTACCGTCAGAATATTTGACAATACCTTGTAATGGTTTTTCAGACTTAGTGTTAAACTGATCTGTAGCTTTTAAAGGTATTACAAAACAATATCCTCTTGGAGCCGTCCACTTATCATCTCTTTTATATAAAAAGATTTGATCGTCGTTTATAAAGTAAGTGTCTTCATCGAAATAAGCCTTACTGTTCTTTTCAACACCTTTTACGTTATGCCATCTACGAAACACATTGTGGTGAACTACAACTGTATCCCCTGGTTTTATATCTGTATCACCAATAATTGGAGTTGATATAACTTCTGCCTCTCTATTAACATACTGATGGTTGAATATCTCTGTGTTAAGGATTAACTCTCCACCATCTAGTTTTTTAGTATTGTTATATCTTTCTCCTTTTGGCTTTACAACAAAGTTGTAAACGCTTTTCATTAGTACTGTAAGTTGTACTCTACAGATACAGCCATGTTCTTGTTAAAGTCTTTCCAAGGCAACACATCTTTATTTTTTTTGATATAGACAGAAAACTTTTCGTCTTCTTCTATAATATCGCAGATAGTATGACCACCATACACTTCTTGCCCCACGGCATAGTGCATAGCGTCATTCTTATAATCTTTACCGATACTTATCTTACGAATTAGCTTCGACATCTTCTGGGTGGTTTATTTTACCGGTTTGAATATCTACATCAAAAGTACCGTAATCTTTTTCAAACTCTTTTTGTAAAGATGTTAAGTCATTTCTAAAGTTCTCCATGTTATGCATAACTTCGTGTTTTCTTAACTCCATCGATCCTATTTCTAATTGAGATCTATTGAGAGAGTTAATTAATTCTTGCATTTTATCTAAATGTTCTTTAGATATAGTTTCAGGTTTAATACCTTTTAATTCTTTAA
>Ga0209337_1000629_pt1 | contig 28366 bp, 30 predicted proteins | sample LinPmetageLP53_FD_184044 | JGI IMG/M metagenome (GOLD analysis project Ga0209337, IMG submission 184044) | Marine viral communities from the Pacific Ocean - LP-53 (SPAdes) (version 2) | ecosystem: Environmental > Aquatic > Marine > Oceanic | place: Pacific Ocean | collected 2010-02-08 | reverse complement strand
CGCTGCTATGACGCCAATTGGTGTCTTTTTGGGGTGCAGTTTTACTGACCCCGGTACGTCCCAACCCACATTCAAACAGTATTGGCCTGCTAGCACGGTTGCTAGTGACGCTGTTGCGTATGTTTGTGATGATACGAACGTACTATTCAAAGTTGCAGTCATTTCGTCTGCAGCTACCACTACGCCGATTGTAATGGCCGATCTTGCTATTACGGACATCGGAGCGAATGTGCAAATGGTAGACAATACTGGTAGTACTGTTACGGGCAATTCAAAAATTGCTGTTGATGATACTTCTGCCACTACAAATACCTTCCCACTTCGTGTAGTAGATGTTGTAACTGATACCAAAACTTCCGCAACGGCCTTCCCTGAAGTGCTCGTTAAGTGGTGTGCTGGTCATCAGTTTGACAACACAACCGGCGTATAGGGGAGTAATGTAAAATGGCTATTTCAAGAGCACAATTACTTAAAGAACTCCTCCCCGGCCTTAATGCTCTGTTTGGTATGGAGTATGCGAAGTACGGTGAAGAACATAAAGAGATTTTTGAAACAGAATCTTCTGACCGTTCTTTTGAGGAAGAAACGAAGCTATCCGGGTTCTCTGCGGCACCTGTCAAGGACGAGGGCTCTGCCGTCGAATATGACAATGCTCAAGAAGCGTGGACGGCTCGTTATACGCACGAGACAGTCGCAATGGGTTTCTCAGTTACCGAGGAAGCTATTGAGGATAATCTCTATGATTCGCTTTCTGCTCGTTATACGAAAGCGTTGGCTCGTGCTATGGCGTACACGAAACAGGTCAAAGCGGCGGCTATCCTTAACGATGCCTTCGACACCACCTACGGTGATGGTGTGGCACTTTGCTCCACTGCTCACCCACTTGTTTCTGGTGGGACTAACGCGAATACGCCCTCCACGGCGGCGGATCTTAACGAGACTTCTCTGGAAGCCGCCGTTATTTCCATCTCTGGTTGGACGGATGAACGTGGCTTGTTGATTGCTGCCCGCCCTGCGAAGCTCATTATTCCACCCGCCCTGCAGTTTGTTGCTTGCCGGGTTCTGGAGACTGAGGGTCGTGTGGGTACGGCAGACAACGATCTTAACGCCCTTAAAAACAAGGGTTCAATTCCTGAAGGTTACGCGATTAATCACTATCTGACTGATACGGATGCGTGGTTCCTCACGACTGATATCCCGAATGGATTGAAACACTTTACTCGTACAGCGATGCAGACATCTATGGATGCTGACTTTGACACGGGTAATAGTCGTTATAAAGCTCGCGAACGTTATTCGTTCGGTGTATCTGATCCTCTTGGGATTTATGGTTCGCCCGGCGCGTAAGTATCCGGCGTGTTATATTAAGGGGGAGGTACTTGCTATCTCCCCTTTTTTATTTTATATTTAACTTATTCCTGACAGTTGTATAATACGACTGACACTAGCCTAGACAGGAGCTAATCATGGCTAATACTACTTTCAACGGTCCCGTCCGTTCTAAAAACGGTTTTGAAGATATTACAGTTGCCGCCAGTACTGGCATTGAAACTACAAATAGTACTTATGGAGAGAACGCCTCAGTTGGAGGTACTTTTGCTGTCACGGGGGCCTCGACTTTCACGGGTGCTGTTAGTGTAACGGGCTCAATTACTGGCCTACGCTCTGTTAACACAGATTTCAACGCGGCAGGGGCAAAAACAGAGACTTTGACGGCGGCTCAATCAGGCACTTTGTTTTTGATTAACGGTGCAGCAGCAAATATTGTTAACCTTCCAGCATTGTCCACAGGCAATGTAGGTGTGACGTATGAGTTTCAACTTACTGTAGCTGTTGGTGGGAGTGTAACAACCACATTTGTACTGCCGGGTAGCGCCGTGTCTAATTTCCAAGGTATGCTGTCGCTTGTGGCGGGTACTGCGGCTAACGCCGTTAGCGATGTTGCGGGTGATACATTGACCTTGCCAAACTCAACGGTGGCTAATGCCCGCATCTCGATGACCTGCGTTGTTGATGACGGAACCAACTCCACTTGGATGGCAACAGCCCTATCTACTCCTATTGCGACTATATCTTAATAGGTCTAATGGGTGAGGGCCTAAAAATCCTCACCCTTTTTAAGGAGGATCTACATGTCTTCTGACATTCAATCTACGTTCATAACTGCTGCCGCAATAGACGCCGATGGTATTTCCGTTGCTGCTGCTGTAGGTAATAACGCTAATTTAGTCCTAGGTGGCGCACTTACTTCTGGGGGCGCAGTAACATTCGATGAACCTCGTAATATTACTATTCTAAGTGCAGGGAACGATTCTAGTAAGTCTTTTACTGTAACAGGTACAGATGAGCAGGGTGACGCTGTTACTGAATCCATCACAGGCGCAAATGCCGATACCGCGACAGGTTCCACTTTCTTTACTACCATAAGTCAAATAGCAGCAGTAGGTAACCCTGCGGGTAACGTAAGCGCGGGTTCTGGTTCCTCTATTGCTGCCCCTATATTCAAGGGTAGGTTACGCCTTCGTGGACTATATGCTGTTAATACGGGTACAGCGGGTACGATCACATTTAGAGAAGGTTCTGGTACAGGTACTATACGTATGCAGTTCAATACTGTAGCGGCTGCTAACACTACACAATACCCTGATGTTCCTGATGACGGTATATTATGTGTAGGTGGCGGGTATGTAACATATTCTGTAGCTGGTCTTTCATCTATGACCGTCTTTTACGAGGGGTAATCCCTGTGCGTACATATTATAAGTCTGGTGGTAGTGTGCGTAAGCCAGACAATATGCCTGCTAGGAATAAGAAGAACTTTCGCTCTACTAAATCTGGCGCAGGGATGACTAGAGCGGGGGTAGCTTCTTACCGTAGTAAGAACCCCGGTAGTAAACTAAAGACGGCTGTAACAGGTAAAGTTAAACCCGGTAGTAAATCTGCTAACCGACGTAAATCTTATTGCGCTCGTAGTGCAGGACAGATGAAGAAGTTCCCTAAAGCAGCTAAAGATCCAAATAGCCGTCTTAGGCAGGCTAGGAAGCGTTGGAAATGCTGAAAGGAAATTTGATATGAATATGAAAAAGAAGAGTAAAAAAGTTAAAAAATACGCAGTGGGTGGTGATTTACGAACCCGTGGGCTGATGTCGGAAGAAGGTATGGCCGCAAACCCCGGTTTTGATGGGTCACCTCTGTCGCTGTCGCCCATTCTAGGCGGGGGCGGTGATGATGGTAGTGCTACAGGACAAGTAAAAGCCATTAGTAAAGCTGCAGGTCGTGCAGGGGATTATCTATCTACAGCGGGTAAAGCTATTGGGTCTGGTGGCGCGAATACAAGGCCGGGGCTAACACAAATCCCTGGAGGACCTAACTTCAACCCCTTTAGTGGTGAAGCGGGCCGTCTCAACAAAGGTGGTAGTGTCAAGAAGAAGCCCATAAAGAAGAATATGGGTGGCATGATGAAGTATAAAAAGGGCGGTAAAGTTAAAGTTCGCGGTGCGGGTATTGCCGAAAGAGGTGTTCGCCGCGCTACAATGGTTAGAATGAAAGGATCTTGATATGAATATGAAAAAGAAGAATAAGAAAGTTAAGAAATACGCCTATGGTGGATTTATGCAGCGACCACTGAATGATAGTAGTGCCACAGGAGAAGTAGGGAATATAACCAGCGCAGCAGGGCGCGCAGGGGAATATCTATCTACAGCGGGTAAAGCTATTGGGTCTGGGTCTGGGACGTCCACCACGCCTAGACCGGGGCCAGAGACTCCAGAATTCCCCTTTTACATGCAACCTCCAGCGCCAACCATAGGGCGGTTACCAGCGCTCAAAAAAGGTGGTAAGGTTAAGAAAAAGAAAAGCTCAACCATTAAAGCTCGTGGTGTTGGTAGGGCAGTACAGAAAAAGATTCGTCCCGCTAAAATGGTTAAGATGTAGGGGTCTTAATGCGTCAATACTATAAGTCAGGTGGTGTAGCTACTAAACGTGATCCTGCTAAATGGGCTAAAGCTAAGTCACGAGCTAAAGCCAAGATGGGCGGTAAACATTCGGCTAGAGCTATGCAACTTGCTACTAAGTATTATAAAGATGCTGGTGGATCGTACGAAGGTAAGAAGAAATCTAGTAATAAACTGTCGAAGTGGACAAAGCAGAAATGGAAAACGAAGTCAGGGAAACCGTCAGGCAAAACCGGCGAACGATACTTACCGGAGAAGGCCATAAAATCGTTATCCCCGAAGGAGTATGCAGCGACCACGCGAGCAAAGCGCCAGGGGACTGCTGCCGGGAAGCAGTTCGTGAAGCAGCCAAAGAAGATAGCTAAGAAAACGGCTAAATATAGGAAGTCATAATGGCTACGTCAGGTACAACTGCATTTGATATGAACTTCACGGAGATCGCTGAAGAAGCGTGGGAGCGTGCAGGTAGTGAAATGCGTTCGGGGTATGATCTCCGTACTGCTCGCCGGTCAATGAATCTCCTTACTATAGAATGGCAGAATAGAGGTATAAATCTGTGGACTATAGATTCTGGTACGGTGGCTTTAACAACAGGTACCTCCCAGTATACGCTCCCTTCTGACACTATAGATTTATTAGAACAAGCTATTCGTACGAATAGTGGTAGTACAACAAGACAGTCTGACATTAATATTAGTCGTATTAGTGTAAGCACTTTTGCCTCTATACCTAATAAACTCTCACGGGGTAGACCTATTCAGGTGTGGATAGAGAGGCTCGTTGATGCACCTAAGATCAATGTTTGGCCTGTACCAGATAGTAATGACTATACCTTTGTCTATTGGCGTATGCGTAGAATAGAAGATGCTGGTGGTGGTATAGAAACCGCAGACATGAATTTCCGGTTCCTTCCTTGTTTAGTGGCAGGGTTAGCATATAACATTGCTATGAAATCACCTGATCTTGCACCTAGGATTGAAATGCTGAAGGCTGATTATGAATTTCAATTTGGTCTTGCCGCTGGAGAAGATAGAGAAAAATCTTCGGCAAGGTTTGTACCTAAAATTTCTAGGATATGAATACGCATATTGTGGTATATATGTTGAAGATATGGCCTTAGTAGTAAAGTTAATATTTATATTTTAGTTAGTGGTAGGAGTTAGTTATGGATGTAGCTGTAGTTGTAGATTGGGTTAGGAATAGGGTTGTGGAACCAACTTCATGGATCGCTGTTGGTGTAGGCGCTCTTATTCTCTCCATATGTATCCCTGCAGGGGGGCTATACTTTTTGGGCGCTGCTGCTGTTACAGTCGTAGCCGGGATATTTATGAAAGAACAGGGTAGTAAATAGGTTTTGTTAGATGTCCGTTAGATTTGCATCAGGTAAGAATGCCCTCGCGGAATGTGATATTTGTGGGTTTAGGTATAAGCTAGTTAAGCTGCGTAAGCTTACAAAAAAGGGCATTACTACTAACTTAAAGGCTTGTCCTACGTGCTGGGACCCAGATCATCCTCAACTTGAGTTGGGTATGTACCCAGTAGATGATCCGCAGGCTATACGAGACCCTAGACCTGATTTTGCGGGTTATGCTCAAAGTAGGGCACAGATTCTAGCCATTAACTCTTCGGGAGGGCCAAATCCTGTAGGGCTGCAGGCTATTACACCTATTATTGGTTCTGGGTTTGTAGGGCAAGTTGTGGTAACTACTTCCTAAAAGGTTGGTAAACTATGAATTACACGGATCTAAAAGAGGATATCCAAGATATTTGTGAAAATACCTTCACAGATGCGCAGCTTGCTTTGTTTACGGATCAAGCAGAACAGAAGATATATAATAGTGTACAGATACCCGCCCTGCGAAAGAATGTTACCGGATTTTTAACTTCTAGTAATAAGTTCTTAACGGTCCCCGATGATTTTTTATATACTTATAGTTTAGCAGCAATAAGTGATGCGGGGGTGTATACTTTCCTTATCAATAAAGATGTAAACTTTATACGTGAGGCTTTTCCTAACCCTTCAACTACAGGCGTACCTACACATTACGCTTATTTTAGTGCTACTAGCCTTATAGTAGGTCCAACTCCCAATAGCGCATTCGATGTCGAACTTCATTACGGATACTATCCTGAATCCATTGTAACTGCTGGCACTACATGGTTAGGGGATGAGTTTGACTCTGCGTTATTGAATGGTGCTTTGATTGAGGCTATTCGATTTATGAAAGGAGAACCTGATACAATATCTAATTATCAGGGTTTCTATGTACATGCTTTAGGGTTACTTAAAAATCTTGGAGATGGTAAGTTACGAGAAGATGCGTACCGTTCAGGACAATATAGACAAGCTGTAGGATAGGAGTAGGTTATGGCGATTTCACAAGCAATGTGTACTTCTTTTAAGAAAGAGCTTTTAGAGGCTGTGCATAATTTTAAAAATAGTGGTGGAGATACCTTTAAGATAGCTCTCTACACCTCTAGCGCAAGTTTAGGTGCTGCAACCACTGCGTATAGCGCGACTAATGAAATATCTGGTACGGGGTATACCGCAGGGGGCAATACGTTAACAAGAGTTGACCCATCAAGTAGTGGTACTACCGGGTTTACGGATTTTGCTAATACTACTTGGAGTAGTGCTACGATTACAGCGCGGGGAGCTTTGATTTATAACGATACTGATTCTGATAAAGCCGTTGCTGTACTTGATTTTGGGGCGGATAAAACTTCCACCGCAGGTGATTTTACTATTCAGTTCCCTGCAGCAGACGCAAGTAACGCTATTATACGTATAGCATAGCTTTATAGGGCCAATTATGTCGAACTCAGATATAAGTGGTTTTGGGCGAGGTACTTACGGTCAGGGTGCTTGGAATACAGAGTTACCTGTAATTGTAACGGGGGTAGCTGGTACTTCTGCTCTTGGCTCTGAAACTGTTGTAGCTGGAGCAACGGTTTCTGTAACGGGGGTAGCTGGTACTTCTGCTCTTGGTTCTGAAACTGTTGTCGGTACCGCTGTATTTAGTGTAACTGGGGTAGCTGGCACTTCGGCTCTTGGCTCTGAGACTGTTATTACCGCCATTGTATTTAGTGTAACGGGGGTAGCTGGTACTTCGGCTCTTGGTTCTGAGGCTGTTACCACTGGGGCAACGGTTTCTGTAACGGGGGTAGCTGGTACTTCGGCTCTTGGCTCTGAGACTGTTATTGCCGCCGCTGTATTTAGTGTAACAGGAGTAGCTGGTACTTCTGCTCTTGGCTCTGAAACTGTTGTAGCTGGAGCAACGGTTTCTGTAACGGGGGTAGCTGGTACTTCGGCTCTTGGTTCTGAGACTGTTGTTGGTACCGCTGTATTTAGTGTAACTGGGGTAGTTGGTACTTCGGCTCTTGGTTCTGTAACTGCTTCAATTGGTGCAGATGTTATAGTTACTGGAGTTAGTGCTACTGGGAGTATCGGTACTGTACTTCTCTGGAGTGACGTAGATACTACGCAATTACCTAGTTGGGCAGCTATAAGTACTACACAAACACCTGGATGGCAGAATATTGTTGGTGTTTAAATATACTAGTAGTAATATGTTATAATGATAGTTTAAGGAAGAATCATGGCATCGACATATACAACAGGTTTTGGCATAGAGAAAATCGGTTCTGGTGAACAGGACGGGGCGTGGGGCGATACAACAAACCATAATCTCGATATCCTTGACAGGATAGCCTCGTATAAGGCCGTAGCCATAACAACAAATGCAGATACGGCTACTTTGACTGTTCGAGAGGCGTCTCCCGGTTCAGGTACTGAGAACCTTCAGGATGGAATGTATCGTGTCGTTAAATTCACGGGAGCTTTGGATTCTGCTTGCACAATTACAATAGCTCCAAATACCGCACCTGCTTGGTTTATCATCGAAAATGCTACTAGTGGTAGTCAGTCACTGATTTTATCGCAGGGTTCTGGCGCAAATGTGACTGTCCAGAATGGTAAAAACGTAGTTATTTATTGCGATGGCGCGGGTTCTGGGGCAGCGGTAGTAAACGCCCTGTCAGACCTTCAGATTGCAACTCTGGAAGTTACCGGGGTATCGGCTTTAGATGGTGCAGTAACTATAGGTGGCGCATTAACAGGCTCGTCTACTATTCAAGGTACAACAATAACTGCAACTACAGCTTTTGCCCCTGATGCCTCAGATGGCGCAGCCCTTGGTACAACGGCTCTAGAGTTTAGCGACTTATATCTTGCTGACGGCGCTGTTGCAGCCTTTGGTGATGACCAAGATGTCACACTGACGCATGTTGCCGATACCGGTTTATTACTCAATAGTACAAGACAATTACAATTTGGTGATTCAGGCACATACATACATCAAAGCGCAGACGGCGTATTGGATTTAGTGTCCGACACAGAAATTGAGATTAATGCAACCACTATTGATATTAATGGAGCCGTCGCGCTGAGTGGTGCCATTACTGGTGCAACCAATATAACCCTAAGCGGAGAACTTGACGCAGCAACGGGTGATTTCTCAGGCGCGGTGGACATCGCCGGTGCACTAACTCTAGGTACCGATCTTGCTGTTGCTCAAGGTGGTACGGGCGCGTCCACGTTTGCTGCTAACGGTATCCTCTACGGGGCCGGAACCGGTGCAATTGCTGCCACGGCGGTCGGGACTGATGGACATGTTCTGACCTCGAATGGATCAGGGGTAGCCCCCACATTCCAAGCAACCGCTGGTGATATCAACGGTCTATCAGATGCCCTCACGAATTCAAGTGGTGCAACCATTGGTCTTGGTACTGGCGCTCTTGCAGCAGACGATGGTAGCGCAAATAACAATACAGCCGTTGGTTATCAGGCACTTAATGACGCTACAACGGGTTACGGCAATAATGCTTTGGGGTATCAGGCAGGGGACAAAATCACTACCGGGCACAGCAATAATGCCGTTGGTGAACACGCCAACGGTGGCACAACAACGGGGCACAGCAATAATGCCTTTGGAGGGTATACACTCAACCGCGCAACAACAGGTTACGGCAATAATGTCTTTGGTTATAATGCAGGGGAAGTTGTTACCTCTGGTTATGGAAATTTACTTATGGGACACATGGCGGGGTTAACACTAACTACTGGCCATGACAATGTTTTTTTGGGCAATACCGCCGGGCGATACCATACCACCGGTCAAAATAATGTCGGTATTGGCTATAAAGCGATGTGGGGGTCCGCCGCCGGGCATACCGGCGCTAACAATGTCGGTATAGGCAATGAGGCGTTAGGTGCGGGTTTAACTTCCGGGGCGGATAACGTAGCCATCGGAACTACCGCCCAAAGAGCACTAACTACCGGCACTCTCAATGTCTCTGTTGGTACCACAGCTGGGTACACTCTCACTACTGGCGCTAACAATGTCGCTATTGGTAATCAAGCAATGTATTCTGCAGCCACCAGCGCTCAGATCACTGCTGTAGGTTCGGGAGCTTTATTCTATGCCACTGGTGATAATAATACCGCACTCGGCCACGATGCAGGTAAGGCCTTAACTACTGGTACCAACAATATGGTGCTTGGCTTTGATGCTGCAGCAAGTGCAGTTGATGTTAATAATGAGATCACTCTTGGTAACGCCAGTGTAACTAAGTTACGTATCCCCGGTATTAACTTTGTAATCAAAGATACTACTGCAACTGATAATTATGTTCTTACAGTTGACGCTAATGGTGAGGCTGGTTGGGAAGCAGCTGGCGGCGCAACAGATTGGGAAGTTATTTCATCTACCGGATCAGTTTCAGCGGGAACTTATTTAGAAATTACAGGTTTTAACATGGTGCGAGTTCAGGCTGTACATACGATTACAGGAACAGCACACAGCCATGGTATTAACTTATCCACAAGCGGAAGTAGTAATTCAGGTGTCAGCACTCAAAATGGTCAATATTGGCGCATGAGTGGTGCAAACACCCCTGTGAACCAAACCGGTGCCCACAGTCCAAGCACTTCCTCTATGTACCTGGGCAGCAACGACGTGTCCAACGAAGCCTATAATCTTGAATTAAATTTGTACGGCTTAGACGAAACAAATGTCGGCATTATGGCTCAAGAAATGGCGCTGAGTTCTAATGCTCTAAACCGATGGACCGGCCAAACAGCGTCGGGATCAAGTACGTGGTTTTTGTATTTCAATCACGCTCTTGACACAACTCTCGTCGTAGGATGTAAATAATGATTATTTTTATACACAAGACTAATAACGTCTGGGGCTACGTGCAGCGAGAGGCAGATGTTCCTGAAGATAACTCCGTAACTTGGGAGCAAAATTTTACTGATCTGTCAGACAACGAAGAAAAATATTTTGGGTTAGAGTGTCTTACTTTTGATGAAAGTTCAAAAACCGCCACGTTCAATCGAGAATATTTTAACGCTAACATCCGAAATGTAATATATATCGACAATGAAACGGATGATGGTAAACAAATAGAGTGGTTAAAGAGTCGGATTGCTGCTTATCCATCCATAGGTGATCAAATGGATATGATCTATAAAGATCAAATTAATTCTACGACAACATGGTCTGACGCTGTAGCTGCAGCAAAAAGTTCAACACCTAAACCAACTTAGTTAAAACAATATTAGAATTAGAAGCTCGAATCACAGCACTAGAAGGAAATTAAAAATGAAAGATGAAGTCAATACACCGGAACAAATCGCACAACATTACTCTTCTGCAATGGACTCGGTTAACTTAATTAATGCGGTAATTGCAACACCTAGTGATTATACAGATGACGAAACCGTCATGCAGCGTAATGTTGATCACCTAGAACTGGTAATTGACTGGACGTTCTGGACAGATGAAGATTTAAGTCCGTTTACGGATGCGATTACGGCGGGTAAAGCGCATGTCGCGGCCTAGATAAGGTTCATAAGGTGGAGTTAGATGCGCGCTTACTTATTACCTTAGTGGGTATGATCGCGTCTGTGGTCGCCTCCTTTGTTTTGACGCGAGCAAAATGTATCGAGCTTGAAGAAGACATTAAGGGAATTATTAAGCGTCTAGGTCACCTTGATAATAATTTGGATAAGAATGATACCGCGACACAGATAGCAGAACAGCGGGTGAGCGTGTTAAGTAAGATGCTGGACCCAAACAGCCGTGAACACCTTCATCGCTCACTTGAGCGTTTGGCCGTCGAGGTGGAGCATCTTAGGGCAGAGTCTGATCGGATGAGAAAGATGCATAATGGTATCCATCCGCCTATTAGGGGTGGTAGTTGATGGCCCAGAAGAAATTACAGCCAGATAGCCAGTATCAATCTCTCGATTTGGACGGCGATGGTGTTGTGTCTGATGTAGAACTAGCTGTGGTAGAAGCTCTGGAGACTGCAGAGAAGATGGATGCCCAAAGACGTATGGCTTGGTCTGCGTTGGCTATTATGGCTTTAATGACCGGACTTCTGTTCTTTGTAGTAAGTGAAAGTAGATTGAAATCCATTAGCGACTTGCTTGGACTAGCCTATATTGCTTTTTCAGGTGTTACGTGCGCATATATGGGTATGAGTGCGTATATGAGCCGTAAGTAACTTATGAAATACATACTTGTTTTAGTCTTATGTTTTGTGGTTTCCACAGCAGTTGCGGAAACAAGGTCCTCTCCTATACCCCAAGAATCTTGCGGTCTTAGATCAGATATAGTTGAATTACTTAGGGAAAAACACGAAGAAGAACAAGTAGCTATAGGCCTAGAAAATAACAATAGGCTAATAGAAGTTTTTGTTTCTCCTAGGGGTAGTTTTACCATCTTACTTTCTTATCCTATTGGGTATAGTTGTGTAGCTACAGTAGGGAATAACTGGGAAACAGACAGTTTTACTCCTAGAAGTAAGGGTAAGTCTCTGTAGGGGTAAATTAATGATCCGAATCTATATTTTAGTGGTCGTAATAGGTATTGTTGGGGCTGCTGCTGCAGGAGCTTATTACTACTATACGGACAGTCAGGCACGTATACAGGCGTTAATTGAAAATACAGCTAAACTTAAAATGGTAAAAAAGCTCCAAGATGACACAATTAATACCTTAGTTGCAGACCAAAAGAAATTTGCCAAACTAAATTCTGATTTACGTGGGCGATTAGATAAGGCGAATGGATATAAGGACGTGTTAATCGGGAAGTTACAGAAGCATAATTTATCTAGTTTAAGTCTGAAGGAACCACTTTTGGTGGAGAAGAAGATCAATGCTGGCACGGCTAAACTGTTTAGGTCCCTTGAAATTCTTTCCGGTGCTGTTCCTGTTGTTAAGTAGTGGGTGCAGTAGCTTTAAGGATATACTTCCAATTGAGGTCAAGACTGCCGAGATTGAGCGAAATATCCCACTCCAGAAACATCCGCGCCCCGTATCGTTAAATAATATCCATTTTTATGTAGTAACTCCAGATACTTACCTGGATTTTAAGAAGCGATTTGGTAAAGAAAATGGTGATTCACTTGTCTTTTATGCCTTAAGTGTTCGTGATTATGAGACGTTGGCGTTAAATATGGCGGAAATAAAGCGGTTTATAGATCAACAGAAACAGCTTATAGTCTATTATGAAGAAGCTGTGACGCCGTAAAGGAAGAAGTATATGAAACAACGCTACGAAACAGAAAAAACTGGAGATAACACTCTTATAGCTGCGTATACTATAGAAGTTACGTGCGAAGTTTGTGGATTTGATATTACCGAAACCGATATAAAAACTAAAGAATGTCCTAGTTGTGAAGTATATTTAGGGCTAAAACAGAGTGTAACGGTAGAAGTAACCCCTACGCCTATGTTTGGGGCAGTTTTGGAGTAGTCTATAATGCCCCTGCAGAAACTAATCTTTAAACCCGGTATCAATAAAGAAGTAACGCGGTATGCGGCTGAGAATGGCTGGTATGACTGCGATAAAGTGCGTTTTAGGTTCGCATTACCTGAAAAAATAGGTGGTTGGGCACGTATATCAGGCAATACATTCCAAGGTGTATGTAGGTCTTTATGGGCTTGGATTACCCTAACAGGAGCTAAATTAGTAGGGGTAGGCACACATTTGAAGTTTTATATCGAAGGAGGGGGTGTTTACTACGATATCACTCCTATTCGGGCAACTACTACGAATGCAGCCACGTTTGCTGCTACTGATGGGTCTACTACTATAACTGTAACAGATAATGGTCATGGGGCTGTTATTGGTGATTTTGTTACTTTTAGCAGTGCTGCGTCTCTAGGGGGTGTTATAACCGCCAATATACTGAATGCAGAGCACCAAATAGTATTAGTGCCTAACGCAAATACATATACATTTACAGCGTCTACCGCAGCTAATTCTTCCGATTCAGGTAATGGTGGCGCTGCAACTGACGCAGCATACCAAATAAATGTAGGGCCAGAAATTGTAATCCCCCTTATTGGTTTCGGTGCGGGTAAGTTTAGCGTTGGCCCCTTCAATGTCGGGAGTACTAGCAGTGTGTCTCTACGTCAGTGGAGCCAGTCTAATTTTGGGGAGGATCTTATATTTGGTCCTAGAGGGGGTGCACCTTTTTATTGGGACGCTACGAACGCTGTAAGTACTAGGGGGGTAGCTCTTTCTAGTTTGGGCGGGGCTTCAAATACACCTACTATACAGAATATTGTATTTGTCTCCGATATAAACAGATTTGTATTTTGTTTTGGTACAAACGCGTTAGGTACTACTACACAAGACCCACTCTTATTTCGCTGGAGCGACCAAGAAAACGCTGCAGATTGGACTCCCTCAACTACAAATCAGTCTGGTAGTCTCAGGTTATCGCGTGGTACCAAGATAGTAGCTGTTAAACAATCTAACCAAGCTGTTAATATATGGACAGATTCTTCTATATATAACCTACAGTTCCTAGGTGGGCAGGCAGTATTCGGGGTTGAACTTATTGGGGATAACATATCTATAGCCTCTCAGAATGCAGTAGCCTTCGCAAATGGTGTATCTTATTGGATGGGTAATGATAGGTTCTATAAATATGATGGGCGCGTGCAAACATTAAATTGTTCATTGTTACGTCATGTTATTAACGATATTAATATCGTACAACTAGACCAAGTTTTTACCGGTACAAATAAAGAATTTAATGAGGTGTGGTGGTTCTATTGTTCTAGTAGTTCTACTACAGTAGATAAGTATGTTATATATAACTACGAGTATAATATATGGTATTACGGAACCCTTGCTAGGACAGCTTGGTTAGATTCCGGTATGCGTACCCTGCCTTTAGCAGCAACCTACAGATCTAATTTAGTAAATCATGAAGAGGGTATAGACGATGTTGAAACAGATACCCCCGCAGCTATTAACGCATATATAACGTCTAGTGAAATTGATCTACAAGGCGGGGATAAATTTGGGTTTGTATGGCGCGTACTCCCTGATATGACTTTTGAAGGGTCTACTATAGATGCCCCCAATGCTACTATGACACTAAATCCCCTGCAAAATTCTGGTTCGGGGTATAATAACCCTTTATCTGAAGGGGGTAATAGTGCGGGGGCTGTAACTAGAAGCGCTACCGCTCCAGTAGAAGCCTATACAGGCCAAGTAAATATAAGGGTTCGGGGTAGACAAATGTCCATGAAGATAGAGTCTACAGATACCGGCGTGCAGTGGCAGTTAGGGCATCCTAGAATAGACGTACGTGCGGATGGGGGCAGGTAATGGTAGCATCTACTTCACATAGTATAGGGTTCACGGCCCCGGTTCTAGCATACGCACCTGTTGAATATGATATGTCATATTTTAACTACCATAATAATAGCTTACGTTTATACTTTAATAGGATAGATGAGACCCTAAGAGCAGGAAATTCTCAAGAATATTCCGAGTCCCTATCGTGGTTTCTTAGCTAATGGCTAATAACTATAAAAATGCTAAAGTTGATTTAACTTCTACGGCTGCGACTACGTTGTATACGGCCCCTACAGCTATTACAGCTATAGTTAAATCCATATTAGTATCGGAAGATTCTGGTAGTGCTGACACTATAACACTCACGCTAACTAATTCGGCAGGGGCTATATTCAGTCTATTTAAGGTTAAGGCAGTGGGTGCAAACACTACAGTAGAGCTTCTAAGTAGTCCAATTGTGGTAGGAGAAGCCGAGATACTAAAAGCTACGGCTGCTACCGCTAACCGTCTACATGTTGTCGCCAGTCTATTAGAGATAGGGTAGGTGTAGTATGCCCCGCATGAAAGTTATTGATAGTAAGCAAGAAATAGTACCAGAATCTAGGATAGTAGTTCTATCTGTCGATCAGGTGAATACTAAATATCCGCTCGCTACTGCATTAGCTATTATAGCTAAAGAGGGGAGTATGCCTTCCGCCGATACTAAACAGTTTGGTAATACAGTTTTCTTATCTCATAGAGGTAAGGGGCAGAACCAAAATAAGATGGTTGGTCGAGCCTTTAATATAGATATAGCAAGGAACTACATTAATAATACTTTAATGTATCTCGAATACTTACGTGTAAGGGGTATCACGCACTATACAACTATGTTTAGCGGGAGTGAGGTATTAAAATTAGTTAAGATAATAGAGCGTACATTAAAAGATAATACCGATACTGTTGGGTTTATAAGAGAAGCTACAAAATCTGATAGTGAATACATGGCTTTTGTAAAGTTCGGTAAACAGAGAATACCGGAGAGTATAGATGGGTAGTGTATTTGATACTGTAGGTGATATTTTTGGGGATATCGTCGAATTTGCCGTAGATGATATCATTGAACCTGTTTTTGAGTTTGTGGGTGATATTGTTGAGGGTATGGCTGATGATCCATTGGGTACCCTCTTAACAATAGCTACTATTGTTGTACCCGGACCTTGGACCGCATATGCATGGGTCGCAAGAGCTGCGCTAACTGCCGCGCAGGGTGGTAGTTTAAAAGATATAGCGATATCAGCAGCTAGCTCATATTTAGGTACAAAAGCAGGTACTTGGGCAAGTTCAGCAACTACTGCTGCTATCGGAACGGGCGTCGGCGCGACTGTTACAGAAAGATTAGTCGCAAGAGCTGCGGAGGGTGCTGCTAGAGGTATTGTTGGGGCTACTATTAGTTCAGCAGCGTCAGGTGATTTTGACGCAGAAGAAATTGCAATGGCAGGTTTTATGGGTGCTGCTCAATCAGCGGGTAGTGCTGCTTTTTCGGAGTTTACAAGTACGGGAGATTTTAGTCTTGAAGAGGTTGAAAATTCCGCAGAATACGCAGACTATATAGCTACTGTAGATGCTGTAGATAGTGGGGTAGCTGACCTAGCCGCAGGGTTTAGAGATTTACCAGAGATAGCTCAAGAGATTATAAAGAATACGGCAGCAGCATCAGTTACAGTAGCTATGTCCGGTGGTGATGTTGATCTTGTAGATGTACTAGGGCCTGCAATAGCAAAAGCTGCAACTAGTGTATACCTTACAGAAGATATTATTAAAGAACTTTATTCTGAAGATACCCCCTACGTTACACAAAGTGTTGGGTATTTAATTAATGCTGTTAATAGCTCTATTGATGCCGCTTTTGCAGAGACAAGTATTGTGGAAGCCTTTAATAGCTCAGTAGCTCAAGATCAATATTCAGATGCGGATCTATCGAAGATAGTAGATTATATAACCAGTGATAAAGTGCTGAATCTATTTTCTAAAGAACGAGAAGCAAGTGATGCCTACACAGAAGCAGTTCGTGATGCGGCTATAATAGCAGATGAAGAAGACGATCTAGAGGCAGAGTACCTAGATATAAACAATGAAAAAGACTTAGTTAATGCTGAGCTTGCCAAAGTAAAAGCCCTCCAAGCAGGAAAAGATGCAACTAACCCATTTACCCGAGGGCAAATAGAAGCTGATATAGCTAGAAGTAAGAGCTTGTTTGATGCTAGAGTTATAACGCATCCGAGTAAGTATGAGCTGCGTGATCACGGTGAGTCGGAGTGGGAATACGAGTGGGTAGATTATCCTGACACAATCAATACAGCTAATGATGCAGAAATAGTTAGCCTTAATAAAAGAGTGGGCGATTGGATTACAAAGAATAATAGTTTAATTGCTACTTATGATACCGCCCGAGTTAAATTTAATAGTAATAAAGCAGCTTATGACACATCAGTGCAGGCTTATAATAATAATATATCGGCTTATACAGCCAAACTCGACGCCGCGCGCGATGCACTTACTGTTGCAGCAGACAACACTTTTAGTGTAGTAGAAGAACCTCTTAGTACCCTTACTAATAACGCAATAGTCCAGAATATAAATCCCGACTTTAATGCAAAAGAATATGCAGAGTTACACGGCGTGCCTTCAGAGGCTATTGGAGATGATCCAGATGAAGTGGATATCGCATGGAAAGATGGTAGTAATAACTCTTCAGCAGCATCCCACTATCTAAATAATAAAGAGAATGCTGTTAACTATGAAGAGAATAACCAGCAGGTTAAAGCGGCTATACTCCGTAGTATACCTGAACCTGTTCTACAGCAGTTAAAATCAATAGCTGATTTTGAGAATATAGACGCATATAAGAGTGCAGGCTCTAAAGAAGCTAAGGCTAAAGTACGCGCAGCCTACGTAGAGAAAGCCTATAATGACTATGCAGGGGGCGTCCGGGATAATATTGATCCCAGCTTGAAGACCACGACTTTTGAGCTTACTCCTAAAGTAATTACTGCATCAGGCAAAACAGTCTTCGACAGTATACAAACAGACTATGATCCAACAGACACATCTTTAGAAGAACCATATGAGTCAAAAGTACTTGAGGATGAAAATCTATCTTCGTCACAAATAGCAGAGCAAAAGGCTGCAGGGCAACTAAAGTATCATTCTGTTTATACTTACCTTGATGAAGATGGGAATATAGTTGTTGAGACTGATATATGGGCAAAACCCCAATTAGATACGACTGAAGCTATATCTGGTGAGTCTCCGGTATCCTATAGCTTGGGTACTGGTGTTGGTATTGGTGAGGAAGTCTTTGAGACAACAGTCGAAACTGCCAAAAAAGGTGTAGCCCTAGTAGAAAAGACTAAAGAAACCTTTGCGGCGGCTGCTAAAGTTTTCTCTGAAATAATACCATCAGATATCGAGGGAATATTTGGTAAATCCGTAGAGAACTTCGCTGCCAAATTCGGCATCAACAGAGCCAGTTTTGACTTCCTTATTGGTAAGGACGTTGGTGACCGTGATCCCGAAACAGGGCTTTACCCCTCTCAGATTAGGTCCGATGCTGAAAATGTAGATGCCGTAGCACGAACGGTAGCAGCTATAGCAGCACGCGTGCCCGGAGATAGACCAACAGGTATAACAGAAGACGGTAATTTTCAGTTCGTCGATGAAGATGGGAAGGTATACGAGGAAGATTGGGCGAATTACGTAGCTGCTTTAGATATAGATTATGATACAGGGCAAGGGCGGGGTTCTGAGTTATTTTCTATGACAAACGATTTTGTATCTGGACATACAGCCGAAGTTTCAGAGTGGGAAAAATTACAGCAAGCTGAAGCAAAAAGAAAAGAAGAAGAAGACTTTAGGGCTAGGGGTATAGCTTTAGGGTATAGAAGATCTGATGATCCCTGGACAGATGCTGCGCGTGCAGAAGGTCTTTCATTAGCAGAGTTAAGGATTTTAGACCCCAAGTTATATTTATATGAGTTAGATCGGGTAGGTAAAGACGCTAGTACCGAGTTTATGGAAGGGTTAGACCCACTAGATCGTAATCTCATAAAGATGGCTACGGCATTAAGTGACGCTAGTAAGAATAATACGGGTACTTATGACAACCCTATTAAAAATGAGAGAGATTTAACAGAACATACGCTTCTTGCGGATACATTAGCTGCTCTTATATCAGGGGGGACGGAACAGGTCACTGCAGCAGTTGGGCTTTTTAACGCCTTCCAGAATGCAAAAACTAAAGGTACTGGTGACTTTGACAACCCATATACGGCTATTGGTCAACCTGTAGATATGACTGCTACCTTACAAGCGTTAAATAATATAGGGGAAGCTACCCAATCAAAAGAACTTAGGGAGGGTATGCTTGGACTTCAGGCTGCTAGAAAAAAAGGCCCAGGAGAAGTTGCAAAGTATTTAGCAGAAAACCCTTATGTCTTTACGATGGGTATGGTTTTACCAGAACTATTTTCAGAGATAGTTCCATTAGCCACATCACTCGCAACTGGTGGGGTGGGCGGCGCTATTATTGCAAGAGCAGCAGGGAGAGCTGCAACTAAAAATATAATCAAAGGACAAACAGCATTTAAAAAGAAAATCAGCGGACAAACAGCATTTGCTACAGCAACTGCAACGGCCTCTCTAGAAACTTTTGGAGGTACTTATGACGAGGCTTTCAATAAGGTTCGGCGCGCTGCGTTAAAGGCGGGACAATCTGAATCACAAGCTACACAAACAGCGCATACAGAAGCATCTAGGATAGCTATTAAAGCGGCTATGACAGAACTAGTTACGGCTGGTGTAGACCCAACTGCGCGACTTAGCCAAAAGATTCTAAACAAGGGTAGTGGGGCTTCAGCAAAAAGTATTCTAGGGGCAGCTAAAAAAACCGCAGGTATGGCAACTTTAGAGGCGGGTTCTGAAGCAGTAGAAGAGAGTAACGCATTATATGATATTGCACAGGCAGTAATAAAACTAACACCTGAAGCGGGTGAGGTGGGGGGTGAGTACTATAATCTTGGTAGTATGATGGGTGTTGTTGGGTTAGAAGCAGCTCTTATAGCGGGGCCTGTATCAATAGTTTTCGATATTGCGGGAGATCTTATAACCGATGAGAGCATAGGATCTGATGGATCTGGTGCCGATATAGGTGATGGGGGTGGCTCTTTTAGCTTTGACCTCAACTACAGTGGTTTAGATGATGCGGATATACTTACAACCTTTAGCCCAACTATATCCAAAGCTGTAAGTGAGGCAGGTTCTAAGGACCCAGTTGTAAGCGCCGCAGCTAAAGATACTCTTGAAGGGTTATTTGATTACAATGTACTATCTGATACCAAAAATTACACAGATTTAGAATTTAGTACCGATGCTGATGGGGCCTATTTCTATAATATTGCAACTGAGGTCCTAAATAAGGTAGCCCCCGATGAATATAATACATCAGAAGAAGTAGGGGGATACTTCCCAGAGATCGGTGCTCGCTTAGGGGTAGTTTACGATCCTTCTGATAGTGATATTCGTCAGTTAACTGGACCAAGTACTCTTATAGATACTACTGAAGCAATCACTAACATAATTAGTGAGAATGCCTTTACTAGACCTGAAGCTCTAGCTGCGGTGCCGGGATATAATTTCGGTGCTAATGAAGTCATACCGGGTTTAGGTGTCGGAACTCCTGAAGAACAAGCGGCGGCGGTAACTTATCTACAGGATGAGTATGTACCCCCTCGTCAGTTTACTGAAGAGAATTTAGAAGCTGCATTGGGTTCAGATTTATTTAGTACCCTTACACTAGAACAAAAAGTAAATCTTACTGGGCAAGGAGATGAAGGCTATAATCTTGCTCAAATTGAGGTTGCTAAAGACTACCGCAATGAACGTGAAGTAACCTCAGAGGAAGCAACAGCAGCGATTGAAGCCGAGGGCTACACCAAACCTAATGATCCAGACGGTGCCGCTGCATATGATGCAGAAGTTGCCAAGTATGTAGGTGTGAGTAATGATCCTACACATCAGGACACTATATTTGGTAATATTACATCGGATATTGATCCTAGATATATCAAAGAAAGTGAAGCTAGGCAGGCTTATCTAAATTTGGGGATAACAAATCCAGCTCAATCTGATGTAGATAGATTTATTGGGCTAGGTGATGAAACTCAATTAGCTGCTAATATAGATTCTTATCTACCCGCAGCTACTTATAATCTTGCGCGGGACCCACAAGGGGGGGACGATGGGCTTGAAGATATAATTGATGCTAAACTTGCCGAGAATGCAGAGAATACTAATACAAGATTTAACGAGGCTAAAACGGCTAATGAAACAGCAAATAAAGCTCTACAGGAGCTTATTACTACCGAATTTACTGCTCAATTTGAGGGTACCGAGGCTCAGTTTACTGCGTTAAAAGCAGAGCTTACCCAGAACGTAGCCAATACCGATGCTCAGTTTAAGGCCGCTGCAGATGAAAGGGCCGAGGCAGCGGAATCTTTAAAAAGCTACGAGGGTAGAATTGTCTCGTTGGGGTCGTTGATTACCCAGAATGCGGAGAACACCGATAATAAACTTAATGACGCTAGAACGGCCAGTGAAGAAGCAGATGCGGCTCTACAGAATCTTGTTAATAGTAATTTCCAAGGTACTACCGAACAATATAACAACTTATATAACCAAGCTATCGCGGATAAAGAAGCTGCTACCGCCCAGTTTAATATCGCTACAGATGAAAGAGCCACCAACGCTGCAAACGCATTAAACTACCAGAATAAATTTGATACTAGACTTACTGGGATAGGGGATCGGGTTACCAGCGGTTTTGCAGACAGTGATAAAAAGTTTAACGATGCTAGAACGGCTAGTGAAGAAGCAGATACGGCTCTACAGAATCTTGTTAATAGTAATTTTCAAGGTACTACCGAACAATATAACGACTTATATAACCAAGCTACCGCAAATAAAGAAGCTACTACCACCCAGTTTAATACCGCTGCAGATGAAAGGGCCACAGCGGCGTCAGACTTTGACACCTTCCAGAATCAGACTGGTGGTAGGTTTAACGAAATTGCTGCGGCACAAGGCGATATAAGTGATAGAATAGGTGTGCGTGGGCGGGAAGTTACGCAATCTGATTTAGATTCCTATTCAGGTATTATAGACCAACAGGGGCAAAGCAATGCACCCGCGCTTACATCAGAGCAAACAATCTATGATGTAAATAATGATGGTTTTGTAGATATTACTGACCAAGAGATCCTTCAACAGATTTTTGCAGGTACGCTATCCTCATCAACACTATCTAATACAAACCCTTTTGCTAGTACCGGGCTACAGGGGCAGCTAATAGATCAAAGTGTTGCAACAAGAAACACGGCAACACAGACGGCGGCTAATACAGCAGCGGCTCGACAAACAGCCCAGGAAGCGGCTCGACAAGCAGCTCAACAGGCGGCTAATACAGCAGCGGAAGCTCAACAGGCGGCTCAACAAGCAGCGGCCCAGCAAGCGGCTCAACAAGCGGCGGCTCAACAACAGACACAAACGCAGATAGCTACAGCAATAGCGAATCAGCAAGCGGCGGATAACCAAAGGCGGCAGGAAGCAGCGCAACAACAACTTATGGCCGCGTTACAACAAACAAGACCTATTACAGTAGAGGCAGAACCGGGTGGAGAACTAGAGGCACCTATTGATCCATTTGGCCGTAATATACTTGTTAACGCGGAGCAGGAAAACTTGTTTAACAATTTACTTGGTGTTGAGCCACTTGCCGCTGCTAAGGGAGGGCTTATAATGGACCCAACAGATGAAATACTACGTATATTAGGAGGTAGGTAAGATGGCAGGTGAGAATGATGCTTTCTATAATAAACTTTTTAACTTAGGTATAGGTTTAGGAACTGAATTTCTAGGCGCTAATGATCCTCAAGTTGAGAAGGCAGGGTACCAAGGAGGTATTCCAGATTACGTGGCTAGTCGGACTGCAGTCCCCGGCACAAATAACCCCGCACGCCGCCCCGGTAGTAGTGGGCAACAGTATTTTACGGATATAAATTTTGAAGGCCCCGCTGCAGATACTGCAGGACTAGTAGCACTTAACGCGGCCAATCCTAATATCCAAAGTTCTTTACCACCAAAAGGATATCCCGCGCCCGGTATAGTAGGGCCAAAAAGGGATAATAATATAGCTGTCCAACAAGCTAGTATGAATCCAAATGTAGAACCGGGATTTTTTGGTTCCGCTGAATATCAGGCACTGCCTATGGTGGGCACGCAGGATATGGCCCCGAGGAAATATTTTCGGCCCGGACCATCGTCAATTAGGATAGATGATGCCTATGAAGCATATTTAACTCGAACAGGGCAGGCTAATAAAATAACTCCAACGCCGCCGACGCAAATGTATGCAGGGGGTATAGCCCAGCTTAATAGTGGGGCATATTTAAATGGCGCTAGTGATGGTATGGCTGATAGAATACCCGCTACTATTGAAGGTAGCCAAGAAGCCCGATTGAGCGATGGTGAGTTTGTAATACCTGCAGATGTTGTAGGTGGCCTAGGTAATGGAAACTCTAGCGCTGGTGCCAAAACTCTGTATAATATGATGGATCGTGTACGTATGGCTCGCACTGGTACTAAAAAACAAGGTACACAGATAAACCCTAATAAGATGATGCCCGTATAGGAGCGTATAATGGCTAATGATACCGTAACCTCCGCCGCTACTAATACAGCTCTTACTGGGACAAGTAGTGTAGGTAAAGCAACTGGAAAAGAATCTGCCTTATCTAATTGGGTAGGGCCTTACGTCACTGATATGCTTGGAAAAGGGCAAGCGTTATCAGAGCTACCTTATGAGGCATATACAGGGCCACTAGCAGCCGGGGCATCTGCGCCACAAACACAAGCGTTTCAGGGTGTTGCTAACCTAACTGTACCTACTCAACAGATGGGGGCGTTTACCCCCCAAGAATTTACTTCTACAGAAGCAGCAAGCCGAATAAATCCATTTATACAAAATGCACTAGACCCCCAAATAGCAGACATGCGGCGGCAAGCAGAGATTCAGCGTATAGAGAATGCGGGGAGGTTAAGTCAGGCGGGTGCCTATGGCGGTGGGCGGCAAGCTGTTATGGAGGGCGAGTTATCTAGAGGGTTGTTGGACAGGGTAGCGCGTACAAGGGGTGAAGCCCAGTTACAGGCATATAATGACGCACGTAGTCAGTTTAATTTAGATCAAGATAGAGAACGCGCTGCTCAGACTTTAGTTAATGATTATGGGTTAGCCGCGCTGCAGAAACAGGCAGCATTAGGAGAACAACAACGCGCTATCGAAGCCCAAGGTATTGCTGCAGATAAAGCACAGTTTGAAGAAGAAAGAGCTAACCCCTATAAAATGGTTCAGTTTCAGCAACAACTATTAGATAAACTTCCGCTAGCAACCCAAAATTATAGTTATGCCCAACCAAGTGCATTAGCTAATATTCTATCAGGGGCTTCGGGTTCAGCTAGTCTCCTTAGTAACCTTACAGGAACTGCAGGGGGTGGGATTATGGATCTTGTAGGTAAAGTTTTCGGCGGCAGTGGTACAACAGGTAGTGGTACAACAGGGTCGGATGCATACCAACCCTTTATTCCAGCTGATAATTCAGATAGTTTTGGGGTAGTTTAGATTATGGCTTTTGGTAATATGATGAATGGGATGGGCGGGATAGGTCAGCAGGCTGCTGACTTGCGTGATAGCAATACTCCCCAACAGTTACAACAAAGTTATCAGAAGTCGGCACAAGAAGGAAAGCCTGATATTGCTACGCTTTTAGCGTTAAATGATATTACGCAGCAGGTAAAAGCGAAAGAAGCCGAAATGCGGCTAGCTATGCAGCCCAAAGAGCCGGGTACTGTATTAGAGCAGCGCGCTGCAGAACTAAAAAACATGGCAGTAGGGCAAAACACCACAGAAAAAGCCGAACAGGTCGGTGGTATTGCCCAACTGCAGCAGCAGAAACAGCAGCAGAATATGCAGCGTATGGCACAGGGTACTCAAGGTCCTCCACAGGGTATTCAAACGGCTCCACAGGGTCCTCAAATGGCTCCGCAAGGCCCCCCGCAGGGTGCTACTCAGATGGCTGCTAGTGGTGGTATCATCATGCAAGGTGCGCCGAATATGCAGCGTATGGCTGGTGGTGGTATTATTGGTTTTGCTAGCCGTGGTGAAGTTAAAGCCGCAGATATGGCACAGTTTGAAGATGATTTTGGTCCCTATACAGACCCCATCATTACACAAGAAATGGTAGATGCGTATCGAAAACGTTTAGCTCGCACAAATAGCCGCGCTGCAGTGTCAGCAAGTGATGATGAACTTAGAGCGCGACTAGTTGACAATCCCAAGCTGGCTAAACCATTCTCTTTTCCCATTAGTATAAGAAAAGCGGATGATAGGTATAGTCCTGAAGAGAAGAGACAAAAACAATACCAAGAGGCAGCAGGGGCTGATTATGATAGGATGCAGGTAGAGCGTCTTATGAATTCACCCCCCACAGAGGTACAACAACCGCTGCCAGTATCTGCAGGTTTTCCAAGTGCGGTTACTACTGGGGGTCCTCTTATGCCTATGCGTAACCTACCCCCTATTGTCCCGCCATCATCGGCTGCTCCAAATACTGGAGAGGGGCCAAGAGTGGGTGTCAATCCTAATTTGGGTGGGGCGGCGCTACAACAGGTACCGGGAACAGGTATAGGTGGCGTAAATATACCTACTACTCAAGGGCCTGCTACTGGAGGATTTACTGCTAATGATCCTAAAATACAGGGCTTACAAAACGCATTAGCAACGGAGCAAGCAGATTTCAACAAAGGGTTACTTGCTAAACAAGCAGCTCAGCTGAATCCTGTCGACGCTGGGATTGCAGCATCAACTAGAGCAGAGAAGTTTATAGGGAGAGATCGAAACGCTACTCAACGTGCAGCTATGTTACAAAGAAGGAAGGAAGCGAATGAAGCCGCTGCAGATCTTCGTGATGCGAACTCATTTGCTAGACTTACTTCAACAGCAGGGGGTGTAGGTGGTCTTGCTAATCTTGGAAGGGGGGCAGCTAATATACGTAGGTATGACGCAGATCAAAAAGAGAAAGAATTACTTGGAGAACTAACAGCAGAAGAAAAAAATATAGCGTCTGATGAGGCTACTGCCAGAGGTATTTCTAAAGACTCATTAGCTGTACAAAATACAACAACAGCGGCTAATGCTAGACTTGATGCCGAAGTTATGCGGACTATACAACAAAGTATGACAGATCAAGGAAGAAAGCTAACTGCAGACCAACAACGTGCATTAGAAGCACAGAAAGCAAGTATGACTAGTGCAGATAAAAGGGCGCTTATAGAGTCTAATGAAAATATTGCAAAATATAACGCCAAAACTAGGGAAATAATCCAGAACTCAGTAAATGCTGTTACTATGGCGTCGGCTAGATTAACGGCACAAGCTAATGCCACACAGAACAAAAATAAGACTATAGCTGATATAGTTAAAAAAATGGCTGACATACAAGCTAAAAGGCCCAAGCAGATTGCTGATTTAGCAGTAGCTAATGCCGTGTTGACAGGTAATATGGATAAAAAAGCAAAGGCGGCATATCTAGCCAAAAGGATAAAAGATCTGGATACCCAAATGAAGTTAGCAATTAAACCTTTGGAGGCCTTGAAGGCACGATTGGAAAGTGGGGTAACACGAGTAAGTAACTCTGGTACCAAAAAATTTGATGCTAAGGGTAAGCGAACTAATTAGTAGGACGTAGTATATGCCTATTTTCCAAGTCACCGCTAGTGACGGTGCCACTTATGAAGTAGATGCCGTTGCGGGTACATCCAGAGAAGAATTACTTGCTCGAATAGAAGCCTATGAAAATATAGGTCGAGGAGATACAGCCCAAGAAGAGTATACCGCCCAGCTTGATAAAGAACTAAAAGAAGCCCAAGCCGCCGCAGCCAAGGAAGCCGCAGAGGCAGAAGAAGGTTCTTTATTCGGAGATATACTACAGTCTCCTGTTGCTGGTGCTGTTGACCTGCTTGAATCTGCTGCTCTAGGTGCTATAGCTCCTCTAGGAGAGGGGGCCGAAACTTCTGCAAGAGATGTAGTTAAGTCTGTAGCTGATTTTGTACGTCCTGAAATCAGTAATCCTGATAATGTGGTTGTCCAAGTCGGTAAAGGTTTAGGCTCTCTTGGTGCCTTACTCCCCGCCGCCTTTTTGGGGCCTGCTGCTCTACCTGCTATAGCCGGAATTAGTATGGCTGCAGGGGCTGGTGAGGCTAGTGAACGTGCGCGAACCGCAGGTGCTTCTGTAGAAGATAGAGGTACCGCTGCGTTAAAGGGTGTTATCCCCGGTGCCTTCGATGTAATTCCCGCTGGTAGGCTTGCGAAACTTGCTGGTATTGATATCGGTGATGTACCGATTATCGGGGATATGCTCAATAAACTTGGCCCACAAGTTGTTGAAGGGGCTAGAGATCGCGTACAGCGAGCACTCATATCTGGTGGCATCGAGGGTGGACAGGAAGCTGCACAGAATATAGCTCAGAACCTTATTGAGCAGGGGTATAACCCTGATGCCGCTACTTTCGGTGGGACTCTTGAAGAGGGTCTGCTTGGCGGTAGTGTAGGTACTATTGCTCAAGGCTTGATTGATCTTGTTGTTGGTGGTCGCCGTGGTCCTTCGGCCCCTGCTGCTCCCACTGCTCCCACTGCTCCTATCGCTGCCCCTGCGGCTGATATTCCTACTCTTTTAGAAGGCCAAGAACAGGGCGAGTTATTTGGAACACCTGAAGTTCTTGCACCCTCGATAGATGAAACCACTGTTGACGATCCGAGGGTTGCAGATGCTGAACAGCCAATAGGGACTTATGCGGAAGAAGAAATAGAGGCACTTCGACCAGTATACGAGCAAAGGGCGCGTGCTGCTACTGTTGAAGGTCAGGTAGAACCTACCGAATTTGAAAATGAAGTAAATATTCGGCGTGACACTATATTAGAGCAGGGTGGCCTAACCCCTGAAGGTGAATATGTTATTCCTTTAGGAGAAGCTACTACTCGCGCTAGATTTGATGCGGAAGAAGCACAACGTCGCGTTGCTCCTACTACTCCTGACCCTCGACAGGGTGATTTTATTGACAATGCCGAAACTGCCCAACTAGAGGAGATGGTGGCAGCAGACGAAACATCCCGTACCCAACAAGTCCCAGTAATAGATCAAACTATTCGTGCCCAACAAGGTCCAGCAGATGAAACACTTCGCCTTGGATCTGAAGCAGAGAGCACTATTGGGCGTCTAGAGACTGAACAACAGGCTGCTAGTACCCAACGCCGTAAGGCTATACTGGATTCGGTGTTAACAGATTTACGTAGTCCCGACACGGCAATTACCCGAAGACGTTTTGTTTCTGCGTTAAAAGAAGAAGGTATTGGTAACACCGCCCCGACTGGGCCAGAGTTACGTGCAATAAAAAGTGCAGCCGATGTTGTAAATGCCGAAGACCAAAGAGCGTCAGATGTAATTGAGCCTCGCCAGCAATATCAGATGCGTCCAGATGAAGAAGGTGTATCTCGACGCGCGTACCAAACTGAAGTACCATTTGTGCGAGGGCAAGATGATGGAACAAGATCACCTGGAGGAACTCCTGGGGGCGGAGTATCTGTGGTTACAGAACCTG
>Ga0209337_1000628_pt1 | contig 28375 bp, 29 predicted proteins | sample LinPmetageLP53_FD_184044 | JGI IMG/M metagenome (GOLD analysis project Ga0209337, IMG submission 184044) | Marine viral communities from the Pacific Ocean - LP-53 (SPAdes) (version 2) | ecosystem: Environmental > Aquatic > Marine > Oceanic | place: Pacific Ocean | collected 2010-02-08 | reverse complement strand
AAAGTTACTTTTTAGGTAAGTTAAACAAATTAAAAAAAGAATTTGATTTAAAAGATACAGACACATTATCAGATTATCATCAGGCATATTGGTATGAGTATATATTTAATGGTGGAAAACAAACAGATAATCCTAATGTAACAAATAATGTTATGGCTGGTCTTTTGAAAAGGTGGGCTTTCTTTGATAAATCATATAAGATTCCACAGATTAAAAAAGACTTAAAGGATTATCCAAAGTTTTTAGATTGGGTTCTATCAACAGATAAAATGGATCATGCTAAGCTACAGAAAAAACACATTAGAGATTGGGAAGTTCTTTTCTTTGAGCTGGGCGCTGAAGTGTTAAAGAATATGAAAGATTTTATTGCTGCTAATCCTGATAAGGCTGTTCAAAAAATGAAAAAGGATTTGAATACAGCAATTAAACAAATAAAGAATGCAAAAGATCCAAAACAAATGGGGTTACTAAAAACTCAATTAGATAGATTACAAGCATTAGGTGGATTTAAAGCTATCGTTCCGAGCGAAGGTATTACTTTTGTGTTCAAAGGAAAGGTTTACAAATACACAGGCGCATTTGCACCTGTTAATCAGATATTAGGAATATTAAAGTTTACGAGGTAAGTATGGGGTATAGTAAAGAAACAGAAAGACAAAATAAAGCATTAGGTGACTTATTAGCCGGTAGAGAGCCAGAAAAAAGAGTAATGGTTGGTTATAAAGGAAAGAAAGAGAAGAGCGGTGACAAAGTAAGTAGGCTTTCAGAGGCGATGAAAGAAGCTAGGATGCCAATGTTCTGTCCTGAATGTGATAAGGTGATGAAGAAAAGATTAGATAATAAGTTTTGGAGCATGATGGGGCATTGTTTTAATTGTCAACTCCAAATTGAAAATAAACTTAGAATAAGCGGTGAATACGAAGAATGGGCTAATGAAAAGATTAAACAAAACAAAATATCTTTTCTTAAAGATCAAATACAGGCAATTGAAGAATGGAGAGATATGAAAGCTCCAGAATTTTTTAACAATGTTGGCGTAAATCATCCGGAATTGCAAAAAGAAAAATGGGGCGGTGATATGACTCAATTGAATACTATGGCTGAAGAGGCATTAGAAGAATACACAAAGACTTTAAATAAACTGGAGAAATCATAATGAAAATATGGAAATTAGTGCTTGGCTTTTTTGGTATTGTCGGTGGTCTTTTTGCAGCTAAAGCTGTTAAGAGTAAAGAGATAAAAGAGCTTGAAAAGGTTATTAAAGAAAATAAAAAAGAAGAAGTAAAAGTAGAAAAAGAAATTAAAAAATTAGAAAAAGAAAAGAAAGTTTCTAAAAAGGAAATTGGAAATTTAAAAAGAAAATTAACCAATAGCAAAAAGAAAACTCAAAAAATGCAGGAAGCTTACGACAATGATGAGGTTGAATCAGCTGAAGATTTTTTGAAGAAATTTGCTAACAAATAGGGAGAAATAAAATGGCAGAGCCAAATGGTCGCTTTACAAGTATTAGAAAAGTAAACGGAGGTCTTGCAGATTTTTCAAGCGGAAGTGGTGTATGGGATGGTGTGATAGTAAGTGGTAGTGGCGCACAATTAGATCAGACTATAACTTTGAGAGATGGTGGAACTCTTGTTGCAAAGGATTTAACAGTGGGAATAGTTCACGAGTTAGCTATTGCACAAGTTTCTAGCTCAGCAGCTACTTTAGGAACTGTATATGTCTTGAAGAGGAATGGATAATATGAAAGTATTAAAGTATTTTTTAATATTCTATTTTGCTCTATCAATGGTAGATGGGCAAGACATAAAGAAAGATGGTAAAATACCAAAGACATTTACTTACGATGAAGCTTTAGAAATGTTAAAAGCTCGTGATGCTCAATGGGAAGATAAGTTAAGTAAAGCTGATGCATTAATAGAGTCTCAGAAAGTTGTTATTTCTGATAGTGAAGATTTAATACTAGAAATAGAAGAGGGTGCTAAAATAGAAGCTGTTTTATCTGCTGCTAAAAGTAGACAAATTAAATTGTTAAAGTCACGTGATGAAGCTAATGTTAAAATAATAAAAGCTCTTGAACCTAAATGGTATGAAAATCAATATCTGTGGATGGGAATAGGATTTATCATAGGAAAGATATAATGAAACCAGCCCCTTTAAAAGATGTCATAAAAAAAGAATACGTTAAGTGTGCTAAGGACCCTATATACTTTTTAAAAAAGTATTGTGTTGTCCAACATCCGATTAAAGGTAAAGTGCCGTTTCATCTTTGGCCATTTCAAGAAGAATCACTAAATACTTTTGAAGAACATAGATTTAATGTAATACTAAAAGCTAGACAATTAGGATTATCAACATTAACAGCTGGATATTCATTGTGGATGATGACTTTTCATCAAGATAAAAACATATTGGTGATTGCTACTAAGCAGGATACTGCTAAGAACTTAGTTACAAAAGTAAGAGTGATGCACGCTAATTTACCAAGCTGGTTGAAACAAAAATGCACGGAAGATAATAAACTATCTTTGAGGTATAGTAATGGTTCACAAGTAAAAGCTGTTTCAAGCGGTGAGGATAGTGGTCGTTCTGAGGCTTTGTCTCTTTTGATATTAGATGAGGCTGCTTTCATTGATAAGATTGAACCGATATGGGCAGCTGCTTCACAGACACTATCTACTGGTGGACAATGTATTGCACTTTCTACGCCAAATGGTATTGGTAATTGGTTTCATAAGACTTGGGTTGGTGCTGAAGATGGTTCAAATGATTGGAATACAATTAAACTTCATTGGAATTTACATCCCGAAAGAGATGACGAGTGGAGAGCTGAACAAGATAGATTGTTAGGTCCTTCATTAGCTGCTCAAGAATGTGATTGTGACTTTCTAACTTCTGGACAAACTGTTGTTGATGGTGTTATATTGGAAGAATATAAACAAGTCCATGCGCAAGATCCATTGGAAAAAAGAGGAATAGATAGTAACTTTTGGGTATGGCAGCCAGCAAACTATACAAAAGATTATATACTATGCGCTGATGTTAGTAGAGGAGATGGTTCTGATTATTCTGCATTTCACATTATGGATGTAGAAACAATGGAACAAGTCGCAGAGTATAAAGGTAAGATATCAACTAAAGATTTTGGTAACCTATTAGTGAACGCTGCAACAGAATATAACAATGCTTTACTAGTGGTTGAGAATAATAACATAGGTTGGGCTACACTACAACAATGTATTGATAGAGGTTATGAGAATTTATTTTATATGAGTAAAGATCTAAAATATGTTGACACAGAACATCAGATGAATAATCGATACAGAAGTCAAGATAGAAATATGGTAGCTGGATTTAGTATGACATCTAAAACTAGACCATTGGTTATTGCTAAGTTAGAAGAATATTTTAGAGAAAAGACAGTAATTGTTCGTTCTTACAGATTAATAGAAGAGCTTTTTGTATTTATATATAACAACAATAAAGCAGAAGCTATGCAGGGCTACAATGATGACTTGGTGATGAGCTTTGCTCTAACCCTTTGGATTAGAGATACAGCATTAAGACTTAGAAATGAAGGAATAGATTTACAGAGGAGAACTTTAAGCGGTGTTTCTTCTCAGATGATGCCGTCAAAACCATCAACTGAAACTAATAGTTGGGAAATGGAAATAGGACCCAATGGTGAAAAAGAAAACTTAGATTGGTTAATTAAATAAGGATAATATTATGGCTGACAAAGACATATTTTCAAGACTAAAACGATTATTTTCTACTAATACAATAGTAAGAAATATCGGCGGTAAAAAACTAAAAATAGTTGATACAGGACAACTACAATCAAATACTCAAACTAATTTGGTTGATAGATATCAAAAATTATATTCAAATATGATGCAAGGTGGTTACAGCGATCAATTATATGCTCAGCAATTACGATTAGGATTATTCAAAGACTATGAATCAATGGATTCTGATTCAATAGTTGCTTCTGCTTTGGATATCTACTCCGATGAATCAACAATGAAAAATGAGTATGGTAAGGTATTAGATATAAAAACAGATAATGCTCAGGTTTACGATGTATTGCACAACTTATTCTACGATGTTCTAAATATAGAATTTAATCTATGGCCTTGGATTCGTAATATGACCAAATACGGAGATTTCTTTTTACAGCTAGAGGTTTCTGATAAGTATGGTGTTACAAATGTGACTCCGATATCTGCATATGATGTGGCTAGATTGGAAGGGCATGATATAAAAAATCCACAGATGGTTCAGTTTATGCTAACTCCTCAGGGAGATAGTGCAAGACATTCAATGCAAAAGCAAGAAGCTCAAACACTTGAAAACTACGAAGTTGCACATTTTCGTTTATTATCAGATTCTAACTATGTTCCTTATGGTCGTTCTATGTTAGAAGCTGGAAGAAAGGTTTGGAAACAATTAACTCTTATGGAAGATGCTATGTTGATTCATAGGATTATGAGAGCTCCTGAAAAGAGAGTATTTAAGTTGGACATTGGAAACATCCCACCAGCAGAAGTTGACAATTACATGCAACAGGTAATAAATAAGATGAAGAAGGCTCCTGTTATCGATGAAAAAACAGGTGACTATAACCTTAGATACAATATACAGAACTTAACAGAGGATTTCTTTTTGCCAGTTCGTGGTGGAGATAGTGGGACTAATATTGAAAATATGGCTGGCTTAACCTATGAGGCTGTTGATGATATTGAATATCTAAAGAATAGATTACTTGCATCTTTAAGGGTGCCAAAGGCTTTCTTAGGATATGAGGAAGGATTAGGTTCTAAAGCTACATTAGCCGCTGAAGATGTTAGGTTTGCTAGAACAATCGAAAGAATACAGAGAATAGTTGTTAGTGAATTAACAAAGATTGCTGTAGTTCATCTATATGCACAGGGATTTAGAGATCAAGAGCTGGTAAATTTTGATTTAGGTTTAACAAATCCATCTACGATATATGAACAAGAGAAAGTAGAATTATGGAGTAGTAAAACATCTCTTGCTTCATCTATGTTACAAGATGGATTGGTATCTTCCGAATGGATTTACAAAAATATATTCAGTTTTTCTGATGAAGATATTAAGAAAAATGATGAGCAGATTATTTTTGACTATAAAACTAAGTTTAGGCGTTCACAAATAGAGGCAGAAGGTAACGATCCTGCTAAAAGTGGTGAAGCGACAGGCACTCCATCGGATATGGCTGCCGGTAGAACAGGTCATGAGTTAGATAATAATGGTGGTGCGCCGGAAGGTGGATTTGAAGGTGCTGGTCGTCCTAAAGAAGCTAATAAGTATGGTAAGGATAGCGGTGCGAGAGGAAGAGATCCGTTAGGAGCACATGATAAAAAGATGGCTTTTGGTGGTGTTGCTAAGGCTCACTATGAAAGTCTATACAAACATTTAGGTAATGGCGCTAAGTCACTATTATACGAATCAAATGAAGTGGAAGAGGAATATAAGGAAGAAGTTTCTTCACTTAATAATGATAAAAATTAATTAATCGTATATTTATATATGAAGAATTGTATAAATTGGAGTTTAATATGAGTTCACAGACAAAGCACTCGAAAATACGAAACACAGGTATATTGTTTGAATTATTAACACGTCAGATAACTGTAGATGTATTAAATAATAATAAAAACGCAGAGGCTGCTAATATTTTAAAAACTTTTTTTAATAAGAATACTCAATTAGGAAAAGAGTATGATTTGTATAAGGTATTAACTACTGAAAACTATAAATCAGAATCAAAGGCTAATCATTTAGTTGACGCTGTAGTAACAGCACATCAAAAGTTGAATAGCGCATCTCTGAGAAGAGAAAAGTATAATTTAATCAAAGAAATAAAAAAGAATTACGAAGTAAATGATTTTTTTATGGCTAGAATATCAAATTATAAGGTAAGTGCTTCCATCTATAAATTATTTGAAAATAACAATTCCGACAAACCAACTATTAAAACACAAAATCGTTTTACCATTGTAGAACACATCACAAGAAAGAATATTTCTACTAAAGTAAAAGAGAAAGAGCTTGTTGAAGGGTATAGAAAGCAAGAAAAAGATTTAAGATTGCTTGCTTATGGCATCTTAGTCGAAAAATTTAATAAAAAGTATAATTCTTTGAGCGGTGAACAGAAAAAGCTCCTAAAAGAATACATAAACAACATTTCTAACACTAATTCTCTTAAAGAATTCATAGAAACTGAAACTGTAAAGGTAAAGAAAAAACTCCAATCAATTCTACCTACAGTTGACGATAAAATCACTAAGATTAAGCTTAATGAAGCTGTTAATCAAGCAGATACGCTAATGAAAGGTAGAATAGTCGAAGATAAACAGGTGGTTACCCTTATGAGATATTATGAGTTAGTTAAGGAGCTAAAGAATGTCTAAAATGGATAAACTCAAAGAAATTATCAGAGAGTTAATCAAAAAAGAGCTTGGTGAGGCTAGCACTTCTGCTGCTACGCCAGGTTATCAGACACCATATGCATTTACTGGCAAATCTGCTAAAGGTAAGAAAAAGAAAAAGAAAATTTCCACCAATTCTACAGGATATGATGTAGTTAAGGAAGGCAAGTATCACAACTACAGAAATGATGAGTCAATGACTCCAAAGCAAAAAATTGGTCGTTCAATGAGAGAGGTGCGTGATGGTTTACAGCATTTAGAAGGACTTGTTAAGATGAACGTTAAGTTAAAAAATGAATTAAAAGTTAATTCACAGTCATATTGGAAAAATACACACAAGGCTTTAAATAAAATAAGTGAGAGGTTAGTTAAACTAGCGAATAAAGTAGGTCAGTTACAGTAACCGAGGTCACTATGCCGTTTGAAGATAAAAAGAAGTCCTATATGGACACTCTTTTTAGTATTTCTACATTGTTAAAACGATGGCAGATAGAGATACAAAGAAAGGATGTAACGAAGAATTATATGTTAAAGAGACTTGGTCAATGGATAGAACAATTGGAAAGTCTCAGAACCGAAATTATGATGGAGAAAGACTAATGAAAATACTAAAATCCTATAAAAGAATGATGGCGGAGTTTATCAATGAAGCTGATGTAGATGATGAAAAAATCATTAAATATAAAACCAAAGATGGTGAGCCTGGTGAAATGAAAGCCGGTTCTGCTAAAACTATGCCTAAAGATCATCCAGCCAAGATATCATATGATAAGATGCAGGACGATGGTGATGATAGTGAAAAGGATTCTGGTGGTAAATTAGGCGGTGGTGATTTTGATAGAGATGCAAATAGAGCAGCTGACGATGAGGCTGATGAAGATGAATATGATGATGATGAATATGATGAAGATGACGAAAAAAATGCATCAGAAAAAGAAAATGAAAAAATTGAAAATGAGTTGAATAGCATTGCAAAGGATAGAGGACTAACAGTTGGTTCAGAAGAGGCAAACCACGGTGGAGAGATTCATAATTTGATTGGTAAAGATGACGATCCCGATAACTATGTAGGATTTCATGCAGCTCCAAATTATGATAATGATGGAAATATGACTGATGGTGCTCAATATGCTATAGAATTAGGCGCAGGAAATGCTCCAATTTATTTCGACAGTAAAGAGGAAGGAGATGAAGCACTCAAAAAAGTGCTTGATGATGAACAAATAAAAAAAGCTATGAATGGTGAAGGTGATAAAACTGTATTTGATTTAAAAGGCGATATAGAATCCATTGTAAAGGGCGGCGATAAGAATGAAACCAAAGTTATTAATGGTGTAAAATATAAACCAATAAAGGAATCAAAGAAACATCCTCTAAAAGAAAATTATGATAGAATATTTAGGAGTAGAAAATGAAACAATTAATAGTAGATTATCTACCATTTGATATACAGGCCGATCAGATAACTGAGGCTATGAAAGAAAACAACGGAAAGTTAGTTGTTAAAGGTGTTTTGCAGAGAGCAGACACTAAGAATCAAAATGGAAGGGTTTATCCAAGAGAAATACTAATGCGTGAAGCTAAGAAGTATTTTGAAAACTTCATTGGACAGAAAAGGGCTATGGGCGAGTTAGACCATCCTGAATCTTCTGTTGTAAACCTATCCAACGTATCGCATAATATTACAGAGATGAATTGGAATGGTGACGATTTGATTGGAACAGTAGAAGTTCTTCCAACTCCAAGCGGTAACATCCTAAAAGAATTATTTAAATCGGGTATTAGATTGGGTATTAGTTCTCGTGGTATGGGTTCTGTTGAATCTGTAAATGAAAGTGGAGCTCAAGAAGTGCAAGATGATTTTGAACTAATTGCATTTGACTTCGTATCAAATCCATCTACGCATGGTGCTTTTATGTATCCAACCGGCGGAGTAAATGAGAATATAAGTCATTCTGCTGTTCGTGATACTAAGTATGGTAAGGTTGAAGCAGTAATTAACGATATAATGAGAGGCTAAATGCCATCTAAGTCCAAACAACAACAAAAGTTTATGGGTATTGTTAGGGCTATACAAAAGGGAGAAGCACCTGCTGGCAAATTTTCAAAAGCAGCTCAGAAGGCTGCTAAGTCTATGAAGAAGAGTAGTGTTAAAAAGTATGCTAAAACAAAACACGATGATTTACCAAAAAAAGTAAGTGAAAAAGTAAATTCTGAATTGAAGAAGATATATCAACTTCTTCTCAAATATGGAAATAGCGGAAAGGATGCTGCAGCTATGATTAAAAAGAATTTAAAGTATGTAAATAAAACATACAGGAATTCAACTCCGAGAAGTAAAGCTATAGCACTTGTAGGACTTTCTAGTTTAGGTGAGGCTGTTAAAAGAGACTATAAAGCAGAGTATAAGAAATTTCAATCTTCTACGAAGTCTAAAAAGTATAGGGCAGAATTAAATAAGTATAATCGTAAGAAAGGAACTTATGGAAACGGTGATGGTAAAGACGCTTCTCATAAGGGAGGAAAAATTGTGGGATTTGAAAAAGAATCAAAAAATAGAGGACGAGCTGAAAAAAGTCGTTTAAAGAAAGAGGGTAAGTTAAACGAAAATCCAGCAGCTATGGCAGCTGCGACAGCGATGACAAAAATTAAAATGAAAAATCCTAAAACAGGTAAGGATGTATCTGCAGCTAGTGCTTTAAAGAATAAAGATAATCCAAATCATAAGAAAGCTAAGAGTATATTTCAAAGATTAAAGGATAAGTTTTCTAAGAAGAAAAAAGAAGAACCAAAGAAACAATCTAAAGCAGATGCAGATTTTTATAAAAGGCAGTATGCTGGTGAATCTGTAAATGAAGCTAAAGATCCGGATGTGATAGCTCAAATAAGAGGTGTTCTAAAGAAAGGATACTCTAATGTAAAAGATCCTGTTTCTGGTAAAAAAATGAAAATGGATAGTTATACAGCATCTGCTATAACTCAAGTATATGACGCTATCAATGCATCAAATAAAAAGAAATTTTCTAAACTACCAATACTGAAAATGCAGAATATTGCTTTCAAAGTTATAAAGAAATAAATGATTAAGATAAAAGATATATTAGAAGATTTAGAATTAGGTAAAGTCTATACGGATAAAGATAGACCACCGTTCAAAGTAGAGTCTGTAAATGAAGCTGATGATCACGAAGGTAAGATGGCTAAGGCTCAATTAGAACGCTCTATGAAATATTCTAAGATGATTTACAAAATAATTGATAATGTAGGTAAAGATGGCGAGGTAGAAATACCGGCTTGGGTTCAATCTAAACTAACTAAATCTATGGACTATCTACAGAGTGTATATAATTACTTAGATGGTAAAGATGGTTTAGAAGATAAATTTCAGAAATAAAATTAGGAAAGTAGATATTTATATCTAAGGAGAATAATATTATGGCAAAGATTAAATTAAAAGATTTATTAAAAGAAGTATCTGCTGCTGGCGGAATGGTATCTCATAATCCTTGGTTAAAGGAAGATGATGATACACCACAAATTGATGTTAAAGAATTGGTTAGTAAGATTAATAATTTCAGTTCTTTAGGTGAAAATATTTATGGTAAAGGTAGTTTGAAGGAAGTCGCAGAATCACTATCATCGATTGCTGAAGGTGCTGCACAGCACACTTTATCTGAAGCCGATGATATGTTCGACAAAGTTACAATTAGTCGTAATATGAAAGAATTAAAAGGTCTTTCAGGACAATTTGGTAAAGTTGCTAAAGAAGCTAATTCCTTACAGGAAAGAATGAGCGGTTTGTATGAAGATATGGGGAATATTTTAAGTAGATATTACACAATTGGTGAAAAGCATGTTCCTGGTCATGACGACGAGGATAGTGAAGCTAATGAAGGTAAGGATATGTTATTCAGAGAAGGCGATGATTACAAACAATTTTTTAAGAAGGCTATGAAGAAGTTTGGTATCAGTTCTCCAAAAGATTTAAAGCCTGAAGATGAAAAAGATTTCTACGATTATGTTGATAGAAATTACAAAGCGAAAAACGAAGCAAAGGAGTATGGTATGTTAAAATTAAAAGACTTAATAAATGAGGGTTACAGGGAAGCAAAAGATGAGGGTGGTGTGAGACTTGCTCAGGCAATCCATAATAATGTTGATCATATATATGAGTTAGTGATTCAAGATGGTAAAGACCCTAAAGAGATAATGAGGGCTTTTGAAAAGCCACTTAAAAATTCTATTAAATTAGGTATAACACATAAATATAAACCACACCCAAAGGCTGATGGCGCAGCTGCTAAAATTAAAACATTCCAATCGGAACTTAAAAAATTTCAAAAAATAGCAGATGCTGTTGCTTCTAAACCATCAAAGGCTGCAATAAAAAGAATGAAAGATGCTTACAGAACTATTTGGAATCGTAAATTTGGTGCTGAAATAGCTTTAGCGGGTAAGTTGTATCATACTATCATACTATAATAGAAAAATTTAAGAAATATGTTAAAATAAGAGGTAAATATGTCAATAAAAGTTGTAGTAAAGAATAATAATGTTGAGAAAGCTATCAGCATATTTAAAAGAAAAGTAAAAGACTCAAATATGATGTATGAGCTGAGAGAAAGAGAGTTTTACAAAAAACCATCTGCTATTAAAAAAGAGATTAAGAACAAAGCAAAAGCTCGTAACCATTGGAAGAAAATAAAACTAATGGAAGAAGATAGTCGAAAAAGAGGAAGAAAATTTTAATTCGTTATATTTATATATATCAAAACTAAACACACCGTTCCTATTGCATACGGTGTAATCGAAATATAATAATTCTATTATAGTTCCCAATAACTATACTAAATCCTAAATAGGAGAATAATAATGGATGATCTCTTAAAAGAAGCAATTGCTGACGCAAAAGCTGTCCGTGAGACTGCTTTAGAAAATGCAAAAATGGCTTTAGAAGAGGCTTTTACTCCAAGATTACAGAATATGCTCTCACAAAAAATCCAAAACGAAATCGAAGATGAAGATGACGATTTAGAAGAAAGAGGTGATGATGACGAGATGGAAGAAAGAGCTATGAATGATGAAGATGAAGATCCGTCAGATGAAGCTTCAGAAGAGCCAATGGGCGAACCAGAAATGGATGATGAAGAAGAGCCAATGGAAGGTATCATTGAAATCGATGGTGTGAAGTATGCGCCTGTCGTTTCTGAAGAAGAAGAAGATGATGAGATGGATGAAATTCATGATGAAGATGAAGATATGGAAGAAGATCTTGATTTAGAATCTGTAATTAAAGAGTTAGAGTCTGAGCTTGAAGAAGGCGAAGAAGATGATGATAAGGAAGAAGTTGAAGAACAATCTACATCTTCAGGAATTGGAAAAGGAACTGGCGTAAAGCTTGCTTCTTCTTCTGATGAAGAAGATCCTCAGGGTGCTAAACTCAAAGAGGGAGAAGAAAAGGATGAAGATGAGATGGATGAAGATATCGATCTTGATGAAGTTCTTAAAGCTCTTTCTGAGGAAGAAGATGAAGAAAAAGAAATGGATGAAGTTTCCGAACTAAAATCTGATCTTGCTGAACATCGTTCCGTAATCGAAACACTTCGTGGAAAGCTTAATGAAGTCAATTTGCTAAATGCTAAACTTTTATTCACAAACAAACTATTCAGAAAGTATGGTTTGAACAATGAACAGAAGATGAAAGTCGTTGAGCAATTCGATAGAGCAGCTAGTCTACGTGAAGTCAAGTTAGTGTATTCTACACTTGGTGAATCGTTTGTAACTGCTAGAAATAATATTAATGAATCTAAGGGAGCTGCTTCTAAGCCAGTCGCTTCAACAAAGTCTGAAAAGAAAGTAATTTCTGAAAGCACAGAGTTGAGAGATAGGTTTAAGAAATTAGCTAACCTTATCTAATTGGGAGACATATAATGTCAAACTTTAACAACGTAAATGATGTAATGGGCGGACATAACCCACATCAGGAGCTTCTAAAGCAGACTCGTAAATTAGTCGGCAAATGGGAGCCAACCGGATTGTTAGATGGTATTGAGGACTCCACTAAGAAAACAGGAATGGCTGTTCTTTTAGAAAACCAGGCAACGCAGCTTATTAAAGAAGCTTCAGCGACAGGCACTGGTGGATCTAAAGAAGAATGGTCTGGTGTTGCTTTACCATTGGTTCGTAGAATCTTTGGTGAATTATCAGCACAAGAGTTTGTTAGTGTCCAGCCAATGAATCTACCTTCAGGTCTAATTTTCTTTCTAGATTTTAAGTATGGAACAGCTAACCAAGCTAATATCGCAGATGGAACAGATGTATTTGGTAATACTTCTGGATCTAATGTTGATGCTAGTGGTGGTTTGTATGGTTCAGGTAAATCTGGATATTCAATTAACGACAAAGTAACTGCTAAACAGTTATCAGGTTCTGTTGCTTCAGGACAATTTACTGCTGCTACAGCTACTTGGAAAGATGTAGAATTTGAGCCAGATTTAAGTGCTTCAGTTCACGGTGGTCTTATTAGAAAGATAACTGTTGATAATGACGCTTTTACTCGTCATGATAAAGAAGGTGTTAAAGCCTTTGAAATCAGCGGTTCTTTCATAGATGCTGTCTATCCTGCATACACAACTGTTGCTTCTAATGGTGATGTTAGTTTCTTTGTATTAACAGGCGAAGTTGCTCCTGCAGTTATCACAAATACAGCAGCTACTGCTTCTGTTAATTATCATCAGCAGCCAGTTGCTACAGATCGTGGTGATTTTGAAGCTTCTTCAGCTGCCTCAGCTGCTAATCCTGAAACTGATATCAACATTCCAGAAATTGATATTCAACTAAAGAGTGAAGCTATCGTTGCTAAAACTCGTAAGTTGAAAGCTGTTTGGACTCCTGAGCTTGCTCAAGATCTTAACGCTTATCATTCTGTTGATGCTGAAGCTGAATTAACTGCTATGCTTAGTGAATATATCGCTATGGAAATCGATTTAGAAATCCTAGATATGTTAAAGCTAAACGCTAGTGCTAAAACACAATACTGGTCAGCTAAAGTTGGCTATGAGTATGATGGTTCTGGAACAGGCGCAGGTGCTTTTTCACAGATTAGTGGTGCTTCTAATGCTTATACGAAATCTCAATGGTTTCAGACATTAGGTATTAAGATGCAGTCTGTTTCTAACGCTATACATCAGAAAACACTACGTGGTGGTGCTAACTTTGCTGTCGTTTCTCCGGAAGTTGCAACAATTTTAGAATCAGTAAGTGGATATGTTGCTAGTGCTGATGGCGCAGGAAAAACCTATTCAATGGGTGTCGAAGCAATTGGATCGATTAATAATCGTTTCACTGTTTATAAGAATCCTTACATGTTGGACAATAGTATCCTTATGGGTTTCAGAGGAAGTAATTTCTTAGAAACTGGTGCTGTCTATGCTCCATATGTTCCGATGATTATGACTCCATTAGTATACGATCCTAAGAACTTTACTCCACGTAAAGGTGTTATGACTCGTTATGCTAAGAAGATGGTTCGTAACGAATTCTACGGAAAAGTTATCGTTACTGATATCGACCAAGTTTAATTAATTTTTTAATTAATTAAATAACTTAAAAAGGGAAGAGAAATCTTCCCTTTTTTTGTATATCTTATATTTATTAATGAATAAATACATCTTTTTTTAGGAGAATATAATGGAAATAGTTTGGGCAGGAAGTAGTTCATTTTCATCTGGTGATACGCCATATGGATTTTATGATACGGATGCGCAATTTGGGACTGGCTCTCATTCCGTAGATAAGTTTGCTGATTGGTCTGCTAAAAGGTTAGGGTATCCTATAGTAGCAGTAGAATTACAAAAGGAACAATTTTATGCTTGTTATGAAGAAGCTATTACAGAATACTCAGCACAAGTCAATCAATTTAATATCAGAGATAATATGCTAGCATTGCAAGGACAAGAAACAGGCTCTGGTGATACAAAAACAGATTTAACACATAGAAAACTAACTCCAACATTAGGAAGAGTTATACAATTAGCAGACCAATATGGTTCAGAAGCTGGTGTTGGTGGGACAGTAGACTTTAAGACAGGCTCAATAGAAATATCAAGTGGTTCTCAGGTTTATGATTTAGATGTTCTTTATGCTGATGTAAAAGAAGGTGGTGATGACATAGAAATCAGAAAGATTCACTACGAAGGCACTCCCGCAATAACCAGATATTTTGATCCTTATGCTGGGACAGGCGATGGTTCTTATAATATGCTAGACTCATTCGGATGGGGAAATTATTCTCCAGGTGTTTCATTTATGATGATGCCTATATATGCTGATTTACTAAAGGTTCAGGCTATAGAGTTTAATGACCAGATAAGAAAGTCTGCTTACTCATTTGAATTAAGAAATAATAAATTAAGGATTTTTCCTAACCCTACAAGCACTTACACACTTCACTTTGACTATATAGTAAAGAAAGATAGAAACAATACACTGCAAGGAACATCAGATGGTGTGATAACAGATTTTTCAAATGCTCCTTTCAATAATATGGCATTTGCTAATATCAATGAAGTTGGAAAACAATGGATTAAGAAATATGGATTAGCTCTTTGTAAAGAATTATTAGGAACAATAAGAAGTAAATATGCTTCACTTCCAATACCTGGTGCTGAAACAACATTAGATGGCGATACACTAAGAACAGAAGCTCAAACTGAAAAAGAAACATTAGTAACTCAGCTCAGAGAAATGTTAGACCAAATGAGTAGAAAAGCTCTTTTAGAGGCTGACAAAGATGAAGCTGAATTTCTAAATGAGAAATTAAATAAAGTTCCAATACCAATTTTCATTGGTTAAAATAGGATAATAATATGGCTGGCAGATTTTTACCTCAAAGTGATGTGGATTTAATTACGAGAGTAACTAAAGAATTGGTAGGGGATAAACAAAATAATAAAGATGGTATTATAAATCAGGAATGTGTTATATATAAACCATCGCTGCAAGAATCTGCTACTAATATGTATGGTGAAAGCGCTGGTGGTAAGAAGTTATATAAGAATGGAGTTCAAATGAATGCATTGATAGAAGCTGATGACTTTGACTTCAATCAAGATGATTTTGGAGTTAATAACAATCAATCAGCAAAATTTTCATTTCTACGACAATCTTTTATAGAAGCTTCAATGGTATTAGAGATTGGTGATTTAATAGATTGGAACTATGGATATTTTGAGGTTGGTTCTATAAACGAAAATCAGTTAATAGGTGGTCAATTTGACCAGAACTATTCGGTTATAGCAACCACTTTCTTAATAAGAAAGAGTTCTATACAGATAGAAAGAGTTAGGAGCATTTAATGGCACGAGACAAACCGTTACCAAGAAATAGAAGAAAACCTATAAATCGTGGTTTAAAAAGGTCTAGAAATAATGATAAGGTAAAAAATATATCGATTGGATTAATGGATATTGATTCAACCATAATGTTTTATTTTAACAATATTATCAAACCACGAGTTTCAGAAAATGGTTCATTAGTAAAAGTTCCAATTATGTATGCTAATCCTGAAAGGTGGAATCAAGTTCAAAAAAATGGATTTCTCTACGATAATAAACAACAATTAGTTATTCCGCTTATTGCTTTCAAAAGAACTTCTATTGAAAAAGATGCTGGTATGTCTGTTGATAAATTCAACCCACAAGATCCACAATTGTTCTATAGCTTTCAGAAAAAATATAGTAATGTAAATAGATACGATAAATTTTCGGTTCAACAAGGATTAAATAAATCAAAAGAATTATATAAAGTGGCAGTTCCTGATTATGTAAAGCTAAGTTATGACTTTGTTGTATGGACATCATATACAGAACAAATGAACTCTATAGTAGAAAAATTAGTTTATAGCGAAGGCGCTTATTGGGGAGAAGATGGTAAGTTTAAATTCAGAACACAGATAGATAATTATACGGATGCTAGTGAAATAAATATTAACCAAGAAAGAATTATTAAGACTACATTTAGTGTAACTCTAAACGGCTATTTGATTCCTGATGAATTCAATAATAAAGTAACAACTGAAAAATCATTTTCTCCTAAAAGAGTAATTTTTAATTTAGATACAACATACACACCCGATGAATTAGAAAAAGCTAAAGGAAAGACATCAGCTCCGCCTGTAAATCCAAACTTTGCTTTATCTACAACTTTTCCATTGAAATTTGTAGGTGGTGAAGGTATATCTATAACCTCTGATTCTGCAGTTGGCTTTGATGGTTCTACTCCGGTTACCAATACCTTATCATTAGGTCAGCATATATCTACAACATCGGATGTTACATTCAACGAACTATCAGTTGGTCAGTTAGTTCTTGGTAACCCAACTACATTTGGTCATAACTTTATTAGTGGTAGTATGCATGTAACCGGTTCTTGGAATGTTGGCGGTGATATGTCTATTAGTGGTGATGCAATTATAGCAGGAACGTTAACGGTTTCAGACTACCATACAAAAATTGTTTCATCTTCATTTCTTTTATCTAGCGGTTCTACAAAATTTGGTGACTCTTTAGATGATAGACACAGATTTACAGGTAGCTTATCAGTCACAGGTTCAACATTTACATTAAATCAAACCACTGTTACTAAGATAGAAAATGATGGTGGACTTATAACATCTAGCGCTTCACCTCATAAGCTAATAACTGAAAATGCTTTAACTCAATTTACAGGCTCTAATTATACTAGAGATGTTGCTATAATTAATTATCTTAGAAAAAATTTCTACAAGATATCTAGTGGTATAGTAGGAGTGAATACTGCAAGCTTTAGTGCTGTTACCGCTTCAGCTCCAACTGGCTATACATCAACCACCGAAAATGATTTCATATTTTTTATTAATGGTCAATATATGGAACACGATGCTATATCATTAAAGCAGAATGGTTCTACGCTCCATCTACAAGTAGATACTGGTAGTATAGGTTATAGCTTAGAGGCTGATGATGAAATAGTATCTTTCGGAAAGTTTAATAGTTAATAATGTCCATAGTATTTAAAAAGCCATTAACCTTTGAAATGGGACTGGGGGTAACTGGTAGTCTCAATGGAATACGAACAGATAGTTTTTCAATGGGCGATGTATCAGACGATTCAAATACAAACTTTAAAATTGCACAGGCAGTAGACCCTACTGCTTCTCCTGTATTCAACCAAGTTTCTGCCAGCGGTAATTCAAGCAAAGCAGTTACTATTGGAACAAAAGATAGACATATAATTTTACATTATCATGGTATATCAGGATCAGGCGATATGTATCATGACTTAGTTATATCAGGTGATTTTAGTATGATAAAGGGTTATAATCCCTCGCCAACTGCTGGTTTATTCGTTGGTGGTAAGGTATCCTCTAAAAATCTCATAGTGCTTCATGGTGGAGTAACCTCATCAGCAATATTTAGAAGCGGATCGACATTGTTTGGTGATACCAACGATGATGTCCACGGAGTATCCGGATCATTCTCTATGACTGGAGAACAGACAGGCGATATTAAATACAGCACTTTTACTTTTAATAATTATACCATCGATGACTTTTCTCAAAAGCCTTGGGTAAAGACAATTGCTTATGTAACATCCTCTTTTAGAGAAATGGGATTAGCTTATGGAGAAAGTAGTAGTAGCTTGGTTAGCGAATTTACCGCTCGTAACTATTTGGATAGTATACATAACTATAAACATTTAAGAAAGAATTTTGTTCATACAGGAAGTATACAAAGCGGAGATACAGTTCATTTCACTGCCGTAACTGCATCTGATGATTTTAGGTTAAAAGCTACTAATATGAACGATTTTTATTTTTGGATTAATGGAATGTTGATGGAGCCGGATGCTCTTTCAATTCAACAAAATAGCTCTATCTTTGCTTTGAATGTTAATACTTCATCTTTAGGATATTCTTTAGATGCTTATACCGATGAAGTGGTTACTATGGGTAAATTTAATTCGTAAAAAGACAATAGTTCCACTTTTCTTTTACTATTTTCTTATATTTATTATTATGAGAAAACGCCATTGGAAGGATAGAAAAAATAGAAAATGTCCTGATTGTAATAGATTAATCTATTATACCAGAAAAGATGCTTTTGATAGAGCAGTAGGTAACAATACAGTCTGTAAATCGTGTGCTCAAATGGACAGAAAGTTAGCCTTAAATACGATTGAAAAGATGAAACAGCCAAAAACCATTCAACACAAAGAGAAAATATCAAAAGGCTTACAGAAGTGGTGGGAAACTAAAAAAAATATCGATGTAGAGTGGAGTAATACAAAACAAATAGATTAATTATATAAATTAGTAAATAAAAAATACACTTTAGTAAAAAAAAGTTCTATTTATATCAATAGATATATAATAAAGTTATAAAATTTGTAAAAAAGATATATATCAAAATAAACATAAGGAGTTAAAATTATGGCTGAAATTAAATTCACCGAAGAGGATATAACATCATTAAATGAGCTTAGTCAAAAATATCAATCAGTTCAAATGGGATTTGGTCAAATTCGTGTCCAAAAAATTCTATTAGATCAACAGAAAGCTAATCTTGAAGAAGCTGAAGCTAAATTAGAAGCTGATTATATTGATAACCAAAATTCAGAACGGTCTTTAGTATCGGAATTGAATGAAAAATATGGACCAGGCACATTAGATCCACAAACAGGAGTATTTACACCAACAGAAGAAGTTTCCGAAGAGGAAGATAAGTAATAAATAGTAAAAAATAAATTCCTCAGTAACTGTATTTGGGAATTTTAAGTTATATTTATATATAACCAAAATTTTATTTAATTTAACTTAGGAGAAATCTAATGGCAGAAAGAATTGTCAGTCCTGGTGTCTTTACCAGAGAAAGGGATCTATCTTTCTTACCTGCAGGTATAGGAGAAATTGGAGCAGCTATAGTCGGACCAACAAAAGAAGGTCCTTCATTTGTTCCAACAGTAGTAACAAGCTTTGCAGACTTTGAAACGAAGTTTGGATCTTACACTACGGATTACTATACACCATATGCAGTTCAAGAATATTTTAGAGGAAACGCAGCATCAGTAACAATCGTTAAGGTTGGATATATCGGTGGTTATAAAGCTGATAGTATGAATGTTATATCGAATGGTCATGTTGTAGCAACATTTGCACCATCCGCACAAAATTCGTCAGGCGCAGGAACTATTACTGGTTCTCTTGCTGCTACACCAATAGTAGATGGTTTTACTATGGGGTTAACCGGAAGTGGTGTTTCTGTTGAAGCTAGTTTAGGTGCTACTTCGATTCATAGTGGAACTGGCTTAACTTTAGAAAACGCTGTTCATGATGATGCTTTGACTCCAAAGCTCGGTAACGTTACAACTGCTGGTTATATGTATAGAAACTTTAGTGACCAATCGGTAGTAGATTTAATTAGAAACTTTGGAGCTGCAGCCACTCCCGTATCATTAGAGTCGGTGACCAGTGGATTGAATTTCAATAGTGGAACAGAAACAGTAAATTCTACAACTTATAAATCTACCATTACTGGAAACTCAGATGCTGCTGCTGCTAGAACACCTTTTATAATTGCGCAAGATAGCACAGAATTATTTAGGGTTTACAACAGAATAGATGGTATCGAAGGAAATCAAAACATTGTAACAATTTCTGATGTTACCAGACCATTAAATGGTAATTCAAGTCCGGATTATGCTCAATTCACACTTACAGTATCAAGAGTTAGTGCTGGTAAGGCTTCTCCATTGGAAACTTTTACAAGACTAAATTTTGATCCTGATTCATCTAACTACGCTCCAAAAGTAATTGGAGATCAATTCAATACTGTAAGCGCTGCTGGCGAAGTAACTTTAAATGGTGATTATGCTAATCAATCGCAATATATCAGACTTGGTGATTATGATGAAAAAACATTTACTGGTAATAAGAGTCTTATGACTATGGGATATGCTGCTCCATATAATCCGGTTGCGACTACTAGGACTGTTCCATTTGTAACAACTTCAAGTATTCAGGCAAAAGACACAACGCCGCTTGTATACAATCCAGATGTTCCTTATGGATTTAAAATAGATGAAACATATTTTCATACAATAAGTTGTTCTCTTAATCAGCAATATCAATCTGCTATTCCGTCAGGCGCTACTACAGGTATTAATACCAATTTCCTATTGACAAATATGTATGGATTTGGTAGTTCTGGTGGTTCAGAAGGTATTAACGGACATAACACTCCAGCAGCTGCTGGTAGAGCGCAGGGTGATGCTGCAGATCAGATAGCTAAATATTCTGGATTTGTTCTCGCCGCTTCAAAGCTTACAACATCATCTCCAAAGGTTCAGTTGAAGTTTGCTGTTCCAATGCAACATGGTTTTGATGGAAAGTCTCCAGCAATTACACCTAATACAGGTGGTGATATAACCGCTGCTAATGTAATGGGATTTGATTGTAGTGCTTCATCAAAAAGTGGTTCAGTTGCTTATAAAAAAGCTATTAATACTATAAGTAATCCTGATGAAATTGATATTAATATGTTGGTAACACCAGGCATTATTCATTCACTGCACCCATCTGTTACGAATCATGCTATAGATAAGATAGAGGCGAGAGCTGATGCTTTCTATGTTATGGATTCTGCTAAGTGGGATGATACAGTAGATACTGCCGTTGCTAATGTTCAAACATTAGATACAAACTATGTAGCTACTTACTTTCCGTGGGTTAAGATTGCTAGTCCCGATACAGGAAAGGGAGAGTGGGTGCCGCCATCAGTAGTTATACCTGGTGTGATTGCTTTCACAGATAGTGTAGCTCACGAATGGTTTGCTCCTGCTGGATTGAATCGTGGTGGTTTAACTTCAGTTAGGATAGCTAAAAAGAAACTTACTCATACTGATAGAGATACTCTTTATGAGGGTAGGGTTAATCCAATTGCAACATTTCCTGGTCAAGGAGTTGTAGTGTTTGGACAAAAAACACTACAGGCTAAGCCATCTGCTTTAGATAGGATTAATGTTCGTAGATTACTAATCAGATTGAAGAAATTTATTGCGAGTTCTTCAAGATACTTAGTATTTGAACAGAATAACTCATCTACAAGAAGTAGATTCTTAAACATTGTGAATCCGTTCTTAGAATCAGTTCAATCCAATAGTGGATTAAGTGCATTCAAAGTTGTAATGGATGATACGAACAATACACCTGATGTTATCGATAGAAATCAGATGGTTGGTCAAATCTTCATTCAACCTACAAGAACAGCTGAATTTATTATTTTGGACTTCTCAGTATTGCCGACAGGCGCTGCTTTTCCTGAATAATCAGTAAATTCACATACAAAGTGCGAAAAGCCCCATTTTTATAGTGGGGTTTTTTGTTTTATTGATATTTATATACGATGAGAAGAAATTGAATCGTTAGGATCAGTAGTTCATCAATGTCTTAACACAAAAAAGGTTCAATAATAATTAATAACTAATTTGAGTAGAACTTAAATTAAATTAGGAGAAACATAATGGGAACTAGAAAATCTTTAGCTAAACTTTCAAGGGAGTTATATCCAGGTTTAGCAGCAATCGATCAAGATATAGTATCTGTAGATGATGCAAACACATTTAGTGCTGTAAACACATTTAGTGCAGCACCTCTTCACACAGGGATTCAACGACATGCAGCAGATGCAATATTAACAATTTTACCTACAACTAGCCTTTTAATCTTTGCACATATAGGTGGTTCATCAAGAGTTATAACGATGCCAGCTGCAACAAAAGGTAGACACTTAAAAGTCTTATGGGAACTTGAACAAGCAACATCCGATAGGGTATTAACCTGTGCAGGTTCTGATGACTTTGTAGGCACTATTAATACTAGAGTCGCAGGAAATGCTGCTGGTGATGGTGATGTTGTTTCAGTAACAGATGGCACAACTGCAATTACACTTGTAGACGATATAAATATCGGCTCTGAGTTAAATTGTTACTGTGGAGTAGCAGGACAATGGATTATTACGGGTGAGTTAATTCTTGACGCTGTGGGAAATGTTCCAACAATTGCATAATAACTAATACATCAATACTAAAGGGGAGTTTAACGCTCCCCTTTTTTATTACCTGTAAAACTATGAAAAAACTATGAAATAATAAGGTATTATATCGTAACGATTTTTTAAAATGTTTATATTTATATATGAGAATTAAAATACTAACAGGAGAACTGTAATGCCAGATTTAATAGATCCTTCCGAAATAATGTTCACTCCTTTTGAACCAAAGGTTAAGAATAGGTTCATTATGTATATTGAGGGGATACCTGCATATTTAATAAAAACGGCTTCAAGACCATCTATAACATTTGATGAAATAGAATTAAATCATATCAATGTAAAAAGATATGTTAAAGGAAAGGGAAGTTGGGATACTTTAGAAGTTACTCTTTATGATCCAATTGTTCCATCTGGCGCACAAGCCGTTATGGAATGGGTAAGATTACATAAAGAATCTGTTACCGGTAGGGATGGGTATTCAGACTTCTATAAGAAAGACATTACTTTCAATGTATTAGGTCCCGTAGGTGATAAGGTTGAGGAATGGACACTAAAAGGTGCTATGATACAATCTGCTAATTTCGGTGATATGGCTTGGGATTCAAATGAACCTAATGACATAACACTAACACTAAGATACGATTACGCTATCTTACAATTCTAAGAGGTTCAGAATGCAATTTATAAAAGAAATGTTATCAAGCGATGCCAAAATATCTTCAAAAAGATTTGTTGGCTTCGCTTCTTTTTTTATGCTAATATGTTGTTGGGGTGCAGATACATTCACAGCATTTGAGGTTAAGGATAAGATATTAGAATGCTTTATGTATATAACCGTTGTCGGTTTAGGAGTTACAGCTGCTGAAAAGTTTGGTAAAAAATAGTTATAGTTAAGATAAATCAATAGGAGTAAAATATGGCAGAAGTTAAATTCCCTACGGAAGTAGTGGATCTGCCGTCACAAGGATTACTATATCCAACAGATAGTCCTTTATCTAGTGGTAAAATAGAAATAAAATATATGACGGCAAGAGAAGAGGATATCCTCACATCGGCAAATTTAATTAAAAAAGGTGTGGTGATTGAGAAGTTATTAGAATCTTTAGTAATAGATAAATCAATCAAAATAGATGATTTACTAATCGGAGATAAAAACGCAGTTCTTATAGCTGCTCGTATTCTTGCATATGGTAAAGAGTATAGTGTAGAATATGATGGACAAAAGATAGAGGTTGATTTAACTCAGTTGAAAGATAAGAAGTTAGATGAGTCTAAGGTATCTAAAGGTGTTAATGAATTTGACTTTGAATTACCTGCTACTAAAAGAAAATTAACATTTAAATTGCTTACATCCGGCGATGAGAAAGAAATAGAAAAAGAAATAGAGGGATATAGAAAAATTGGAGATGGTATTGGTTATGATTTAACTACACGTTTAAAATATCAGATAGTTTCTATAGATGGTGATAGCAAAAGAGCTAGTATAAATTCCTTTGTAGAAAATGAATTTTTATCACGAGACTCTATGGCTTTCAGAAATGAAGTCTCTCGTATAATGCCTGATGTTGATATGACATCTACATATATAGATTCAGAAGGAACTGAAAAGGAGTTTACGGTCCCTATGACCGTTACGTTTCTTTGGCCTTCCTCTTAGCTACAAAACAGAAATACACGAACAACTATTTCAAATAAGCTTTAATTCTCAGGGCATGTTTTCATTTTCCGAAGTGTATAACATGCCTATCTACCTACGAAAATTTTATTTTAAAAGGCTCTCTAAGCACTACAAAGAGAGAAATGAGGAGATGGAAAAGGCTAATCGTAAGAATAAAAGCTCTCATCCAAACTTCAAAAAATAAGAAAGTTGATATTTATTATTGAACCAATTCACACAAAAACAATACACGGAGAGTAGTAATGGCTAAGAGAGATAGTATGTTATTTAATTTCTTTGAGAAATGGAAAGAAAAAAGATTGAATAAGTTAGCTAAAAACATGCTTAAAAAGAATCCCGAATTAGAAAAGAATTTAAGAAAACTAGACGCTTCTGCAGATGATGTATTAAAACAATTGAAAAAAATAGATTAAACTTGTGGCAGATCTCAGAGAACAACAAAGAATAACGGCTGAACTTCAAAAACAAAAAGAAATTCTAGAGGCTCATAATAAAGAATCTCAAGCTTACAAAAAAGCTACTCAAGAAATAAATAGACTTAATGTTGAGAGGGTAAAGGTTGAGTCACAGATAGCTGATGCAAAAGCTCGTGCTGCTAGTGAGGCCGATACTCTGAGTTTAGAAAAGCAGATACTTAACATTAAAAAATCGGTCTTAGGTGCAGCTAATAAAGAATTAGGATTAGACAAACAAATAAAAGTTTTAAGAGAGGGAGCGAGTAAAGCTGATAAAGAGACTGTAAAGCAAACTCGTGCTTATGCTGATTTATTAGAAGGAGTTGCCAGCGGTTCGATGGATTTGGAGGCTGTTCTTAGCAAAATAGCTACTGAAGATTTTGGTATAATGAATAAAATGGCTAATGATTTAGCAGATACATTAAGAGATACTCCAAATTTAACAGAAAAATTAAAAATTGAAGCTCAAGCTCAACAGAAAATTAATGACTTTAGAGATAGAATATCAGAAGCTTCAGCACTTTTAAGTAGCCCTAAAGCTATGGGTGTAGCTGCTTTAGGATTAGCAGCTAAAATTGCAACAGACTTTGCTAGCTCAATGCTTGACATAAGACAATCATTAGGAACATCAGCAATCGATTCGGCTAGGTTAGCTGGTAATATGGCAGCGGCCGGTGCAGCTGCAAAAGTTGTCGGTGGTAACTCACAAGAAGCTGAGGCTGCTGTAAAAGGGTTGGTTAGAGAATTTGGTTCATTATCAGTAGTAACTCTTGAAGTATCTACTCAATTAGGTTTAATAACAGGTCAGTTTGGTATAAGTGGAGATAATGCTGCTAAGTTACTAAAGTCTATGGATGCTATAAGCACTGCTTCCATAGAGACAAATTTAAATCTTATATCCACAGTAGGTGAATTAGCTAGAGCAGAAGGAGTTGCTCCAGCGCAAGTATTAAATGATATGGCTTCTGATACCGAACTCTTTGCTAAATTTGGTAAGGATGGCGGAAAAAACATCGGATTAGCAGCTATACAAGCAGCAAAGCTCGGTGTGAATATGGCTACCGTAGCTGGTATTGCTGAGTCTTTATTAGACTTTGAAAGTTCTATCACCAATGAGATGGAAGCTGAAGTTTTGTTAGGAAAAAATCTTAATTTAGATAAGGCTAGGCAATTATCACTTGCTGGCGATTTTGACGGGTTACAAAAAGAAATATTAAAGAATGTAGGTTCGGAAGCAGAGTTCAATGCGATGAATGTGGTTCAAAGACAAGCTTTAGCTAAATCGCTTGGAATGAATGTTGCTGACTTAGCTAATATGGTTGCTGGTGAGAAAACTTCTGCTGAAATTCAAAAAGACCAAGCAAAAACTCAAAAAAAGCAAATGGATATGCAACATGCGATGATGATTACTATGGCGGGCATGCAAGGAATTCAAACTGTTCTTCTTGCTCTTGAAATGGGTAAAAATACTGCTTTAGTTAAAGGGCTGGCTACAAGAGTAGCTGGAATAGGTGCTTCACTTGCAGGTGCTGTTGGTCCTATATTCACAGGAGCAAGTATATTGGGTCCTCTTGGAATACCAGTTGCTTTAGCAGCTATTGCGAGTATGTTTGCTTTGGGTAAAACTGCTATGGGATTTGAAGATGGTGGTATGGCTGGTGTAGATGGCGGAACGCCTGGTTCATCGGATACAATACCTGCTATGTTAACTCCTGGTGAAGTTGTATTAAATGCAGCTCAACAATCAAATGTAGCAGGCGCAATAGGCGGCGCCGGCGGAGCTATGATAGATAATACAGCCTTAATTAAAACAACAAATCAACTATTAACTAAAGTAAACGAAGGAATCAATACATTAATTAGAAAAACTGGTGAACAAGCCTTAACATCGTAGGAGATATAAATTGGCACTCAAAGAATTATCAGAAAACTTAGAAAATTTTAAATACGGATTAACATCTCCGGATAAAGTCGATTCTCAGATTAAAGATGGGGTGGACTTCTTCGATGATAATTCAGGTGGTGCTACCGGTTTTACTCCAAATGTAGACTTAGAGTCTCGTTATAAAAAATTTACAGAAGGAACTATTGGAAATAAATATCCAGAGGCAGCTAGAAGTAATGAAAAGACTAGGACTGCATATGGAACGCAGGGTGAGTATGCTGAAGTTGGAAACGTAGGGTTATCCAATCCAAGCTATATTTCATCAGATGATAATATATTAGGAGTAAGAACACAACCACAATTTCAATCACCTTTTATGGATACTCCTATTGCTGACCACGTGAGTCAATTTAAGTTTGATCCATTTTCAGAAACTCTTGGCACAAAGACTGCTCCAATCAGAGGAGACAAAACATTTAATGATAGGACTTACTATATAACTAATCAGCCGGCTGGAAATAACTTCGGCTTTCCATCAACTCCAAATGCACATAAAATCGCTGATGCTGATGGAAAATGGGGTGGGTATAATTTGCCGCCCTTAAAAAGCACTGCTGGTCAATCAGCTCATTCTATAGATCATTTTAAAAAGCGTGGTGTTTATAATGACTTGATAAATACATCCTTTGAACATCAATCATTTCCAATTTCTCAGAATCCACAAAGCGTCTTTAGTCCAGCATATGATAGATACTTTGGTGAAAATTCAGGTAAATCAATTCATATATCTCCTGCTGGAGAATTGAGAGTTGGTTTTCGATACGGAGCTATACAGAATGGTCAGTTTAATAATCTCTCTCAAGGAATTCAAGACGCAATTGCTTCAGATGGTGAAATTGAGGCTGAAACTTCTATAACTGATGTGATAACATCTCCTACAATAACTCCATTTGCTACATTAACACCGATAACAGGCAGAACCTCTCAATTCTCTTCTAATGAAACGCCGGGTTCTGAACCACAATATACAATTCCAAATGGGTTTGAAGGTGGTCAATTAAGTTTAAATCTACCTACTTTTAATATCGATGATGGTGGAATTAGCACAAACACTTTTAGCGGTGACTTTTCAGTAAGCACACTAAAGTCTCGTTATAATGATGATGATTTTAGTGATGATTACTTTACATACGAGAATGTTCCCGCTGGTATAGATGATAATGGAAAGGTTTCAACAAAATCATACAGATCTGTATCAGATCCTGGTAAATTTAATCATCCATTGATTTTAAGAGATATAGGTAATAAATGGGGTATGGATTCATTAGGAGATAATCCTGTATCTGAACTTGTCGCTGGTTTCGTAAGAGGCGCTCCAGGCATAACAGGTTTGATGAGTAGAAGTTTGAATGATAAATTTAGAATTGGTAAATTTATGTTTAATACTTCTGATGGTATAGCTTTTGTGTTGAAACAAACTGTTTTACAAGCATTGAATCCAACCTTAGAGACTAAAATTTGGAATCCTTTATCGGCTTTAACTTTAGTAGGTGGTGGAGAAGCATTAGATGCTGTAACAGGATTAATCAGTAGTATAAGAGGAGATGGTTTCAAAAAAGCAGATTACAGAAGCGCTTTAAGTGGTATGGCAAAGTTAGCTGCTACTGCTTTGCTTCCAATAGGACAGCCGGAAAGACACTTAGGTGGTTTAAAGTATGAAGATATAAATCCACTAAAGGAATTGTCAGATGATACTGATCCAGGCAAATCAATAGCCAGAATACCTATCATCGGCGGAACAGTTCTTAAAGAAATTA